>Ga0256838_1001039_pt1 | contig 14104 bp, 15 predicted proteins | sample 4571419metaG_FD_185978 | JGI IMG/M metagenome (GOLD analysis project Ga0256838, IMG submission 185978) | Hydrothermal vent microbial communities from Guaymas Basin, Mexico - 4571-419 | ecosystem: Environmental > Aquatic > Marine > Hydrothermal vents | place: Mexico: Guaymas Basin | collected...
TATCATAAGCATCATGTTTTATAACATTTTTCATAAATTATCCCTTCAATAATTCTTCAACATATTTTTTAAATCCCTCTACCTCTTTTAAAACATCCTCAACAAGTTCATAAGGTTTATTTGCTTCGATTGCCTTATTTTTAACATCTTTTAAGGTTATAGTCATGCTATTCAACTTTCCTAATATCTCAAGGCATTTTCTATACTCTATTCCTCCCAACTGTATTCTATCTTTATTAATCTTCTTTATTTCATTCATTAAGCTATCCAAGATTTCTCTCTGCTCTAATGCAAAGCCAGCAAAATGATTTGATATCTTAAAAATCTCTACTGAGACCTTAAAAAACTCATCTGGCTCATTCCAATAAATATGCCTCAAAATGTCTAAATCATTTTCATCAGCTTTTTCTTTGCCATTTAGATAGGCAAAACACTTAACTGCCTTAACTGATTTTTTAAACCTTCTGTCAGAGATTCTTATTCCCTCACTCTCCAATGATAGCTTTATTTTAATCAAATCATCTTTTATATTTGATATATCAACCTTTAAAGCTTCTTTCTGCATTTTTTTAACATCTTCAACATCAATAACTGTTTTTGGTTTATACTCTTCCTCTAAATCTATCAACTTTGAGAGATTTTCATAACTCCTTATTCCTCTAACTACCTTTCTAAACAAAAACCTATCATAAAAGGCTAATAACTCATTTTCTTCTGGTAGTTCGTTGGAAGCTCCAAACAAACTTATTAAAGGCACTTTCTCAATCCTATCTCCATTGTGGTAAATTCTCTCGTTAATTATTGATAATAATGCATTTAATATTGAACTGTTTGCTTTAAAAACCTCATCTAAGAAGGCAATTTCTGCTGTTGGCAAATATCCAGAGGTTTTCCTAACAAATCTATCATTATCCTTTAATTCTTTAATGCTTAATGGTCCAAATAACTCATCCTCTGTTGTAAATCTCGTTATAAGCTTTTCAAAGTAGTTAGCGTTTATATGAGAGGCGATAGCCCTAATTAACTGAGATTTAGCCACTCCTGGATTTCCCAAAAATACGGTATGCTCATTAGCTAAAATTGAGGTTAATGCAATATCAATTTCCTCCCTTCTCTCTAAAAAGTAGGAATTTAACTCCTCTCTAATTTTTTCAAGCATAATTTTCACCTAAATTTTGTATTTATTTAAATATCCTCTTGGAGTTATCATCTTGCCATTTATAACCTTTGTTGAAGAATTGCCAATAATAATTATTGTGTTCATATCTATAAACTCTAAATATTTTTCTAAATTATCATAAAACTCTTTAAAATTAGTTATTAAAATTTCTTCTTTGTCTCTTCCGGCATTCTTAACTATTCCAATTATATAATTTTTATTTTTTGCAAATTCAGCTAAGATATTAATAGCTTTTAAAAATGGCTCTTTTCTCTTTTTACTTAATGGGTTATATATGCAAATAACAAAATCCCCATCTAATGCACATCTAAATCTTTTTAATATTATTTCCAAAGGAGTTAATAAATCACTAAAACTTATAACGACAAAATCATGATTTAATGGACTGCCTAATATTGCCGAAGCTAAAGAAGCGGCTGTTATTCCTGGAATAACTTTTATATCTACATTGTAACCTTTAACAGCATTTATCTCATAAGCTAATGAAGCTAAGCCATAGATTGTTGCATCACCACTTGAAACTAATGCAACATCTTTATTTTTTGCCTCTTTTAAGGCATAATCAACTCTATCAATCTCTCTCGTCATTCCAGTTGTGTATATTGGCTTATTAAACCTCTCAACAAACTTTTTGTAGTTTTTATAACAAACAATCAAATCCACTTTATTTAAAGCTTCCTCTGCCTCCTTTGTAAAATGCCTTTCACTACCACTACCTATACCTACAACATAGAGCATAATATCACTTCATTACACAATAAACTAATAGTGGGAATATTATCGTTGCATCTCCCCAAATTTCCACATAATCTGCCTCAGCTCCAATTTTTCCCCAAGATATTCCTTCTTCTGGTGGTGCTCCACTTAGAGAACCATCCCAAGGGAGAGCTGTGGTTATATATATAGCGTAATCAGTTCCCTCCCTAAATAGGTTGGCATTTATAATGCTATGCTTTGGCAATGAACCTCCTAAAACAATACATGCTGTTTCCTTAGAGTTTATAGCTATATCATTTAGCTTTACAATATCATTAGCAATGTCTATCTTCAACTCCTCATCTCTATTATACTTTTTAAAGAAATACAGCATATCTCCAATTGAACCATCGGTTATTGCTGGGCAGAATATTGGAATATCGTTTTTATATGCCCAATATAGTATTGATTTCTCTTTCTCTTTATTTTTTAGTTTTTTGTCCATAAACTCCCCTAACTTATAGCAGAACTCACTTGCTGTAATAATTTTTCCAGTTTCTTTTTGTAAATCTAAAAGTTCTTCAAAAAATTCCATCATATACTCTTCAAAGGCGATGTATCTATCATTTGGGACAAAAATGTTTCCAATCCTATTTATTCCCTTCTCTCTCAACAATTTTCCATCTACCTTCCAATCTCCCAATATGAATGGTTTTAAACATTTTATGAAATCTTCTTCAACTCCTCCAGCTGTTGTGACAATAACATCAATCTTTTTATGCTTTGCAAGGTATGCTATAATCTCCCTCAATCCAGATGATACTATATTAGAAGTATATCCAAAGAATACTGTTATTTCTTCTCCTTTTTTCCTTTTCTCTTCAATATGTTTCCAAATTTTTATTGCCTTACCAATGTGTGAAGCTTGGAATCCAATTTTTAGGTAGTAGTTTTTAATTATTTCTTCTAAAGAAATTTCTTCATCCAACCAAGGTCCTTCAATTGCTATTCCTTCAATGTCTTCACTTTCTTTAAGCACAATATCCTTTGGATTCTTCATCCAATCACCACAAAAAATTTATTATTTGTCTATTGTAAATCTCATCCCTTCAACTTTAAATTTTAGTTCTTCATTGTTTGCATTCTTTATTAACAACTTTGCTAAACTTGGTTCTGTTTTTAAACCATAGATTGTTGTTGTTATCCTTGGATTTATCTCTATAATATAGATTTCATCATTAACTATTACATCAACACCTACATATCCATTTAAACCATTTATACATTTAATTACTTTAATAACTTCTTTAAATATTTTATCCTTTAACTTATGTTCGATATCTACCTCTCCACCAACAAATCCCCTCTCGTCGATATACTGCCTATTCAAAGATAATGGATAGATTTTTTTACCAACAATCAATGAGACAGATAGATTTTCTCCATCAACAAACTCTTGAATTAAAAAGTTCTCATCAAATAAATTAAATTTTCCTCCACAACTATCTATCCTCTTTACAATATATTTTTTTGGAGGGAAGGTTTTTGGCGTCTTCACAACATCTTTTATTGATAGATAAGTTAGATATTTATTCCCTGCTATTTTTATTGCCTCAGAAGAACATCCAAGATTTTTTACTGGATATTTTTCAATGATTTTTGTTAGATTATATAAAATACCCTCATCCTCTGGAGCAATAACTAAGGCATAATCAATTTTTTTATTTTTTAAGATGCTGTTTAATTTTTCTTCAATTTCATTTTCATTTTCAATTTCAACTATTTTAAGGTTTTTAAAATTTTTATAATCATCAACAAAATCTTTATAGATTAGAGTTGTAACATTATCAACCTCTAAAAATTGATTTAATAGTGTGTCAAACATCATCTTTCCTTCTTTTAAAATTCCCTTATCTTCAAAACCAGAGGCAAGGGCATATTCGAAAAATAATATCACTCTATCACCACATCACTTTATTATGGACAATATCTCTTCAGATGCATCTGTTGGCTCTTTAAATCCTCTATAAACCTCTTTAACAATCTTTTTTATAAGTTTTTCTTTGTTTTTATCAATTTTACAGCTTTGGATGCATAACGGGCAGTAATTTAAATAAGTTTCATCCTTTTTAATTTTTATTGGGAAGAGTTCAAAAAAGTTTATAATTATCCCTCTCCTATATTTAAAAACTGCAGTATCTAAACAGCTTGTAAATACATAGCCCTCTAAATCCTCTATAATCTTATCTTTTAAAAATCCGCAAGGAAATGAATTTATAAGATTTTTTATATCATCCTTTGTAAGGGATAATTTTAAAAACTTATGCTCAATATATCTTTTATTTAAAAAATCTAAAATCTTCTTTTTAGTTTTTTGTGGAACTAATGCTGGGAAGTCATAACTTATAGCTTTAACATTAAAAATATTTGATAAAATATCTAAGGCATATAAATCATACTGGCAGTGAACTAAACATACAACATCTCTTTTCTTTTTAGGAATTTTTCCATATAAAAAATAGTTACAAATATCATGAATAACTTTATCATCAAATAATAATTTAATTGCTTTTATCCTCTCCTCAAATAAAACCCTATCCATATAGTCCTCAACTTTTATAATCTTGAATCTATCTTTCATCTCTTCCCTTAACTTTCCAACTACCCAACCTCCCGGACCTATAATTATTGATTTGTCAGTTCTGTTTTTTGTGTAAATAGTTAGAATTTTATCCTCTATCTCAACATCTACAATATCAAAATCTACATTATTTAGTCCTAAATCTTCTCTGATTTTTGAAATTCTTTCTTTAATTTCATTAATTGTTTTCTCTTTTAACTGCAATGACTGTTTGTCCAGCATAGACCTTCTCTCCTACTTCAACTATTATGTTGTAGTTGGCTGGAATTATTACAGCAGTTTGTGAACCAAGCTTTATTTTTCCAATTCTTTCCCCCATCTCAATGTAATCTCCCTCTTTTATATTGAGAACACATCTTCTCGCAACAAATCCTGCTATTTGAACTATCCCAACATATTCAGAGCCATTTTTTATAATTACAATATTCCTCTCATTTGTTTTTTCAACATCACTCAAAAATGCTGGATAGAAACTACCATCAACATGCTTCACATACACAACCTCCCCACTTATTGGAGCTCTATTAACATGCACATCTAACGGAGACATAAAAATGCCTATAACATAACAACCATTTGGGAAATATTTTGAAACATTTATAATGTATTTATTCCCATCTTTAAAGACCTCAGGATTTTTATCCTTATAAAACTTAATATAACTAACAGTTCCATCAGCCGGAGATAAAATTATACCACTCCCTTTTGTTATATCTCTATTAGGGTCTCTATAAAAATAAACAGTAAATAACAACAATGAACAAACAGCTATGGCAAAGAACTTTTTATATTTTCCCATAATCAATCACCGCATTTCTTAGCTATTTTGGGACATTAATTAGGGCTGAAAGCCCTAACTTATAACCAATTATCAAAGGAAATATTATTTACTATGGAATTTAGAAACCCTCTGGGTTCCTATAACTACCTTATTTAATTATAAAAACTTTGATAATTGGTTAAATGGACGGGTTTTGATAAAACCGAAGCGTTAGCTTTGGGATATAAAATCCGAAGGATTTTATTCAACTTTTACTAAAAGTTTCGCAGAGAATTTCTTATATTTTCCCATAATATCCACCATATTTATTATAACCCATTAAAATCTATTTTTATTGCTTTATTATCTATTATTAATGCTTTTCACACCAGCTACACTTTTCATAACCAAGTGCCTTTGCGTCCTCTTCTGAATAAAAATATATCACATTTTCTTCTTTTAATCTTTTTCCGTAAGGGCAGTTTTTTGATGTATGGTATTTTTTGCTATACTTTGAGGCATATATATTTGTTGATGTTGGGGATAGATAAATATCTCTCTCAAAGTTTTTCTTTTCTATTAGATTAAAGTCATTAATATTTTTTAAAATTATTTCATATTTTCCTTTATATATCGAGATTCTTCCTTTAACTTCAACATAATCTCCCTCTTTAATCATTGGGTTATAGCTTAGGATATAATTTAAAAGCTCTTTCCTTGTTTTGCCAAAGGCGACAATATCTAAATTTCCCGTGCCGTCATTTATAACAATTCTTGAAATATTAATAACATGCCTATATTTATCTCTTTTAACATCCATTTCTTGAATGTATCCTTTTATAATAACATAATCTCCTTCTTTTATTTCAGCTACATGTTTTTCTTTTGGTTGAATTGGATTTAAAAATAGCCAAACAGTAGATATAATTACAAAACAAGTTAGAGCAAACAAAGTAATGTTTTTCTCAGTTAGTTTCATTCTATCCCTTTAAGAGTCTTTTGATATCTTTAAATTAGGATTATGTAAAAATTATAGTTCTTTTCAAAAGTGAATAAAATTTATTAATGAAGTTTGAACTCCTTCCATTAGGAAGGAGTTCATCAGTGCCTTATGTATTTCAAAATATTTTGAAAAGAACTATAAAAAAACTTCATTTTCCATTAGTTTATTTTAAAACCTCTCTTATAGCAATCCATTCAATAATTGAAGTCGGTTTTATAATCCCGTTAACTACATCATAAAATAAAATCTCATTTTCTACTAAAAACTTTATATACCTCATTTCCTCTTTTTTAACCTCTTTATCATAATAGATTTTTATCTTGTTATTAAACTTAGATAAGACATTATATATTTTTTCAACATCTAAATCAGTAGTGTCTATTAAATATTTCAACCCATCTTTTTCAATATTAATCCACTGTTTTATTGTCTCTTCAACAGTTAAACCGAGTTTTTTATTTTCAATTAAATCAACTATTTCATAAGGTAGGGATAGATAATTTAAACAATAGTTTATTTCCTCCTCACTGAATCCCTCTTCCTTTAAGATATTTCTTATACTATTTTTTCTTAGCCAGTCGATTAAATAATACTTAGATGCATTTTTTAATGATGAGTTTCTATAAATTTCCTCTATAAATAATGTATCAGAAGTTAAACAAATAACATGACATAAATGTTCCATTTTAGTTAAAGAAACAAATAAATTAAACAACTCATTCAACAATGGCTTATTTCCGTTAAAGTAGATATTTTTTAACTTCTGTAACTCATCGAATATTAAGACGGGCTTTTTACCATTCTTAATAACGGTATTTATACTTGATTTTATCTTTTTAAAAACATCATTCAAACTTAACTTGGAAAAATCATAGTTTTCTTCAATCCCAATTTTAAAAACTTTCAAATCTAATATTAGATTATTCCTCACAACTTTATTTTTGTCCTTTTCAAAAAACACCTCCAAAAACTCTTCCTTGCTATAAGTAGCATGCTCTCTTAGATTGTAATAGAAAAACACTATATTGCTATTTTCTAACTCTTTAATAACCCTCCTCATTACCGTAGATTTACCAGATGACTTGGTGCCATAAACGAATAAGATGGAGTTTGGTTCTAATTGGGACATAGGTTTTTAGATAGTTAAGTTCTTTCTCCCTATCAAAAAATCTCATTTTTTCACTAAATTAATTTAAATCTATAAATTAATCCATTTAAAAAATAATAAAAGAAAAATTTAGAGAATTTATAAGTTTTTAATTAATTCTAATGCAGCTTCTCTTGTTTTCTCTCTGTCTCCACCAGCTACAACTATGACATCATGTCCGTTTGCAGCATCTGGAATGAGTGCGATTGTTGCTGGGCTGTTATTGTCTAATGCTAATTTTCCAGCATCGACTAACTCTTTTGTTAATTTGTTTGCAACTGGTCCTCCAACTAAGACCAAGTTTTTATCTGCTGTGTCTAAGCTAACTTCTGTATCCAACTTAGTGATTGGTGCTGTTAATGGAACTGGCTCAACAGCTTCAGCTTTTATGTCATTTAATTTAACTTCTGCGTTTAATGCTTTTACTTTTTGTCCAATATCTAATGTAGCATCAATTTTTTTGTCCATTGAGAAGTATACTTTTAATTTATCGTTTGAATCTTCGTCATCAAACTTGAACTTGAGGTAATCTAATATATCTACTTCATCACCATCATCTAAGTTATCTAAGTCATCTCCATCGTATCTTAAAGCAATACCGACTATATTATTTACATTATTATCATTTATGTCGTCTTCTAATTTCATTGTTCCGCTATTGTTTAATACTGCATACACTTTCCAGTCAGGAATGTAATCTTCATCAAGTTCTAACTTTTCAACGTCTTTTGAGATAACTAACTCAGCGTATCCGTAATCTCCACCAACATTCTCCCAAGCTCTATGGATTGTTACTCCAATATCTTTGTATTCTAACTCTAATGGAGCCACATCATATTCTTCAGCAACAACTTTTCCATCTTTTAATATTTGAGCATCTACTTTATAAACATCTGTGTTGTTTTGTGTAGTTTTTAATACTGCTTTTATTTTAATTTGGTATCCGTTTCCTAAATCATATGTTTCTCCTTCTTTTAAAACTCCATCATATATTGGAGTACCTATGTAAATTGCATCATCATCTTTGTCAATCTCAACTACAGCCACTTCTTTTCCTAAGAATGGAATTCTCATACCTTCTTCCAATGTTGTTGTGTTAGCGAAGTTTTCTTCGTCATCTTTATATACTAATGAAGCATACAATATGTCTTTTTTAGGAACTGTAAGCTCATCCTGTGTATCGTTTTTCAATATTACCATTGCTAATTCAGCTGCATCGTCGTCATTATCGTTATACCAATCAGATGGATCTACGTCTTCAATTTTCATCATTGTTCCTACATCTCCTAAATCAACGGTTTTATTTAGGTTTCTGATATCTTTTAATACACTACTATTATCTACGAAGCTTGGAGCACCACTGTCATTTTCAAACTTCTCTGAGTAATCACTATCAGCAGCTGTAACGAACATTGCGTATGCATTTGCAGGCATTGCAGAATTATTCCAATCTTTCTTTAAATCAAAGTCATCAGATTCTGCTTCTGCATGGACTGTTACATCAGCACTCCCATCTTCAACTGTTCCTTCTTTATAGCACAAGCTTCCTATCTTAGCAGCGATGTCAGCAGCTGAAACAACGTCCATTGTTGATGGTGCATTAGCTCCAACTACAACGTAACAGTTTGGCTGTCCATCTTTAACTAATATATCTTTTAACTCTTTGTAGTCACTGAATCCTAATGTTGTTACCTCAGCAGCAATTCCACTTGCTAATGCTGTTGCTACCATTGCCCCTCCAACTGCAATAGCACCGATTTTCTTTAAGCTCATTGCCATACTTTATCACCTTTGTTGTTATTTTAATTGACGGTATATACCTTCGACGAACTACTATATAAATCTTACGATATGAAACGGTTATAACAATAGTTTTACGATATGAATTTTTGTTATATCTTAGACATTCTAAATTTGAGATAATATATTTCTTAATTTTAAAATAAAAAAAGTTACAAATGTTTGCAACTTTTTTAAATGGCTAAAAACGAATTTTAATATATTCAAATATTTAGTAGAGATTTATAAAAATCTTGCAAGAAATAATGTTAAAAAAGACCCAAAGATAAAATTTTAAATTTTGGTGAATATTTCCCAATTATTGAGTCAGAACCGCAAAAAAGAATCAATTTTATCTTTGGCTCTATAAATTCAGGAAAAACTGCCTTAATAAATGAGATAATTAACAATAGGTTAGATAAAGATAAATACATTGTATTTTATTTTGATTTGAGAGAAATCTTCATCTCTAAATACGATGACTTTATAGAGGTTTTGTTTGAGGAGTATGATGATGATAAAAGCCCGATAGAGGTTATTAAGGCAATTATTAACGATTTACCTTCATTATATGGAATTCCTATACCAAAAAATACATTAAATGAGATTTTTAAGAAAAAATTAGTAAGAATGTTTCCAGATATATAACCAACATATTAATGAAGATTAAAAGAGAAGGAAAACAACCATAATTATTATCTATGAACTACAAAAAATTGGTGATATGAAAATTAACGGATTTTTAATCTACGAGTTATTTAATTACTTTGTCGATTTAACAAAAGAGTTACACTTATGTCATGTTTTCTGCCTAAGTTCTGATAGTTTATTTATAGAGAAAGTATATAATGAAGCAATGTTAGAGGATAGAGTTAATTACATTTTGGTAGATGACTTTGATAAAGAGCAGCTTTAAAATTTATGGACTTTTTATCTAAGGAGCTTCTAAATAAAAAACTATCTGATGATGAGAAAGAGCCAATATATTCTTATGTTGGAGGGAAGTCGATAGATATAATCTAGGTTATTGATAAATTAAAAAATAGGATTTAAAAGAGATTTTAGAAACTTTATTAATGGATGAACAACAAAAGTTGAAGTATTTCTTAAGAGAGTTGGATTATATAAAACCAAAAGTAAAGATTGGAGACGAAGTTATAGAAATTAAAAAAGAAGATATTATAAATGCGTTAAAATTACTTAAAGATAATTATGAGATTAGCGATGATAACATACCTGAGCCAGTTTATATTTACTTAGTTAAAAGAAACATTTTATTCTTAAATCCCATTGAAGGAACTTTAAAATCACAATCATTTTTAATCTGGAATGCGATAAAGAAATTACTGAATGGACATTAATTGGGGCTGAAAGCCCCAACTTAATGGACAAGTTTTGATGAAACTTTTACTAAAAGTTTCCTTTAAAATCACAATCATTTTTAATCTGGAATGCGATAAAGAAAATTATTCAATAACACTCCTAAATTAAATAGACCGTGATAAAAATGAAAATAGCAATAACTGGAAAAGGAGGAGTAGGAAAAACATTTATTGCTTCAACATTAATGAGGTTATTTGAAAGAAATGGATTTAAAGTTATTGGAGTAGATTGCGACCCAAATCCTACATTAGCATTAGCTTTTGGGATTGAGGAAGAGATAATCCCATTATCAAAAAGACATGATATAATAGAGGAAAGAACTGGAGCTAAACCAGGAACTTATGGAAATGTTTTTAAAATGAATCCAAAGGTTGATGATTTAATAGACAAAGTTGGCTATAAAGTAGGGAATATAACTCTCTTAGTTATGGGAACTATAGAGGAAGGAGGAGAGGGTTGTGTTTGCCCTGCCTCTGTTTTATTGAGAAGATTGTTAAGGCATTTAATTTTAAAGAGGGATGAGGTTGTTATATTAGATATGGAGGCAGGGATTGAACATTTTGGAAGAAAAACAATAGAGACCGTTGATTTAATGTTAATTGTTGTAGAGCCAACAAAAAAGTCACTAATAACTGCAAAGAGAATGAAAAAATTAGCTAACGATTTGGGAATAAAAAATTTGGGAGTTATTGTTAATAAGATTAGAGACGAAAATAAAGAGTTATTAGAAAATATTATTAAAAAAGAACTAGGTTTAGAGGTTTTAGGTTTTATACCTTATGATGAAGAAGTTATAAAAAGTGAATTCTTAGGAAAACCTATCAACCTAAATTCAAAAGCTGCAAAAGAGATAGAGAAGATATTTAATTATATTTTAAAGTTAAAAAGCTCTATGTAATTTAAAATATGGCTCCCTCCTATTTATACATTCAATAAAATATGGCTCTAAATTTTCACCTTTTCTTAATGGAGTTAAAACATCAACTAAGTTATCATCCCTCAACAAACATGGTTTTAAATAACCATCATAAGTTAATCTTATCCTTGTGCAGTGCATGCAAAACTCACTATTGTCCATAGGCCTTACGAACTCTATTTCCAATCCATCAACAATATATTTTTTCCTATTCTGCATGAATTTTCTTGTAATAATTTTGTCAGCTTTTTCTTTAATTTCATTTTCTATTGGGGAGATGTCATAATAATACTTTTTAAGATTATCTTTTAAAGGAATAAACTCAATAATTTGTAAAATAGCTCCAACATCCCTACAAAATTCCATAATATCTGGTAAATCTTTAATATTTATGCTCATAGCTAAAAAATTGACCTTTAAAGGAGTTAATCCAACATCTATTGCTTTTTTTATTCCATTTATTACTTTATTGACATCTCCAACTCTTGTAATTTTTTTATATAATTCGGGATTTAATGTATCTAAGCTCACATTAACCCTATTTAATCCAGCATCTTTAAGTTTTTCAGCTAAATTTTCTAAAAAGATTCCATTAGTTGTTAAAGAAATGTCTTTTATTTTTTCATCTTTAATGTTTTTAATGATTTCACAAATATCTCTCCTTAATAGTGGCTCTCCACCAGAGATTTTTATCTTTTTAACTCCAAATTTTGTTGATGTTTTTGCTATAATTCCAATCTCTTCCGCTGTCATGTATCTGTTGTTATTGGAGCTATGTCCCTCTTTATGGCAATAAAAACAGTTTAAATTACATTTATTAGTTATAGATATTCTAAGAGACCTGATTTCCCTACCAAATCTATCTTTCATACTACCCACTTGCTAAAAATTTAGGATTTTAAAAATAGATATTTAAGATTAACTATAAAAAAGCTACGTAATGATTTTGGATTAACTAAAATATATAAATTTATTCGTTCTCTTCTTTATTTTCCTTTTTTCTCTCAAATACTTCAATAAATTTAACCTTTTCAACATCTTCTAATCTTTTCAATATTTCATTAGCAATAGCCATCTTAGCAGTTTGTATGTTAGGGATGAATGGGGCAAATTCTGGTAATTCTATACTAACAGTTCCATTTCTTACTGTTACTTTTACGTTGTCCAATCTTGGGACATACATTTTTACAATTTCTTTTATCATATCTTTCTTATCTTCAACGACTTCTTCAACTTTTATCCTATATTTTACTTCTTTTCCAGCTAATTCATGATTAAAATCAACTAAAACTCTTCCACTGTTTATACTTACAATTTTTCCTGGCATTCCATCTATGGTTATAGGTAATCCTTTTATTGGCTTAATTCCTCTCTTCTTAAATTCTGATAACGGAACTAATTTTATCTTTGATGGGTCTCTCTTACCAAATGCCTTTTCTGGTGGTAAAACAACTTCTCTCTCTTCTCCAACATCCATCTCTAATATGACCTCATCTAATCCTGGTAATACTTGCCCTTCTCCAGCAAAGATAGCAACAGGACCATAAACCATCGCAGGATTGTAAATTCCTTCTTTTTTAGCCAATTCTTCGTTAGTTGTGTCAAAGAGTTTTCCATCAACATATCCATCGTAGCTAATCTTTACCATTTTTCCTTTTTCTACCATATTTTTCACCTTAATTTAGTTTAAGTTTATCTACCCATTAGCTTTTTAATATCTACATATTTAAAATGTAAGATTTTCTAAAATATTCAATGATTTATAAAATGAGGGGTTTATAATTTTTGTATTAGCCATATATAAAGATAACTGAAAGAAAATCAAAACAGTTTATAAAAAAGCTTAATTTATTTAACATAATATAAAACAGTAGATTATGACAACATTGCTTTTATTTTATCTACTGCTCTTTTCATTGTTATTCTGATTAATCCTAAATTGACTTTTGATTCGGTTAGGATTGCTAAGATTCCCTCTCCTGCATCGACCATTAGGATTTTTCCATGCTCCCCTTCAATCATCGTCTGTTCTAAATTACCCATTCCAATCTCTGATGCTGTTCTCTCAGCAGCCCCAAAAGCAGCCGAAGCCATCGCACCAACTAACTCAGCATCAATATTCCCAGGCAATTGAGAGGCAATAACTAAACCATCCTTACCAACAACCATAGAACCCTTAATACCCTCAGTTTTATTCAACTCCAACAAAACCCTATCAATCATATTTTCACCCTTTATACAAAAAATTTTTAGATTTTATTTTAAAGAGGATTTACTTGTTTTATATTTACTGTTAACACTCCGTTATTTACTGGCAGTTGTGTATTTACATTAACTCTTGCCTTTGTGTTTCCATTACTTTTTTCTCTTAATACTCTTCTTACTATTGAAGCGGATAATAAACCCTCTGGGCTTAGTGGGAACTCTTTTAGTCCTCTATCAATTAAAATTTTATGGACAGGAGTAAATAATGAACCTTTTATATACAATTTATAAATTTTCATGTTATCTTTTACTTCTTTTTCTATTTTAACATCTTCAGCGATTCCCAACTCTAAGAATGCATTTTTTAACAATTCTTCAACATTTTCTAACTCAT
>Ga0256838_1001040_pt1 | contig 14098 bp, 15 predicted proteins | sample 4571419metaG_FD_185978 | JGI IMG/M metagenome (GOLD analysis project Ga0256838, IMG submission 185978) | Hydrothermal vent microbial communities from Guaymas Basin, Mexico - 4571-419 | ecosystem: Environmental > Aquatic > Marine > Hydrothermal vents | place: Mexico: Guaymas Basin | collected...
CAATGGTCGAGCGCTCAAAGGTTCGCGTCGTCATAGCGAAGCCCGGTCTTGACGGTCACGACAGGGGAGCCAAGGTTGTGGCGAGAGCCCTGAAGGAGGCAGGATACGAGGTTATCTACACGGGAATAAGACAAACGCCAGAACAGATCGTCGAGACGGTCATCCAAGAGGACGCCGCAGTCCTTGGGATAAGCATCCTCTCCGGCGCGCACATGGTCCTTATTCCGAAGATTATCAAGCTCCTTGAGGAGAGGGGCATAAAGCCGAACGAGGACATCGTAATCTTCGCGGGTGGAATAATTCCGCCCGACGACGCCGAGGAGCTGAAGAAGATGGGCGTCGCCGAGGTCTTCGGCCCGGGAACTCCTCTGAAGACCGTGATAGAGTTCGTTGACAAGGCCGTCGAGAACCTCAAGCGCTTCAAGGCTTAACTTTATATTCTCCCCCTGGATAATTTCTCCAGTGATGGAAATGACGCTCGAGTCCCTCATCCAGTTGGCCCTATCGGGTGATAAGAAGGCCATAGCAAGGCTGATAACCCTCGTTGAGAACGACGAGGAAAAAGCCAGAGAGATAATACGGAGGATTTACCCCCACACTGGCAAAGCTTACGTCGTCGGCATAACTGGGCCCCCCGGCTCCGGAAAGTCGACCCTTCTCGACAAGCTAATCAAACTCGCCAGGGACGAGGGGCATAAGGTTGGGGTCATAGCGATAGACCCTACCTCTCCATTCACAGGAGGTGCACTGCTCGGCGACAGGCTGAGGATGCAGAGGCACTCGACCGACCCCGGCGTCTTCATCAGGAGCATGGCGACGCGCGGTTCCCTCGGCGGTCTGGCGAAGGCCACCAACGACGCCGTGAAGGTTCTGGACGCTTCAGGCTACGACCTGATATTCGTCGAGACCGTTGGAGTCGGGCAGATTGAGGTCGATATCGTCAAAACAGCAGATACCGTCGTTCTCGTAACCGTTCCGGGCCTCGGAGATGAGGTTCAGGCCATTAAGGCCGGTTTAATGGAGGTTGCCGACATATTCGCCATCAACAAGGCCGACAGGGAAGGAACGGAGATGGTCTACCTCGAGCTCAAGATGGCTTTGGAGTTCGAGAGGGACAAGTGGAGACAAATCGGCTGGGAGCCCCCGATAGTCGAGACAACAGCTTTTACCCTCAAGGGCGTCAGGCCCCTCTGGGAAGCGATAAAGAGGCACAGGAAGCACATGGAGGAGAGCGGAAGGTTGAGGGAGAGGAGGGCCTTCCGCGCGAGGGAGGAAGTGAAGACGATTATCGCCTCAACCATAGCGAGAAAAGTCGAGGAGAGGCTCGCGAAGGGAGAAGCAAAAGATCTCATCGAGGAGGTTGTTGAGAGGAAGCTCGACCCATATTCGGCCTCTCAAATCGTGATGGAGAAGCTTAAGGAGGATCTCTGGAGGTGATCCTATGTTCAAGAAGATAGACCACGTTGGTATAGCCGTTAAGAACCTGGAGGAGGCCATAAAGGTCTGGGAGGGCCTCGGCCTAAAGGTTGACGAAATCGAGGAAGTGCCCGACCAAAAGGTTAGAACCGCCATAATCCACATCGGCGAGAGCAGGATTGAGCTTTTGGAACCCACGGCCGAGGACTCGCCGATAGCGAAGTTCATAGCCAAGCGCGGTGAGGGAATACATCACATCGCTTTGGGCGTTACGAACATCGAGGAGCACCTCAGGGAGCTCAAGGAGAGGGGTTACAGGCTCATAGACGAGGAGCCGAGGATAGGTGCTGGCGGGGCCAAGATAGCCTTCGTCCACCCGAAGGCCGTAACTGGTGTGCTTCTCGAACTCTGTGAGAGGAAGGAGTGATTTACTGCTCCCTTACCTTTTCTGTTTAGTTTTTGTTAACTAGCCATTATGTAATTTGCCTATTAGTTTCTGTTTTAGTCAGATTGTGTTCATTTGATCATACATTTTGTTATACATTTTCGCAACATTTATATATCTTGGTTGCAAACTGTGAGCCAGTGATGGCAAAATGGGCCCCCTGTTGTACCGAAGACACTCAGGTTTGAGATGGAAACCTCTAGACAACGGGGGGCGAAGTGATGTAGTTGTTCATCCTTCCCAGTTAAGGACTCTTGTGGTAAACAAACTGTCCTCTAACAGACCGGTTCTTCTCATAGGCCGTGACCCTCCTCAGTTAATTGTCCGGAAGCTGGGTGTAAACGACAGCAGGTTGAGGCTGCTTTGGCTGTCGACTGTTGAGCATCCCAACGCCGTAAGTCCGAGGGATCTGTACAAGCTGGAATTTTACGTAACCAAGGATGTGTCCACAAGAAAATCCGATGTAATCTTGGATGGGATCGAGTACCTCATACTGGAATCCGGTCTCGTTCCAACGCTAAAGTTTCTGGCAAAGGTGAACGATATAACTCTCCTCAACGGGTCGAGGCTCCACCTAGTTCTGGGTGATGCCCTGAATGATCGAGAAGTGGCCCTGCTGAGGAGAACCCTCGGTGTCTTTTGAGGTATAAGAATTGTGGTGCGGTGGCCGGGATTTGAACCCGGGTTACCGGCTTGGGAGGCCGGTGTCCTAGACCAGGCTAGACTACCACCGCGCGGGTGTTAGTATTCTTTGCACGTTTAAAAAGTTTACGTGTTCCTGCCCCTCGGCCCACTGAACATCCATGTTCCTTGAAAGCCGCAATAGGACAGGGAAGGCTTCTTAAACTTTTCGTAAGTCCTATAAACCTCCCCCCGCAGTCTAATCACGAAAAGCTTATATAGGTGAACCGGAAGGCGATGGGTGTGGCGGTCATTCTTGTAAAAAACTGTAAGGGGGCATTTCTCGGTGGCGGGGAAAAAAGAATTTAGTGTGTTTATGCACGAGCTGGTTCCCGAGCACAGGGTTATCAGCGAGGAGGAAAAGGAAGAGCTCCTCAGAAGGTATCGCATTAGACTCTCCCAGCTTCCGCAGATTAAGGCATCTGACCCAGCGGTCGTTGAGCTTGGCGCGAAGCCGGGGGATGTTATAGAGATCAAAAGAAAAAGCCCGACGGCCGGGGTTTACCTATACTACCGGCTGGTCGTGGAAGACTGATTCTGAGGTGGGATCATGAGCGCGAGAGGAGTTACTGTTGTTGATGTCACTCCCGACGATCTCTGGATTGTTATGGAATCCTACTGGAAGGAAAAGGGTCTCGTCAGACAGCACCTCGATTCTTACAACGCATTCATTGAGCACGGCCTCCAGGAAGTTATAAATGAGTTCGGTGGTGTCAAACCGGACATCCCCAACTTTGAGGTCAAGTTCGGAAAGATACGCCTCGGAGAGCCCATCTTTCAGGAGGCCCAGGGGCAGAGAAGACCCCTGTATCCAATGGACGCCCGCATAAGAAACCTCACCTACTCCGCCCCGCTGTTCCTTGAGCTGATACCCGTTGTAAACGGCATAGAGCAGGAACCAGTTGAAGTCCGCATCGGTGAACTTCCCCTCATGCTGAAGTCCAAGGCCTGCAGGCTCTACGGCCTCAGCGACGAGGAACTCATAGAGCTCGGCGAGGATCCGAAGGATCCGGGAGGATACTTCATAATCAACGGCTCTGAGAGGGTTATCGTCTCCATCGAAGATCTGGCCCCGAACAAAACTCTGGTCGAGAAGGATGAGAGGCAGAAAAAGGTCGTCGCCAAGGTCTTTTCATACAGACATGGGTACAGGGCCCTGATAACAGTTGAAAGCAGAAAAGATGGTATACTGTACGTTTCAATTCCGAACGTTCCCAAGCCGGTTAAGTTCGTCTACGTGATGAGGGCCCTCGGCCTGCTCAGCGATAAGGAGATCGTTGAGGCAATAAGCGAGGATCCGAGGATCCAGCAGGTTCTATTCAACAACCTTGAGGATGCAAGTGACATAAGAACCCAGGAAGAGGCTCTCGACTTCATAGGAAGGCTTTCCCTCCCCGGTCAGCCCAAAGAGTACAGACTCAGGAGGGCCGAGCACATAATAGACAACAACCTCCTCCCGCACATGGGCGTCGAGCCCGAGAACAGGAAGGCCAAGGCCTACTACCTCGGCATGATGGCCCTCAAGGTTCTTGAGCTTTCGCTCGGCCTCCGCGGTGAGGACGACAAGGACCACTACGCCAACAAGAGGCTCAAGCTCGCTGGAGACTTGCTCAAGGATCTCTTCCGCGTCGCCTTCGGCCAGCTCGTCAAGGATATGCAGTACCAGATGACCAAGACCTACCAGAGAAAGGGCGAGCGCTACACCTTCGAGAACATCCAGCGCTTTGTGAGGAACTCCGTTAGGCCGGACGTTCTGAGCGAGAGGATCGAGCACGCCCTCGCAACTGGTTCTTGGCCCGGCGGAAGAACCGGTGTGAGTCAGCTCCTCGACAGGACCAACTACATATCGACCCTCTCCCACCTAAGACGCGTTACCTCCCCGCTCAGCAGGGAGCAGCCTCACTTTGAGGCGAGAGATCTGCACGGAACCCACTGGGGCAGGATATGTCCGACGGAGACCCCGGAAGGTCCAAACTGTGGTCTGGTTAAGAACCTCGCCCTGATGTCCCAGATAACCACTGGGATCCCGGAGGAGGAGGTCAAGGAGTACATCCTCAAACTCGGCGTCGTTCCAATTGAAGAGAGAAGACCTTCACCCGGACTTTATCGTGTTTACCTCAACGGTGTTCTCATCGGAACCATAGAGGACGGAAAAGCCCTTGTTCAGACTATAAGGTCGGATAGAAGGGCGGGGAAGATAAGCGACGTGATCAACGTTGCCCTCTACGAGGAGGGGGACGTTAGGGAGATCTACATCAACAGCGACGACGGTAGAGTTAGGAGGCCCCTCATCATAGTGGAGAACGGCAGGCCGAAGCTCACCCGCGAGCACGTTGAGGCTATAAAGAACGGCACCCTTACCTGGAGCGACCTGATAAGGATGGGCGTCATCGAGTACCTCGATGCGGAGGAAGAGGAGAACGCCTACGTGGCAACCTGGCCCTGGGAGGTCACGGAGGAGCACACCCACCTTGAGTTAATGCCTGCCGCAATACTCGGTATTCCCGCTTCGCTCGTTCCCTACCCGGAGCACAACGCGGCCCCGCGTAACACCTACGGCGCGGGTATGGCCAAGCAGAGCCTCGGTCTCGGCTGGGCCAACTTCAGGATTCGCGTTGATACAAGAGGTCACCTCATGCACTACCCGCAGGTTCCGCTCGTCAACTCGCGCATCATGAAGGCCGTTGGTTTCGAGGAGAGACCCGCCGGTCAGAACTTCGTCGTCGCCGTACTGAGCTATGGTGGTTACAATATGGAGGATGCCATCGTAATAAACAAGGCATCGATCGAGCGCGGTCTCGCGAGATCAACTTTCTTCAGAACGTACGAGGCGGAAGAGAAGAGATACCTGGGCGGTCAGATGGATCGCTTTGAAAAGCCAGATCCGACCATCAAGGGCTACCTTGGCGATAGGTACTACCGCAACCTCGACGAGGACGGCATAATCTTCCCGGAGTCAAAGGTTGAAGGAAAGGACGTTCTCGTGGGCAGAACGTCACCACCGAGGTTCCTTGAGGAGCAGAGCGGCCTCGGAGGAATAGCCCTCCAGGAGAGGAGGGAGACCAGCGTTGCCGTCAGGCCGAGCGAGAAGGGTATAGTTGACAAGGTGATAATAACCGAGACCGGTGACGGTACGAAACTCGTAAAGGTCACCGTTAGAGACCTGCGCATCCCTGAGTTGGGTGACAAGTTCGCGAGCAGGCACGGGCAGAAGGGTGTTATCGGCCTCATAGTTCCACAGGAGGATATGCCCTGGACCGAAAATGGCATCGTTCCCGATCTCATAGTGAATCCTCACGGTATCCCGAGCCGTATGACCGTCGGACAGCTCATAGAGGCCATAGGCGGAAAGGTCGCCTCACTTAAGGGAAGGAGAGTTGACGGTACGGCTTTCATCGGGGAGCCGGAAGAGAAGCTCAGGAAGGAGCTCGAGGAGCTCGGCTTCAAGCACACGGGCAGGGAGGTCATGTACGACGGTATAACCGGCAGGAGGCTTGAGGCGGACATATTCATCGGCGTCATCTACTACCAGCGTCTGCACCACATGGTTGCCGACAAGATGCACGCGCGCTCAAGAGGCCCGGTTCAGGTTCTCACCAAGCAGCCGACCGAGGGAAGGGCGAGAGAGGGTGGATTGAGGTTCGGTGAGATGGAGCGTGACGTCCTCGTTGGACATGGCGCTGCGATGCTCTTGATCGAGAGGCTCCTGGAGGAGAGCGACAAGACGGAGGTATGGGTCTGTGAAAACTGCGGTCACATAGCCCTTGAGGACAAGCGCCGTGGCAAGGTCTACTGCCCCGTCTGCGGTGAGGAGGAGAGGATAAGCAAGGTCGAGATGAGCTACGCGTTTAAACTGCTCCTCGACGAGCTGAAGGCGATGGTGATTAGGCCTTCCCTCAAGTTGAAGGATAGGGTGTGAGAGCCATGCAGTCGATGAAAAAGGTCATCGGGAGTATCGAGTTCGGAATACTCTCACCCCAGGAAATCAGAAAGATGAGCGCTGCCGAAATCACAGTTCCTGACACCTACGACGATGACGGTTACCCTATTGAAGGAGGCCTCATGGACAAGAGGCTCGGTGTCATTGACCCCGGTCTCAGGTGTGAGACCTGTGGAGCCAGAGCCGGGGAGTGCCCGGGACACTTTGGTCACATAGAGCTCGCGAGACCCGTTGTCCACGTTGGTTTTGCCAAGACTATTCAGAGGGTCCTCGAAAGTACCTGCCGCGAGTGCGGGAGGATAAAGCTCACCGACGAGGAGATAGAGGAGTACATGAAGAAGTTCGAGGTGATCGGCGACCGCAAGAAGGACAAAGACCGGCTCATCAAGGAGATCCACAAGAAGGCCAAGGAGAGAATGGTCTGCCCGCACTGTGGAGCACCGCAGTTCCCGATCAAGTTCGAGAGGCCGACGATATACTATGAGCTCAGGCGCGACGAGGAGGGCAACGAGTACAAACACAGAATGATGCCCAGCGAGATAAGGGACAGGCTTGAGAGGATCCCTGACAAAGACCTTCCTCTCCTCGGACTCCACCCCGAGAAGTCCCGTCCTGAGTGGATGATCTTAACCGTTCTCCCGGTTCCACCCGTTACAATGAGGCCATCGATTACACTCGAGAGCGGCATTCGTGCGGAGGACGACCTCACCCACAAGCTCGTTGACATAATCCGCATCAACAACCGCCTCAAGTCCAACATCGAGGCCGGTGCTCCCCAGCTTATCATCGAAGACCTCTGGGATCTCCTTCAGTACCACGTGACGACTTACATCAACAACGAGACCTCGGGAATTCCGCCGGCCAAGCACAAGAGCGGAAGACCCCTCAAAACCCTCGCCCAGAGGCTTAAGGGTAAAGAAGGTCGCTTCCGTGGAAACCTCAGCGGTAAGCGCGTTAACTTCTCTGCTCGTACGGTCATCAGCCCCGATCCTATGATAAGCATAAACGAGGTCGGCGTTCCCCTCGCGATAGCAATGGAACTTACCGTACCCGAGAAGGTCACGGAGTTTAACTTTGAAAAGCTCAAACAGCGCGTTTTGAACGGTCCTGAGAAGTATCCAGGGGCGAACTACGTGATTGATCCAGAGGGAAGGAGAATCCGCCTCATGGAGAACAACCTCGAGACAATAGCCGAGAGGCTTGACATAGGCTGGACCGTTGAGAGACACCTTGAGGACGGTGACATAGTCCTCTTCAACAGACAGCCGTCCCTTCACAGGATGAGCATAATGGCCCACCGCGTTAGAGTAATGCCATACAAGACCTTCCGCCTCAACCTGCCGGTGTGCCCGCCGTACAACGCGGACTTCGACGGTGACGAGATGAACCTCCACGTGCCCCAGACTGAGGAAGCCCAGGCTGAGGCGAAGATCCTCATGGAGGTTCAGAACCACATCATCTCACCCCGTTACGGCGGCCCCCTCATCGCTGGAATTCAGGACCACATCTCCGGCGGCTACCTCCTCACCCGTGAAGGAGCTTACTTCACCCGCTCAGAGGTCGAGCAGATGCTAACCTTTGCGGGCGTTGATGTGGACGAGCTTCCGAAACCGGATAAGGTCGAGAACGGCGTCGAGCTCTGGAGCGGGAAGACGATATTCTCCCTCCTCCTGCCTGACGACCTGACACTCTGGTACCGCAACAAGCTCTGCGACGAACCGGAGCGCTGCGAGGCCATTGAAAAGCTCATCGAGGAGAAGCTCGTTCCCGACCCAGAAGAGGTAAGAAAGATTGCCTACGATGGCTTCGTTTACATTCAGAACGGGAAGCTCCTCAGCGGTGCGATAGACAAGAAGGCTTACGGCAGGGAGGATGGAAAGCTCCTTGATATCATCGTGAGGGAGTACGGCGTTGAGAGGGCGAGGCAGTTCCTCGATCAGGTCACCAAGCTGACGATATGGGTTATAACCCACAAGGGCTTCACGACGGCCATAGACGACGAAGACCTTCCGCAGGAAGCCTTGGACAGAATCAAGGAGATCATCCGGGAGGCTGAGGAGAGAGTCAACAAGCTCATCGAGGCCTACAAGCGCGGCGAGCTTGAGCCACTCCCCGGTAAGACACTTGAGGAGACCCTTGAGAGCAAGATAATGGCCGTCTTAGCTGAAGCACGTGACAACGCCGGTAAGGTCGCCGAGAGGTACCTCGGTATGAACAACCACGCCGTTATAATGGCCAAGACCGGGGCTAGGGGTAAGATACTCAACATAACCCAGATGGCAGCGATGCTCGGCCAGCAGTCGATTCGTGGTAAGAGGCTCTACCGCGGTTACCGTGGAAGGGTTCTGACGCACTTCAAGCCGGGTGATCTGGGAGCGAGGGCAAGGGGCTTCGTCGTGAACTCCTACAAGAGCGGCTTGACTCCACAGGAGTACTTCTTCCACGCGATGGGCGGTAGAGAGGGACTCGTCGATACTGCCGTCAGGACTGCACAGAGCGGTTACATGCAGAGAAGGTTGATCAACGCGCTCCAGGATCTCAAGGTGGACTACGACGGAACGGTTAGAGACCCGACCGGAATCATCGTCCAGTTCCGCTATGGGGAGGATGGCGTTGATCCAATGAGGAGCTGGCAGGGCAGGACGCTCGATGTGGAGAGGATAATAGTTAGAAACCTGCTCAAATCGAGGGGCGGGAGGTGATTGACATGGTAGCCGCGAAGACCATTAAAACCCTTGTCTGGAAGTCCGAGCTTCCGGACAACATCAAAGAAGAGCTCTACAACAAGCTCATCGAGTACAACAAGAAGTACAAGCTCAAGAAGGCCGAGGTTGAGGCCATCATAGAAGATGCCGTGAACGAGTACAGGAAGGCTCTCGTCGAACCGGGCGAGCCGATAGGAACCGTTGCGGCCCAGTCGATAGGAGAGCCCTCAACCCAGATGACCCTCAACACCTTCCACTACGCAGGTGTCGCTGAAATCAACGTTACCCTCGGTCTCCCGAGGATCATCGAGATAGTCGACGCGAGGAAGAACCCCTCCACCCCGGTTATGACGGTCTTCCTCGATGAAGAGCACCGTTATGATCTTGAAAAGGCGAGGGAAGTCGCGAGGAGAATCGAGGGGACCACGATAGAGAACCTTGCGAGGGAGATGAGCATAGACATCCTCAACTTCGAGTTCATCGTTGAGATCGACCCCGAGAGGCTCGAGAAGAGCGGGCTCGACATGGAGAGGATTCTCAAGAAGCTGTCCGGTTCGTTCAAGAGCGCTGAGTTCGAGGCGGAGGGGTACTCACTCATAGTAAGGCCGAAGAAGGTAACGAAGCTCTCAGACCTCAGAAAGCTCGCCGAAAAGGTTAAAAAGCACCGCCTTAAAGGCCTGTCTGGCGTCGGAAAGACCATCATAAGGAAGGAAGGCGACGAGTACGTCATCTACACTGAAGGCTCGAACTTCAAGCAGGTGCTGAAAGTTCCGGGCGTCGATCCAACGAGAACGAGAACGAACAACATCTGGGAAATAGCGGACGTCCTTGGCATAGAAGCCGCTCGCAACGCCATCATCGAGGAAATCGTTAACACGATGCGCGAGCAGGGTCTCGAGGTTGATATCAGGCACATAATGCTCGTCGCCGACATGATGACGCTCGACGGTGTTATAAGGCCGATAGGAAGGCATGGAATAGTCGGTGAGAAGTCGAGCGTTTTAGCAAGGGCGGCCTTCGAGATCACAACGCAGCACCTGTTCGAGGCCGCCGAGAGGGGAGAAGTCGATCCGCTCAACGGAGTCGTTGAGAACGTCCTCATCGGCCAGCCCGTGCCCGTTGGTACGGGAATCGTTAAGCTGACAATGAATCTCCCCCTGAGACCGCAAAGGGAGTAGGGAGGTGTAGTTGATGGTTGATTTCGCCTTTGAGCTTAGGAAGGTTCAAGATACCGGAAAGCTGGTCATGGGAGCGAAGAAGAGCATCCACTACGCCAAGGTCGGCGGGGCAAAGATGATTATCGTCGCGAAGAACGCGAGGCCGGACATCAAGGAGGACATCTACTACTACGCCAAGCTCAGTGGAATCCCGGTTTACGAGTTCGAGGGAACCAGCGTCGAGCTTGGAACGCTCCTCGGAAGGCCCCACACCGTTTCGGCTCTCGCGGTGATAGACCCCGGTGAGAGCAGGATACTCGCGCTTGCTGGGGGTAAGGAGTAATGCCGCTCAAGCTGAACACGGACCAGATAAAGTACATAGCACTCTTCGAGAGCATGACAGGGGCAACTGTGCTCGACTGCCTAATAGATGCCAACAGGAACAGGCTCATCTTCGTCATCAAGAAGGGTGAAATGGGACTGGCACTCGGAAAGAAGGGAGCAAACGTCAAGCGCGTTCAGAACATGGTCGGCAAAGATATCGAGCTAATCGAGCACTCGGAGAATCCCGAGGAGTTCCTGAGGAACATTTATAAAAGCCTCGGGGTTAAGGTTAAAAAGATCCACATCACGGAGAAGAGAGACGGGAAAAAGGTCGCCCTCCTCGATATAAGCCCGCGCGAGAAACCTCGCGCGATCGGAAGGGGCGGCCAGAACATAAACCTCGTGAAACAGCTGATGGAGAGACACCACGGTATTAGCGATGTTGTGGTAATATGAGGTGATGATCATGGCTGGAAAGAAGGCCCCGTATGGTGAATTTGCCGGTAGAAAGCTCAAGCTCAAGAGGAAGAAGTTCCGCTGGAGCGACATAAGGTACAAGAGAAGGGTTCTCCGACTCAAGGAGAAGAGCGACCCGCTGGAGGGAGCTCCTCAGGCGAGGGGGATCGTCCTTGAGAAGATAGCCGTCGAGGCAAAGCAGCCGAACTCGGCCATGCGTAAAGCGGTTAGGGTTCAACTCATCAAGAACGGTAAGGTCGTTACGGCCTTCACCCCCGGTGACGGTGCCATAAACCACATCGACGAGCACGATGAAGTCATCATCGAGGGAATCGGCGGTCCCAAAGGCGGTTCGATGGGTGACATCCCGGGAATCAGGTACAAGGTCGTCAAGGTCAACAGGGTTTCCCTCAAGGAGCTCGTCAAGGGAAGAAAGGAGAAGCCGAGGAGGTGAAGCGAATGGCCAAACCTCTCACCGAGCGCTTTTTCATCCCGAAGGAGCTCAAGGTCTTTGGAAGGTGGAGCGTTGAGGATGTTACAGTCAACGACCCCTCGCTCAGGCCTTACATAGCCCTCGAGCCGAGGATCCTCCCGCACAGCCACGGCAGGCACGCGAAAAAGCCCTTTGGCAAGGCCCAGGTTCACATCGTTGAGCGTTTGATTAACAAGGTCATGAGGAGCGGTGCCAGCCACTACAAGGCCGGCGGTCACTTTATGAGAAGGGAACACCGCTCGATAATGAGCAAGAAAATGAAGGCCTACGAGGTCGTCAAGGAGGCCTTCATGATCATAGAGAGAAGAACCAAACAGAACCCGATTCAGGTTCTCATAAGGGCCATCGAGAACTCTGCCCCGAGGGAGGACACGACAACAATTGCCTTCGGTGGAATCCGCTACCACATGGCCGTCGACGTTTCCCCGCTCAGGAGGCTTGACGTGGCCTTGAAGAACATCGCTCTCGGTGCAAGCATAAAGTGCTACCGCAACAAGACCACATACGCTCAGGCCCTTGCCGAGGAGATCATCGCCGCCGCCAACAGGGATCCGAAGAGCTTCGCCTACAGTAAGAAGGAAGAGATCGAGAGGATTGCCCAGTCCTCCCGCTGAGGGCTGGTTTCCCGTTCTCATTCTCTCTTCCGTTTATATATTACTGCTTCCGTTGTTGCCAAAAATTATTTATTGTCCAAAATTCAACAACATAGCATGACAACTGAAATTGTTAAAGTAGACAAGAATGGAAGGATATATCTTCCCGCATCCCTGCGAAAGAAATTTGGGACCAGCTCTTTCTACGTTGAGGAAAGGGGGGATGAGATAGTTCTTATCCCGGTTCGCAAAAAAATCAGGAAGTACTACGGAGTATTCAAAGGTGAGAATCTAAGTGCGGAAGAGATTGACCAGTTAATTGAAGAGGAAACAGAGCAACTTCTGAGGGATGAGCTGTGAATGTTTACGTTGACGTGAATGTTCTGTATTATTTCCTCACAGCCAACGAGGAGTTCGGAGAGCGTGCGAGAGACCTGCTTGAGAGATACAGCGGAAACATGATGACCTCAGCCCTTACAGTATGGCAACTTTATATTCTGTTTAGGAGGCAAAAGACTAAGTTGAACATCACTGATATACTTCTGGATTTGGGAATTGAGGTAGTTCCATTAACTGTAGAAATCCTCCAAAACGCTGAACGATGCAAAAAGCTCGATTTCGACGATGCCATTCATTATGCCACCATGAGGGCTCATGGGATAAAGATAATCTTGTCAAACGATAGAGATTTCGACAAAGTTGACGTAGAAAGGGTATTCTAAACTTGCACTGGGCATGTTCCCTTTCCAAATGTTTTTCTCTGTTGATTTCCAAAATGTTTTTATGCTTTGTGAGTAAGACTATTTTGGTGAATGTAAGATGACCACTGTAAGAGTTTCCTCAAAGGGCCAGATAGTATTACCCAAGGCCATTCGTGAGAAGTTCGGCATCAAGGAGGGAGATGAGCTTGAGGTTCTCGACTTTGGAAACGAGATAGTGATAGTCCCGATAAAAAAGGGCCTCAAACTTAGAGGTCTTGTGAAGTTTGAAAAGCCCGCTAAGGAAATTCTAAGGGAAATTAGAGCAGAAGAGGAAAAGCTGGAGGACTGACCATGAAAATCGTCCTGGACAGCCACGCAGTTCTCGCCTACATAAACGACGAACCTGCTGCTGAGAAGGTTCAAGAATACCTTGACCTCGGGCAGGAAGGAGAGGCAGAGCTATATATGAACGTGGTTAATCTTGGGGAAGTGTATTATGTTCTTTCAAGGCGAAAGGGCGTTGATGTGGCCAATATTGCGATGGCTCTTTTAAAGAGAGAACCAATAACGTTCATCATTGCGGACGAAAGGCTCGCTTTAATGGCTGGCCGGATAAAAGCCTTCCACAAATTGAGTTATGCGGATGCCTTTGCCACTGCCACTGCAATAGACCTCGACGCGGTTCTTTTGACTGGGGACGATGAGTTCAGGAGCGTTGAGGATAAGGTTAAGATTGAGTGGCTCTGAGCTTTTCTCCAGATATTATACCCTTCGGGAGAAGGGAAATGGACTGCCATTACCGGGTTTGGATGATGAAACTCTGTCCTTCACCTAAGGGACGAGGCTTTCGGAGAAAATTCAATCATCCCACCTACTTTTGCTAAACCTCACCTGGAATGAGTTTCTGTCTTTATCGATTCTCGGTGAAGATCTGGCGTAATAGCCGTCATAGGCGAAGTCACCGAAGAACATTTGGCCGCCACCCCTCACCTGCAGTGGTTTTCCTTTCCCAGTAACCTCAACCCCCAGTACTCCACCGTTCCTAGGCAAAAGTCTGAACTCCTTGATAGTGCCCCTAAATGGTCTTACGGTGATGGCACCCTCCCAGAAGTCCAGAAACACGGGGGAGAGCCGGCCCGTTATTTTTATATACTCACCTCGTTTGAAGGTCATCTCCCCTGTGAGTT
>Ga0256838_1001041_pt1 | contig 14092 bp, 15 predicted proteins | sample 4571419metaG_FD_185978 | JGI IMG/M metagenome (GOLD analysis project Ga0256838, IMG submission 185978) | Hydrothermal vent microbial communities from Guaymas Basin, Mexico - 4571-419 | ecosystem: Environmental > Aquatic > Marine > Hydrothermal vents | place: Mexico: Guaymas Basin | collected...
ACCTTATAGCCCCTCCTGTTTGAAGCAGGCGTCGTGGGTAGATGCGTGGAGGGCAAGTAACCGGAGGGGTCCTCGTCGTGGTTAATGATAAGGTGGTTGGCTGGGGCCTCGTCGCTCTATCGATTGTTGGTATATTGTTCTATGCCGTGGGCCTCTTTGCCCCGGATCTCATAATGGAGGGGTTTGACTGGCTCCTAGTGAAGGTCACCGTGTTCATAGCTGTGGCTGCTGTCTTGGGCATACTTGGGTGGATAGGTTACACGCTGGCAACCACACCACCGCCGAAGCCCATAGAGGAGATAGAGAAGGAGCTGGAGGAGGAGCTTAAGCGCCTTGAAAAGGAGCTGGAGAAACAGCAGGAGGGCGGCCAGGGAGGCCAGCAGCAGTAGAGTCCTCCCCGGGGGGGAGGTGGCCGATGGCTGGGCCCCTTGGCTACTTGTGGGCCGGGCTGACGCTGCTACTGGCATTGGGCCACGTGGGTATAATCTTTGTGTCTGAACTGCCTGAGTTCCTAGTAGCGGAGAACATCGTTCTCGCCGCAATCTACGCGGCTGGAGCCGTCATGTACCTTCTGCGGGACAGCTGCACAGCCGCGCTGGCCGCTGGCCTCGTGGCGGTGTTTAGCGCTGGCCGCGTCTCGAGGAGCATAGTATCGCCGGAAGGCATGTTGGGCGAGCTGTGGCTGCAGCATATACCGCTGCTCGCGCTGGACCTAGCCGTGGGCCTGCTCGGCGTCTACCTTGGCTGCAGGTGCTAGCCGCCGGCAGCTGGCGGGAAGAATGCCACAGTGTCACCTTCCCGGAGGACTGTTTTCTCCTTCCGGAGCCACTCTATGTTCCTTCCATTCACTAGGACCTTTGTGTCCTCGGGTATCTTGTCTCCCCTGACTAGGCGGCCACGCAGCCCTGGCAGCTTTTCCTCAAGGAGCCGGGCTAGGTCAAGAACCGTGGTTCCCGGGGGGAGCTCCAGCACGAGCTCCCGCCTTTTACCCGCTAGGTCGTAGTACTCTGCGAAGAGGCGGACCCTCACACGGGGCAACCAGAGAGTCACCCCCTCCTCTGGGAGTGCCCCGGGAGGTGGGGAAGGACTTGGAGGACAGGGGCCTGGTGCTACATGTGTGTCGGCGGCTGTTCCTCCTCGACTATATACTCGCAGCTGCGTGGCACCAGGAAGAGCAGAGGGCCGAGGTCAGTGCCATCGACTAGTATCCCGGCTATTGGGGCGTTCTCGCCCTCTATGTCTAGACGCAGCTTGTAGAACTGTATCCTCGTTCCGGCCTCCTTTGCGTAGGTCAGCGCCGCCAGGCCCCAGTAGTGGTCTATCTCTATGTCGCCTATCACGAGCCGGCCGTTACGGACAGTTATGGCGTCCACTTCTTCCGGCTCCGCGTCCTCTAGGACCGCGTCGACGTTCTCTGGGCCAAAGGTCATCATTAGGCAGCCCTCAGCGACAACAAGGGGCACCGCGCCGTTGCCCGTCTCGAGGGCCGCCACGCCGAGGCTGTAGAAGTGGCAGACTATCTGACCCGAGTCGGGGTCTATCGCGCCACGCATCTGGAGGAGTATGTCGAACACACTGTAGGGTATGTCGTAGAACCTTGATGGCCTCAGCCTCGGGGCCACCACCCTACCCCTCCTACTCTTAGAGTGCTTGGCTCCGGCGGCGGATCTGCTGGACCGCGCGCTCGCCGAGGCCAGCGAGGCGAACCCAGTCCAGGGGTGTCGTGCCGCGGGTTTCTTTGAGGCGGAGTCTCTCGGGTATCCAGCTGTAGCGTCCCCCGGCCAGCCCGTTTGCGAGGAGCGCGGCGCCGAACGCGGCCTCTTTCGCCCTGGCGGTCGCGGAGACCTCGACAATCTCGGCGTCGAAGGCGTCCAGGAGGTGGCTAATTCTCTCGGCGACACGGCTGCGGAGGAGGGGGATGCGGGCCCACCTGCCCGCCAGGTAGATGAGCCTCGGCTTAACCACTGCCGTGAGCGCGAGGATGTCCTTTGCCGCCGCCTCCGCAAGAGCGTCTATGACCGCCTCTGCCCGTTCGTCGCCCTGCTCGGCGCGCTGAGCGACCTCTTCTGGGGGTGGGGGCGGGTATTCCTCCTCTAGGAGCTCCGCGGCGCCGCCGCGGAAGAGGAGCTCCTTGCTGTAGCGTGGCTCGAGCCACGCCGCCAAGTAGGCTACCTCGGCGTCCCAGAGGCCCGCACCCATGTACCCCCTATGGCTCATCGTGCCACCGTGTCCATCGACTACTACGCCGGCCTTGACGGCGAGGGCGGCGGTGTAAGCGTAGCCTATCTCAGCCACTATGATGTCGACCTCGTCTATCGCTAGGCCACGGTTCTCTACGGCGTCCCAGATAGCCGCTACTGCTGTGTAGAGCTTGTCGCTTGTGCCAAGGTCTATTCTGTCGAGCTTCCTGTGCAGGGGCACCGTGGGGAGCTGCACAACGCCCGGCGTGAACCAGGCGGGCAGCCCGGACTCCGCAACGAGCCTCATTGCGCGGCGTAGGCCGAGTATTCTAAGGCCGCGGGCCTCGTCGCCGGGGTGTATGAATGTTGCAACGTTTATCTCCCAGGGCTCCGCCTCCTTGGCAGGCTTGAGGCCTACACCGTACCCGCTCGACATGACTATCGATGACACGCCGTACTCGTCGACTAGCCTCTGTAGCGCCTCCTGCACAAGGGCTGGGTTTTCCACAACCCTGCTCCTTGGTATAGCCTCTTCATGGATAACCGCTACTCCCTCAACTCTCTCCTCGATAGCCACTATGTCAACCGTGTATGTGCCGGAGTCCACACCTGCCGTGCGCAGCCCCGTGCCTCATCCCCTCCGTCCGGTGCTAGAGTCTCTCCACCACGGCGCCCCGGTTATCACCAGGGGTCACGTAGACCGCGCCCCCTCCACGGCTATTCAGCCACCGCCTGACCTTCTCCGCCGCCCTACGGGCCGCCGAGGGGCTGGGCAGTATCGTGTAGAGGGTGGGGCCCCAACTGCTCTGCGCGACACCGCCAGCCAATGTGCGGAGCAGCCCCGCTAGCTCCTCGACGAGAGGGCAGCAGTAGGTGCCATGCTGCCTCGCAGACCAGTACTCCCTGCCCAGGCCGCCGTTGAACTCCGTGAGGGCCTCTAGGAGCGCCTCCAGGTCACCCTCGGCGAGCGCCGGAAGCAGCTTCATAAGGAGGAGCCTCGAAAGCCTCTCAGCCATTCGGACAGGCATCGACGGCATCGAGGCCAGGACCTCGTCCTCCCGCTCCTTGACCTCGCGGACGTGGGGTACCGCCGCCGCGGGGACAACGACGAGAAACCGCCACTCCCCGGGCAGCTCGTAGCGCGCCAACAGCGGCGGGATACGATACCCCCTCTCCGTACCCACAGGGAACCCGCCGTCGAGCAGCGCACCCCCACGCGTGAAGCTGTAGAAGCCCAGCGCGGAGACTGTGGAGCGCCCTAGGGCCAGCGCCGCGTCCCGAAGGTCTATGCCCGCCGAGAGCAGCGCGTTATAGCCAGCAGCCACCGAGAGCACAGCCGCCGTGGTGGCGCCTAGACCCACGCCGCGGGGGAAGGCCTGGAGCACACGACCACAGAGCGGGGGAAGCCCGTACTCTGAACGAAGCCCCTCCACCGCCCACTCAACGAGCCCCGCCTGAGGGCCCTCTATGCGGGTAGAGCTGCAAGGCTCGAGAACCGTGACTAGACGGGGCTGGGAGAGCGTGAAGCCGAGGGTGCCGTAGAGGCGGCCAAGGCCGCCCTCCAGATCTATGTTGCCGGCGTGGACGTGCGCCGGCGCAGACACCAGAACCCTGCCCATTGGCCATCCCCGTGTCTCCTGGCCTGGCGCCACACCGCCTGGAGAATATTAGCCGCTCCATGCCTGCTGCCGGCTGGGGGGTGGAGATGGCGTGGCGCACCCGCGCCTCGTGGAGCTAGCCCGCAGGGAGGGACCCCTCCTCCAGGTGGCCCTTGACTTCACGGACTTGGTCGACGCACTGAGAACCCTCATGCGGGTCAAGACAAGCCTAGGCGACACGATATTCGTGGCAGAGGCCGGGACGCCTCTCGTGAAGTCCACGGGAGTCAGCGTTGCCAGGCTCCTGGCCGCCGTGGCTGCTCCCTCACCAGTGCTCGTTGACATGAAGACTGCCGATACTGGGGCCCTCGAAGCCCGTATGGCCGCCGAGGCTGGGGCTGAGGCCACCACCGTGCTGGCCCTGGCTCCCAACGAGACAATAGAGGCCGCGGCGTCAGAGGCGCATAGACAAGGCATAGCCCTCGTAGCGGACCTCATAGGGGTCAGCGACCCCGTGAAGAGGGCAGAGGAGCTTGCAAGCCTCGGAGTAGACATTGTCGAGGTGCATGTAGGTATAGATGCCCAGAGAGCGCTCGGCCTTACCGCCGGCGAGCTCCGTGACCTCGTCAGGAGAGTAGTGGAGCGGTTCCCAGGCCCCGTAGCTGTCGCGGGCGGCCTAAACGCGAAGACAGCGCCAGCGATGGTTGAGGCCGGGGCCTCGATAATAGTCGTGGGCGGGGCTATCACTAGGAGCCCCGAGCCCGGCGAGGCCGCAAGAGCAATACTCGAGGCGATAAGGAGCGCGGCGAGAAGCTAGACACGAATCGACCGGTACCACTCTACTGTGAGCCTCAGTCCCTCGGGGAGGCTCACCCTAGGGCTCCAGCCAAGGACATGCCTAGCCTTCTCTATGCTTGCCACGCTTCTCCTCACGTCCCCTGGCCTCGGGGGCGCGCGGCGGGGCTCCGGACAGTAGCCCACTATCCTACATATCATCTTGTAGAGCTTGTTTATACTCGTCTCGACACCGGTGCCTATGTTTATAGTGCCTCTGGTGTTGCTCGCCACGAGGGCTAGGTAGTTTGCCTCCGCGACATCCTCTACGTAGACGAAGTCCCGCGTCTGCTCTCCATCCCCGTATATCGTCGGCGGTTTGCGGCGCAGCAGGCTCTCTATGAATGCATGGATCACGCCGGCGTAGGGTCCTCCACGCATCCCTGGCCCGTAGACATTGAAGTACCTTAACGATACCGTCCTTATCCCGTAGTCGGCGGCGTAGCGCTCTACGAGCATTTCTCCCATTAGCTTCGTGTCGCCGTAGAAGTTCGCCGGGCTGCGGGGGTGGGCCTCGTCCACGGGGAGATAGCGGGGCTCACCGTAGACCGCCGCACTGCTCGCATAGACCACAGTCTCCACGTCCAGCCTGCGGGCCGCCTCGAGCACGTTGAGGGTGCCCTCGACGTTCACGCGGAGTGCCCGGAGGGGGTTCTGCCTGGCCTCCTCTATGCTGACCACGGCCGCCAGATGGATGATGCCCGTCAGGTTGCCGCGGAGTGGGCGAAGGTGCTGCCAGAGACTGCCCCAGACGGCCACGTCAGCAATGACGAGGCGGACACCGGGTGGAAAAGGGAGACGGGGCTCAGCAGCAACGTCTAGCGCGACCACGCCGAGGCCACGAGAGGCGAGAAGGCGGACCGTGTGGCTCCCGATGAAGCCGGCGCCGCCAGTCACAACCACTGTTGCCTGTTCCACGCTGCTTCAGCCCCGTCCCCGGGAGGGTGAGCAGCTGGACCCTCTAGTCGTAGCCTTGAGGCTCACGGTAGACGTGTACGGGGACCCACTCGCCTTTCTCGTATATCCTAGCCTCCTTTATGATAGCTATGCCGTCTGCCTCAACATTGCTAACCGTCACCGAGCTCATCTGTCTATCGAGAGGTAGCGGAACGGCCTCTAGGGCCCCGTCGCTGCCTAGCCTCAGCTTCACCTTGACAGGCTGCGGCCTCTTCGCCTTCACCGGCTCAGCGAGCCTCGCAGTCGCCTGGAGCGGGGGCTCGCCGCCACGCACCGCTCCGCCGATGTGCTTGAGCACGTGGTAGAGGAGGCGGACGAACCCGTGAAGAGCGGAGACGGGGTGGCCCGAGAGCGCCACAACGAGGAGGCCGCTAGGCAGGAGCATCGCGCTCGTGGGCCGGCCACCCTTCACGAAGAGGCCGCGGAACAGCACCCTGCCCCCGAGGCGCTCAGCGAGCTGGTAGAAGGGGTCGACCTCGCTGGGCCCAGTACCTCCCGTCAAGACCACCACGTCGAGGCCGCGCGCCTGGCGCTCAATGTACCAGGCTATCGTGTCCACGTTGTCGGGGAGCAGGACCCGCCACTCAACGCTCACCCATGGAGTGTAGCGCCTTATCATCGACTCCACTAGCTTTGCGGTAGTTTCCGCTACCTCGCCGCGGAGTATCCTCTCCTCAGCCTCCGCGGGGTCCCTCGGCTCGAAGAGCTCGGTCCCGGTCGCGATTATCGCCGCCCGGACACGGCGATAGACCCGGACACGCGTTACAGCTACATCGAGGAGGCCTACCACGTCCAGCTCTGTGACCACGTGGCCCTTGTCGAGAAGCACCTGGCCCTTTCGCACATAGCTGCCGACTGGGTCGAAGTTCTTCCCGGGCTGGAAGTGCTTGTCTATAACTATGTAGCCGTTCTCGAGTTTCACAGCCTCCTCCGGCACAACCGTGTCCGCACCCTCGGGGAGATAGGCGCCTGTGGAGACGTAGACCGCTGTGCCGGGCTCAACACGTACACCGACATCTATCTTGCCTATCGTTGCCTCGCCTACCAGGCGGAGCTTGCCCGGCGTGTCCTCGCTCCGGACCGCATAGCCGTCGTATGCGGCCCTGGGCCTCGGGGGGAAGTCGTGTGGAGCCTTGAGGGGCTCCGCGAGGACACGGCCAACAGCCTCCCAGACGGGGAGCTCCTCAACCTCCTGCACAGGCTTGGCCGCGGACCTGACCGCCTCAATCGCCTGGGGTACGGGAGTGAGCCTCTCAAGGTATCGGGGCACATGCTGCGCCAAGGCACTACCCTCACGCGGCGACGGTGAATGCGGCGAGGGAATTAACCGTAGCCACGTCTGTGGGGTCAGTGATACGGCGTCCTCGGCCGATTAACCAGCTCCAGCAGAATAGATTCGGTCCGGGGTCTCCCCGTGGCGAGGAGAAGAACGCCGCTCTTCCCGACCGCCGCCCCAATAATCCACCCGACAGTAAAGACGATGCCAGCCGCACACGTCGCCGCCCCCGTGCTCGGCCCAGAGCCTGGGCCGCGGCGACGCTAGCCCCTACCAGCCCTTCGCCTACTCCCACGCCCGTGAACCACCGCGGCAGGGAACGGTTCAACAGGCAGATGTTCCTCTTCGAAGTTTTCGCCCAGCCGTATCCAGCCCAGCCGGAGGCCCCTCACCTCGCTCCCGGGCCGCCAGGCCGCCCTAACAATCACGCGTCCACGGGCCGCGTCGAGGTTCTCTACCACTGCCGGCACATCACTGCCGTCTGCAAGGCGCATGCCGGCTAGAAGCCCACGGGCCCAGCCAGGCCTAGCCCAACGCGCCTGAAGATCGCTGGGTCTCCTAGCGGACTCAACTATGAGTTCGCGGCCACAGAGGTAGACAACCTCCTCGGCCCCATCGCTGCGTGTATAGTTACATAGGGGCTCCAGGGGCACATCCTCGAGGACAAGGCGTACCGGGCTATGGAATAGCTTAGCCCAGAGTCTTGCACGGAAGCTGCGGCGGTCACCACGGCTCCTCCACCTCGGGAGAGGGGCGCGAGGGGCCTCGACCACCTCGAGGCCGCGGCCTCTGAGCGCTGCCACAAGCCCCCTGGGGGCCGCGAGCGAGACAACAACATCGGGCTCCATCGACTCGGCGAGCCAGGCCTTGTACATGACGCCGACGCCGTCTACGAACCCGTCCGTGTCTGCAACGAAGCTCTCCAGCCTACGCGCAGCGATAGCGGCCGCAACAACCACGCCCCACATGACACGCTCGGCGCTCACATGACCCACGAATAGTGCGCCGCTGAGCCCTAGCTCCTCAAGGCTCAGCACAGGCCTAGGGGGAGGAGACGCGTAGGTCACAAAGGCGGGCAGCCCCGTCTCGTTCTGCCCCACATCGGTCTCAACTATGCCGAGGCCAAGCATGTTTGCAAGGAAGACGGTTAGGGTCGACTTCCCTGCCTCCACAGGGCCAACTATGACGACACGGCGAACACCCCTATCACGCAGGTCCTCTCCCAGGCGAAGCCACTCCAGAGTCTCCCTAAACCCCTCTTCGACTACTCGAAGCCCAGCACCACTACCCTGAACAACACATACACGCGCCTGGCCACGATGGGCATAGAATGTGAAGCCACGCGTAGCCCTCACGAGGACCTCTTCGCCCGGGCCGAGAGTGAAGCCCGCAGCAAGCAGCTCGCCCTCATCCACACACAACCTGGCAGGACCAGCCACCCAGACCCCGCGCCCCTCACTCACCACGACACAGTCATCAACACCGCCCAGTACTCCCCACCACTACTAAGGGGCTGCTAGAGCTGGCCCGGACCGCCATATATTTAGGGGGAGACCGTGCTGCACCCACTACAGTGGGCCTAATCTATTCAGCAACCCGTCTACAGCACCCCGGAGAGAGCCCCGGCTCTCTCCGGCGCAACACGTCCGCCACACCCCTACGCCCAGGGGATAAGGCGGCGCACACGAGAGGTGAACACCTATGGCTCTGCTTCAGATACGCGAGCGAAGAGTGGAGCAGGTCGGCAGGTACCGTGTAACTCTCCTCCTAGATCAGGAGGGCCGCGTGATAGGCGCCCTCGTCGAGGGCCCCCGCCTCTCGAAACCAGTCTACATCGCCGCGGAGGAAACAAGCGCCCCGAAGATACCTAAGACGGTTAAGCGCTACCTCCGCCGCCTCGGCTTCAGGATTGAGTAGGGGGCACACCCAGCCGCCACCCTCAACCACGCTGTTCTCGGACAGCAGCTAGGCCAACAAGCTATCTTAGCCCAGGTAGGGCACCGCTAGAGGCGGGGCCTCAGGAGTCGGGGCTACAAGCACCGCCTACACGGCTTTTCCAACGAAAGGGCCTCATCACCAGCCCCGCCACACGCAGGGCCCGGGGCATGCTGTGCCTCTTATCCCTATGACCTGGGCCCGGAGCGCCGGGCGCAAAGAATATACCCCCGCAGGGCCGCTACCCAAGCCCTATCTCCATGGAGGAGCGCCTGGGCCCTCCTCGTGGGCCTGGGCGGGCCCGTCGTCTAGCCTGGTTAGGACGCCGCCCTGACACGGCGGAGGTCCGGGGTTCAAATCCCCGCGGGCCCACCAACCCACCTTCTGCCCGGACGCGTTGGCTGCACAGCTATGCAGCAGGCCCGGCCAATTTTAACGGGAGCAGGGGCATGTTTACTGTGGTAGAACGAGGCGGCGTGGCCCCACTACAGCCTGCACCTCCGGCACATAGTGTGGTATAGCGTAGTTGTGTCTTTGTCCTTTCGTGCCTTATGGGCTGCCGGCTTTGCGCCGCTCAGCGAGGTACACTTTAGAGCCCAAGGGCCCAACCGCCCAGAGCCATACAATCCGAAACAGCGTGGCAACAGCAGCATAACGGTAGTAGCTGTGAGCCGCGGGGGAACCCCCCGCCCATCTCCCTTGCCTGGCCCCGTGGTGGCCTTCGGGGCCTTGTGGTCGCGGGGGAGCGGGGGCGTGGCCCGCGGCCCGGTTCGTTGAGCCTTGCTCTGGAGGAGGGTTAGGCCTTATTCCTCACTGCAGCATGTGCTACCAGGCTAGGTTGAGCGCGTCCTCTGCTGCAGCCGTGACGCGGTAGGCTATAGTCCATGCTTTGAGCGGGCGCCCTTTTGCGAGGCTTAACATTATCCAGGCCTTTCTCTGCGTTGATTTCTTGAACTCGCCACGAGGGAACATGCCGATGCCTATTGGTTTGCCTGTTTGGAGGGCTAGTCTCACAACCTGTGCTGAGGTGGAGGGCTTGCCCTTTTCGTCGAGTAGTATGAGCTTGCCATGTTTCTTGACGAACTCTGTCAGGCTTGGAGCCTCGAGGGCGATTAGTGGCTTCTCGCCCTCCGGGGGTACTCTACCGTGTCGCAACAGTTGGGCCATTAGGCCACGGAATCGCTCATAGTGCTTGGGTAGCCTTGTCTCCGGGTTAATAGCGAAAACGCGTCCGTCGTAGACGTGGATGTAGAGTCTTAGCCGGCCAGCATGGTTGAGCAGGCTATCCTGTAGTAGAAGTAGTGTAGTGTGTACTATGTCCGGGCGTCCACGTTTCCATTTCTGCGGGAGAGCCTCCATGGCGTGGTAGTGGAGTGTCTTGTCTAGCAGCATCTCGCTCGGCTCTATTCCGTAGCGCCTTGTGGAGCGCTGCACCTGGGGGTGCCGCCAGAGCTTGGCAGGCACTGTCTCAAGCGGGGACTCCAGCAGTACTATCTTCAACACCGGGCCGCGGCCATGCCTGCCAGCCGCCAATAGTGGGGCCCCCGAGCCATACTGCCCCGAGAGGATGCTGCGCCGGTATAGGGGTAGAGGCGCGGAGCGCTCCCCCGGCGAGCCAGGGCCTCCCTATTAAGGCCCCTCTGTGCTGTCTCAGGAGGGCTGGGGGGTGCACACGAACCCCGCTGAGGGGCAACTTGTCCTAGTGATGTGGGGCTGAGCGTTGAGCCCCCGCCTCTCTGTGGGGCTGTGATGTTGCAGATGTGCCTGACTCTTTCTCTCACTACGGTTCTTGGTGCTTGACATGGTCGCCTTGTTGTTCCTGGGTTTTGTGGGGTGTTTGGGCTTGGCTGGGAGTGTGCGTAGGGTGCAGGCTACTGGCGGAGGCTCCTACGTGGTCACTTTGCCTAAGGAGTGGGTGAAGCGGTATGGCCTTGAGGCTGGTGGCGAGGTCTTTGTGGAGCAGCTGCCTGATGGCTCTCTCTGGGTTAGGCCGCTCTCGGCGCGTAGCGGTGGTACTGCTTCCTCCCATGTGAGGATTGAAGCTGGCGAAGCTAGTGCTGAGGAGTTGTTGCGGTGGGTTGTCTCCTATTACATCGCGGGTGTTGACGTTATCGAGGTTGATGTGGGTAAGCGTGGCCAGCTTGTGAGGGAGATAGTTCCTTTCGTGTCCTCGAGGCTTATGGGTGTCGAGGTTGTCGAGGAATCCTCAGATAGAGTCGTGTTTCAAGTTGTCGTCGACCCAGCGAGTATGCCTCTTGATAAGTCGTTTTCGCGGCTGACGAGGACCGTAGGCTACATGCTTGAGGATGCCGCTAGGGGACTTGAAGCCGGCGATAGCGAGCTGCTAGGCTCCATACCGGGCCGTGACGATGTCGTCGATAAGCTCTTCATATTCGTCTGGCGGCAAGTCTTTCTAGTGCTTAATGGCCGTAGGCTTGTAAGAGAGCTGGGGGCGCATAGTCTGGCCGACGCAGTACTAACAATGACGGCGGCAAAGCATGTCGAGCGTATAGGTGATCACGTGTCCAATGTTGCAACACTTTCTCTTAGCGCAGAGCGGGGCTGCTGGCGGGGGCTGGCGAGAGTGCTCGACGAGGTCAAGAGTGTCTACAAGGACGCCGTACAAGTGTTCAATAAGCCGTCCAGGGCAGCAGCCGAGGAGGCTATGCGGCGCTGCCTAGCGGCAAGGCAGGGCGTCGGCGAGAGACTCGCCACAGTGTGCAGCAGTGGCCAGCAGGAGCCCCTCCACGGCATCGTGCACGGCCTGCGCCGAATAGTTGACTATAGTATCGACATAGTAGAGCTCGCCATGAATAGGTTTGCCGTGTGGTGGCTTAAGGAGAGCAGCCTCCCCGCCAGGGGGAGGTAAGGCTCTTATATCTCGTTGGGCTGGTAGGTGGCCACCGGAACCGCACTCATGGTAATTGAAGGTTTTTCGCGTGGTGGAGGTGTCTAAGGGGCTTGGCGCAGAAGCAGCGTGTGCGGCCAATCAACCCGCTCAAGGTGCTCAAGGAGGCCACCGGGAGAGTGATATTCGTTAAGCTGAAGGATGGCAGCGAGTACATAGGCAAACTAGAGGCCACGGATTCCACAATGAACCTAGTGCTCGATAACTGTATAGAGCTCAAGCCGGGCACGACAGAGCCGAAAGTCAAGTACGGTAAGGCGCTCATAAGAGGCAGCCACATAGTCTATGTGAGCGTCGACTACGAGATCGTGGCCGGCGGCGAGCTGCCCCTCTAATCCTGCCCAGCCGGCGAGAATGCAGGCCCCTCGGTAATGCCCTCTCTTAACCCCCCACTGTAGTTCTGGCCTCCCACAATGTGGGTCCTGTTCCTTCTCTAGGCCTCCCTACGTGGAAGGTAGTAGTTGTTGGCGGCTACGTGGTACTAGGGACTAGTTTAAGTGCCCCGGCCGTGGAGCAGGGCTTGCGACCAGAGGACCATGCAGGCTCCGCGCCAGGGGAGGCGACCTCGCCGTGAGCCACAGGAACATAGTGGTCGAGAGTATACGATGGCAGCCAATCGAGGCTCACAGCGTCGAGCTTGTTGAGAGAAAGGGGCTCGGCCACCCAGACACCATCACGGACGCGGTGGCTGAGGAGGCCAGTAGGAGGCTCTCCCAGTACTACCTTGACCGCTACGGCACCGTGCTGCATCACAACCTCGACAAGGTGTTGCTGGTAGGCGGCCAGGCTGCGCCTAGGTTCGGCGGAGGCGACGTGCTACAGCCCATCTACATAACCGTGGCTGGCCGCGCGACGACGGAGGTCAGGCTAGAGGATGGCGGCATAGAGAGAGTCCCGATAGGCCCCATAATCCTTGAGGCCGTCAAAGGCTGGATAAAGAGGAATTTCCGCTTCCTGGACCCGGACCGGCACGTTATCGTTGACTATAGGATAGGTCATGGAAGCGCCGACCTTGTCGGCATATTCGAGCTGGGCAAGGAGGAGAAGGCTCCGCTCGCTAACGACACAAGCGTGGGTGTAGGGTTCGCACCCTTCTCTACGCTGGAGAGGCTAGTCTACGAGACTGAGAGGCTCCTCAATAGCCGCGAGTTCAAGGAGCACACGCCAGAGGTCGGCGAGGACATCAAGGTCATGGGGCTCCGTAGGGGGAGGAAGATAGAGATAACCATAGCCGCAGCCACCATATCGAGCCTGGTTAAGGATGTTGACCACTACCTGGCTGTCAAGGATGCAGTGCGGGAGGCCGTGCTCAATCTTGCCGCCAAGATAGCACCGGACTACGATGTAGAGGTCTACGTCAACACGGCCGACCGGCCTGAGAAGGGTATAGTTTACCTCACAGTCACGGGCACAAGCGCCGAGCACGGCGACGACGGTATGACTGGCCGCGGCAACAGGAGCTACGGCCTCATAACCCCGCTGAGGCCGATGAGTCTCGAGGCAGCTGCAGGCAAGAACCCGGTAAACCATGTCGGCAAGATATACAACATCATGGCTATGAACATAGCCCGCCGCGTCTACGAGAACGTTAAGGGCATAAAGGAGGTCTACGTCGAGCTTCTAAGCCAGATCGGGCGCCCAATAAACGACCCCCTAGTCGCGAACGTGAAGGTGCTGGCTGAGAAGCCCGGCGAGCCGCTGCCCAGCGACGCCGTGAGGGAGATAGAGGCCATAGTTGAGGAGGAGCTTGACAGCTACCGTACGATAACGGAGAAGTTGATACGCGGCGAGATAACAGTCTACTAGACTCGGCACCGAAATGTCAGCCCTCCTTTTTAGCGGGCCCCATTGCGCTAGGGGCAGCAAGTACTAGACTGTGAAGCCACGCCCGTCCTGCCCGGCTCCCTTATCCTCCATGCCGGCTAGAAGCTTGGCCCTCTTGGCGCGGTATTCTGCGAAGAGACTTCTCAGCCTCTCCTTCGTGAGAGTGCGTCTGCGCTTCTCCTCCTCGAGCCTCCTGCGCTCCTCCATCAGGCGGCGCCGCGTATAGGCCTCCACTATCGCTGCCGGGTCAAGGAGCGCTATGTCGCCAACGCGTTCGGATAGGTAGTCCTCTAGCGGGAGTATGGGCGTGTCCAGGCTGTCTTCAAGGCTGCGTGCAATCTCTAGCTGGTCGCGGGGGACTAGGAGCGCGAGGAGCCGGCCGCGGATGCTCCTGCCCGCAGCCGCCCATGTGACGGGGTTTACGTTCTCTACGACGAGCAGTGGCTTGCCTAGACTGTTGCCGTTGCCCCATAGTGTTTCGATTACGGAGGCTGTGAGTTCGTGGAGAACTGGCGCAGGGACGAGCATGCCGTGGCTTACCTTGAACACTGCTTCCTGGAGCGTGGCGAGGGTCTCCCTT
>Ga0256838_1001044_pt1 | contig 14057 bp, 12 predicted proteins | sample 4571419metaG_FD_185978 | JGI IMG/M metagenome (GOLD analysis project Ga0256838, IMG submission 185978) | Hydrothermal vent microbial communities from Guaymas Basin, Mexico - 4571-419 | ecosystem: Environmental > Aquatic > Marine > Hydrothermal vents | place: Mexico: Guaymas Basin | collected...
TCGTTATTTACTTCTATTCTAATCGCTTGAAAAATAGGAGCAAGTTGTTTTTTGTCTTTTAACCCAATACTCGCTAAAATTTCGCTAAGTTTTCTATTTGAATCAATTGGTCTATTTTTAATTATAACATCTACTATTTTTTTATACCTCCTATCTTCTGAATATTTTTTTATAACCTCTTCCAACGAATTTCTATCATAAAAATTTACAACATCCTTTGCACTAAAAGTTTGATTTTTATTCATCCTCATATCCAAAACATCGCTATCAAATGTAAATCCTCTTTCTTTATTATCAAGCTGATAACTACTAACTCCAATATCAGCTAAAATTCCGCTAACTGGTACATTTATTTCTTTTAAAGCTTCACTTGCTCTTTTATTAATAAACTCTACTCTATTACCAAATTTAGCCAATCTTTTTTTAGCAAACTCCAATGCTTCTTTGTCTTGATCTATACCAATTAATTTAATATGAGGATATCTCTTAAGTATTGCCTCACTATGACCCCCAAAACCTAAAGTACAATCTATAAAATATCCTTCTTCAATATCTTTAAACAAATCAACGGTTTCTTTTAATAAAACAGGTTTATGAGGAATATTCATCTTTATCTCTTTTTTTGTATAATTTTAGCAAAAAAGGTTTCAATTGATAATACAATCAATTATCGACGAATTCAATTTAGTAGCAAAAGAATTATTTGACAAAGGTTTTTTAAGTATAGGTATTGGAAGTATCTCTTTAAAATTAAAAGCAGATCAAATGATTATAAACAAAAAAAACAAACATTATTTAGAAGAAGATTTCGTAAAAAAACTTCATATTCTAAAAGAAGACATGGCATGGGAAGAAGCAAGCGAAGATGTAAAAATTCACTCACAAATTTATAAGGAAAATTCTAATACAAAAGCAATTGCAAACATTATTTCCATTAACGTTTTAACTTATACAGAAATTCATCACTCTTTTTTAAATCCAATAGATTTTATTGGCAAAAGTGTCATTGGCAAAGTTCCAATAATAGAAATTGGAAACATACAAGAATGGGAAGAAAACAAAGAATTTATCATTTCTAAAAAACTAAAACAATCCGATATCATAATTGTAAAAGGCTTAGGAATTTTTATACAAACAAGAGATATTAGAGAATTAATAAAAAAAGCGGTAATTTTAGACAATAGCGCTTTAATTTTACTAAATTCTCATATATAAAGGAACAAAATGTATTTAATCTACGAAAATGATAATTTAGGAAGAACAATTTTTGAAATAATTTTTAAAAACACAGGCTCAATTTATTCTAAAGACGGAGTAGCTTATTTTTTAAGTCATATATTAAATACTAAAGGCACCCAAAAACATAAGGAAAAATTTTTTTCTCTTCTTGAAAACAAAGCAATTACTCTAAATACCTCAGCTACAAAAGAATTTTCAACCATCTCTATAATTTCGCTAAACGAAAAGATATCAACTGCAAAAAATTATTTAATAGAGCTATTAAAAAATCCAAATTTTACAAAAGAAGCTTTTGAAAAATCAAAAAAAGAAATTATCGCTAAAAAGAAAAATTTAGAAAATAATTACGATTATATCGCTTCGAAAAATTTATTTAAAATATCCTTTAAAAATACACCTCTTGAAAAACCAATTATTGGAGAAGAAATAGAAAAAATAAATTTTGAAGATATAACAAATCATTTTAAATATTATTCCAAATTAGCATCTGTATTTATAAATGGCGGAAAAAAATTAGACATTTCCGAATTTATAGAAATATTGCCTGATACTCCATCAAAAAAAGATTTATTTTTCCATCCAAAAAAAGATTACATCGAAGAAAAAAAAGATGTAGAACAAAGCTACATATATTTCCTTGCTCCATTTAATGTAGAAAAAAACGAACTTTATTTAGCAAAAATAGCTACCTTCATTTTTGGATCCGGAGGATTTGGAAGTAGAATGATGGAAGAAATAAGAGTTAAAAGAGGATACGCTTATTCAGCCTATGCTACAAACGAATTCAAAAAAAGTTATAAAATTTTAAGAGGATACCTTCAAACAAAACTTCAAAATACAGAAGATGCAAAAAAATTAATAATTGATATGATAAATGAATTTAGCCAAAAAGGCGTTACAAAAGAAGAACTTGAAAGCGCAAAAAAATTTTTAATAGGAAGCGAACCTTTAAGAAACGAAACTCTTCATCAAAGACTTCTTAGAAAATTTAACGAATATTATTTCAATCTCGGAGATGGATATTATAAAAAAGAATTAGAACTCATAAAAAACACATCTTTAGAAGAATTAAACGAATTTATAAAAAAACACAAAGAAATTACAAATTTAAGCTTCTCAATAGTTACAAAATGAAACCATTAAAAATAAATGATGAACGATTAAATAAACTTGGAATAACAAATGTAATAGAACTAGCTCTTATAAAACCAAAAGAATGGGAAGATAACAATTTATATCCTTTTATTACTTCATATCCTCAAGCATTTGAAGCTGAAGTCCTTGATATTAAAAAAACATCAAAAGTAGTAAGAGTAAAATTTTATTTAAAAAACATTCAAACGATTATGTGGGGAGTTTTTTTCGTATTTAAAAAATGGCACGAAATTACTTTTCAGATTGGAAAAACACTTTTTATTAGAGGAGAAGTAAGAAATAATTCTATTATTCAACCAAAACCTATCAACAAAGTTGGAGAAATCACTCCAATATATAAAACCTCCATAAATCAAAAAAGCCTAAAAGCTTTAATAAAAAAATACGTAACTCTTGAAAATTTATCCATTTTACCAAACAAGATAGCACATACGCTTTTTTTTATGCACTTTCCAAGATCTTTTGAAGACATAAACGAAAAAAAAATAAATTATGCTCTAAAATGGGCAGAAATTTTTAATTATCTTCTTAAACTTCAAACAAAGAAAAAAACATTTCCGGCAAACCCCATAAAATCAGATCCCACCCCCTTTATTAATTCCCTCCCATTTAACCTTACAAACGATCAACTAAAAGCAATAAAAGACATTCAAGAAGACATCTCAAAACCAATTCAGGCAAGAAGAGTTATTATCGGAGATGTAGGAAGTGGAAAAACAATTGTTATGCTTGCTACGGCGTTTATGGCAAAAAAATCAATTATAATGTGTCCTACTTCGATACTAGCAAACCAAATATATCAAGAAGCAAAAAAATTTTTAAAACACAAAAAAATTACTTTAGTGACTCAAAATAGTAAATTTAGCGAAGAAGAGATTAAAACTTCCGATTTACTAATTGGAACTCACGCTCTTTTATATCAAGATCTTCCCAAAGTAGACATAATAATGGTAGATGAACAGCATAGATTTGGAACAAATCAAAGAGCAAAACTCGAAAAATTAGTAAGTAATGGAAAAGTTTTACCTCATTATTTTCAATTTAGCGCAACTCCAATCCCAAGAACTCAAGCATTAATTCTTAGTAGCTTCGTAAAAGTTAGTTTAATAAAGGAATTACCTTTTAAAAAAGATATAGAAACGAAAATAATCGACAAAAGCGATTTTAAAGAGCTAATTTCTCACATTCAAAAAGAAATCTCTAAAAATAATCAAATAGTAATAGTATATCCTTTAATAGAAGAATCTCAAAATTACGGATATCAAAGCCTTGAAGAAGGAAAAAATTTTTGGCTTAAACATTTTGATAAAGTTTACGTAACCCACGGAAAAGACAAAAACAAAGAAGAAATTTTAATGAAATTTAGAGAAGATGGAAACATTTTAGTTACTACCACCGTAATTGAAGTTGGAATTTCTCTTGAAAGATTAACTACAATCGTAATAGTAGGAGCAGAAAGACTTGGGCTAGCTACATTACATCAACTAAGAGGAAGAGTTGGAAGATATGGTCAAAAAGGATATTGTTTTTTATACACAAAAGATAAAAACAACAAACGCCTTCAAGCTTTTGCTAAAACTCTTGATGGATTTAAAATAGCCGAACTTGATTTAGAGTTTAGAAAAAGTGGAGATTTACTAGATGGAAAAATGCAAAGCGGAGAAAAATTTAAATATTTTGATGAAGTTAAAGACATATCAATATTAGAAGAAGTAAAAAAATATTTAACTTATTCTAATCCTCTTAACTGATAAGTAATATCTCCCGCTCCAAATCCAATAATTAACCCATTATCGTATGTTTTAAGAGTTTTACCATCTTTAATTAACATAATTTTTTTTCTATCAACTTTAATTTTATTAGCAAATATAGGATTATGTTTTTTAAAATGCTTTTTAAAATCAATTTCTACTGGAGCTTCTCCAGCGCTCCAAACTGGAAGTATTACTAATTCATCCGCATCGTTAAAACATTCTACAAAACCTTCTAGATTATCAATTGTTCTACTATATTTATGCGGTTGCCAAATTGCTATTACTTTCTCAATACCAATTAATCTTGCATAATGTATTGCACTTTTAAGAGTAGCTTTAATTTCGGTTGGATGATGCCCATAATCATCTATTAATATAAAATCATCTTCGTTTTGTAAAATATCAAATCTTTTTTTTATTCCTTTATAATTTTTAATGTTTTTAGCAATTTCCTCTAATTCTAAAAATTCGCTTGCCGCTTCTATTGCCAAAAGAGCATCAAGCACCAAATGTTCTCCAAAACCATATACTTCAAATTCTTTATTTTTATATTCAAAAATAGTTTTTGGTAAATTGTCTCTAATTTCAAATCTAATGTTTTTAGCATCTTGTAAATAAACTTTTTTCATCGGTAAATTAAGTGTTTTTATAAATTCATCATCCCCATTTACCACTCTAATTTTAGCTTTTTTTAAAAATTCTTCATAAAAAGAATAAAAAAGATTCAAATCATGGTTATAATATTCCATATGTTCCGGTTCAGTATTAGTTACTACAGAAATATAAGGATTTGAATTTATAAAACTTCCATCGCTTTCATCCGCTTCAAAAACCATTAATTCGCTATCTTTATACCTACAATTGCTTTTAAACTCCTTACTTTCAGCTCCAATTAAAGCACTTGAATCTCTTAAAATAGAAGCAAGAATAGCTGTTGTAGTACTTTTTCCATGAGCACCACAAACTGAAATTACTTTTTTATTATTTAACACAAAAGGCAAAAATTCTTTTCTACTAAAAGTTTTAATTCCTCTTTTTTTAGCCTCAGCAAGTTCAGGATTATCGTCTTTTATTACGGCTGAATAAACTACAACATCTGGATCTTTAATATTTTCTTTTTTTTGAGGAAAAAAAACTTTAATTCCTTCTTTTTGTAAAGAAGAAGTAAGAGGAGTAGGTTTTAAATCACTACCGCTAATTTCAAAACCTTGAGCATTTAAATATCTTGCCAAGGCACTAAGACCAATACCCCCAATCCCAATAAAATGAAATTTATGCATCTTTAGAAAATTCTTTTCTGAATCTATCTTGATGTTTAATTACAAGCTCGTCAATTTTATCATCAAACTCTGTAAAAAATACATCTTTATATGTTTTAGTATCGTCTACATATTTTTCAAAAAATTCATCTACGCTCAATCCTTCAAGCATTCCAAGCACGAACATTGAAAACATCTCTTTTAATTTTTTATCATCTACTAAATAAACCATATCATATCCAACTTCTTTCGCTTCATCTACATTTCCATCCGCCCACAATTCAAGCATATATTCAAACATAGCTCTAATTGCTGCCGCTTCTTCTGGATTATTTACATCCAATGTTTCTTGTTTTTCAATTTTCTTGTTAATAATTTCAAAAGCCTCAGTTAAAATATCTCTAAAAACTTCGTTAATTTCATCATCTTTGTTTTTATGAATAAGCTCATCTAATTTTTTATATTTTTCCACTATCATAATAACTCCTTTAAAATTTTTAATGCTTTTTCAAGTTCTTTTTTATCATATACTAACGCAATTCTAACAAATCCTTCTCCTCTTCCATTCCTTCCCATAAACCTCCCTGGCATTACTTTAACGCCTTTTTTATAAGCTTCTTTTGTAAATTCAATATCGTCTTTAACTTTTAACCAAACGTAAAAAGTAGCTTCTGGTATTTTTATTTGTAAAATCTCTTTTGCAATTTCAAAATTTTCTTTATACTTATCCCTAAAAACTTTTACATGCTCCTCATCTTCCCAAGCCTTTATACTTGCATATTGTAAAGGAAGAGGTATGGCACAACCAACATAAGTCCTAAACTGAAGATATTTCTTTAAAATATTACTATCTCCGGCTATAAAACCGCTTCTTAAACCAGGAGCCGAACTTCTTTTTGAGATAGAATTTATTGCTAAAACATTCTTAAAATCCTTGTTTCCAACTTTGATACTTGCTTCAAGAATGCTTGAAGGAGGATTTTTCGTATAAATTTCACTATAACATTCATCATTTAAAATAACAACATCTTTTTTTAAAGCATATTCTACCCATTCACACATTTCATCCAAACTCATCACACTTGCCGTTGGATTATTTGGAGAATTTAAAATAATTAAATTTTCATCTCCATGAAGTTGATTTAATCTTGGTTTAAAATCGTTTTCTTCTTTTAAATCAAGATAGTTTATTGCACTTCCAGCGGCAATTGCCGCACCTTCATATATTTGATAAAAAGGATTAGGAAATGCCATTTTTTTAGGTCTTAAAAATAAAGGAAAATTAAACAAAACTTCTCTTGTGCCAAAAGTAGGTAAAAGTTCATTTTCTTTAAGATTTACTCCAAATCTTCTTTTTACAAACTCTCTTTGAGCTTTTTTTAATTTTTCCTCACCAGCTGTTTTTGCATACTTATTTAAAAATTTCGCGTTTTCACATAAAGATCGCTGAATAAATTTTGGAGTCTCAAATTGAGGCTCCCCTATCGTTAAGGAAAAAACCTCTTTTGGATGAGGAACATCTTTTAATAATTCGTTTAATTTTTCAAAAGGATATTTTTCAAACATTATTTTTCTCCACAAATTCCACAAAAGCAAGTTCTATTTTAAATCCGCTTTGAGATAAAACTTTTACTTTTATCTTATCTCCTTCGTTAAACTCGTCCAAAGAATGCCCATTTAATTTGCTTACATGTAAAAGTCCTTCAACATCAGGAGCAATTTCTACAAACATTCCAAAAGGAACCTTTCTTTTAACAATTCCTTCTAAAATTTCTCCTATTTTAAACTCAGGAATTTTTGGAGTCTCGTCTTTACATACTACATTTAAAATATAATCTTTTGCCGCTTTCATTTGCTCTTCAGTATCTCCATAAATTTTCACTTTTCCAGTTTCTTTATTTAAATCTATAGTAATTCCAAACTTAGCAATAATCTCTTTTACGGTCTTTCCTGCTGTTCCAATAATATCAATAATTTTATCAGGTTCTACTTTAAAACTAATGCTTTTAGGAAGGACATCTTCATTATACTTAATTTCTTTTGCCGCTTTTTCCATAAGTTCTAAAATATAAGCTCTTGCCTCTCTTGCTTGGATCAATGCTTCTTTTAAGATATCAAGACTAATCCCTCCAAGTTTAATATCCATCTGCATTGCGGTAATTCCATCAAAAGTTCCAGCTACTTTAAAATCCATATCGCCATCATGATCTTCAAGCCCCATAATATCAGTTAAAATTGCATATTTTTCTCCTTCACTTACAAGTCCCATCGCAATACCGGCTGCCATTTTAAGAAGAGGAACTTTTGCGGCTTTAAGAGCCAAAGAAGAAGCACAAACCGTTGCCATGGAAGAGCTTCCATTACTTTCAAGAATTTCGCTAACAACTCTAACTGTTTCATCAAACTCTGGATCAATTAGAGGTTCAATTGCTCTTTTTGCCAAATTCCCATGCCCAAGCTCTCTTCTACTTGGAGGACCAAGTCTTACTGCTTCTCCAACTGCAAATGCTGGAAAATTATAATGAAGCATAAATCTCTCAAGTTTTTCTTCTTTATCAGTTAAATGCGCATAAACTTGAGCATCCATTTCTCCGCCTCTTGTTGCTACCGCTAAAGCTTGAGTTTGCCCTCTAGTAAATAAACAACTTCCGTGAGCTCTTGGCAAGAGATTTGTTTCAATACTAATTGGTCTAATTTCATCAAGTTTTCTTCCATCGGCTCTTATTCCTTCGTATAAAATCATTCCTCTTACTATTTCTCTTTTTACTTCTTTTACGGCTTTTAAAATTGCTTCAAAATTTTCTTCTTCATCCAAAGCTTCTGCGATTTTTTTTGCAAATTGTTTTAAAAGATAATCTCTTTCACTTTTGCTTAAATGTTTAATAATTTCTCTTAACTCATCTACATATTTTTCTTTTATAAGCTCTACATATTTACTAATGTCAACTTCTTTTCTCTCTTCAAAAGTAATTTTTTCTTTTACAAAATTTTTCAAAGCTTCTTCATAAATTATCGCACCTTCTTTAATTTTCTCTTGCGCTTGTTTTAAAATCTCAATTAATTCTTCCTCGTTTATTTCATTAATTCTATATTTAACAATTTCATTTTCCAAAGGTACGCCATCAAGCATAACATCTTCAACTGGAATAATTTCAATCTCTTCTTGTCCTTGAGATGCAAATTCAATCATTAAAAGTTCATCTTTTGTACCAGTTACAAATAAATTAAAATCCCCTCTCTCAAGCTCGCTTAATGTTGGATTAAATACGAGTTTTCCATCTATTCTAGTAACTCTAACTCCATGAACCATTTTAGCAAACGGAAGAGAGCTCATATACATACAAGCAGCAGCCGCATTCATAGCCGCAACTTGCAAATCACTCTCTTCATCCGCGCTAAGAGCCATAATAGTAATAATCGTATCATAACCGTAATTTTTAGGAAAAAGCGGTCTAAGAGATCTATCTACTATTCTTGCCGTTAAAGTTTCAAAATCTCCAGGTTTTTGTTCTCTTTTTACAAATCCAGCCGGAATTTTTCCAACAGCATAAGCTCTCTCTACATATTGAACAACAAGAGGAACAAAATCCTCTTGAATAACCTCATCTGGGTTATAAGTTAAAGTGGCAAGCATAACCGTATTTCCTTCTTGCCACCAAATTGCACTATCTGCTTGTCTTGCAACTTTATTTATTAAAAATCGTTGCTCTTTATTGTTAATCTTAATTTTTACTTCACAACTCACTATCATACTCCTTAAAATAAAATTTTGTATCCACATAATCTTCTATAATTTTAGCAAAAAATGTATTATCCACTATTTTCTCTACCATTTCGGCCGTTGCTTTTGCAATTACTGGAATTGCAACATTTATAGAACTTACTTTTTTATTTAAACAACTTTTTATAGCACAAAGTAAAGTAAGTCCCGTATTAGCTCCTTCATCTACTAATAATACATTTTTGTTCTCCAGCGTTATTATACCTTCTCCTCCCCTAAATTTATGCAAATTTTGCAAAATTTTATCCTCATATACTCTTTCTATTTCTCCATAAATAAAATCGTCGCTAATTTCAAAACTATCGATTAATTCTTGAATAATTATGCTATCTTTAGTTTCACTAACAGCTGCTAAAGAGGTTTCTTTATTTATTGAAGATTTAACTTCTTCAATAAATAAAAAATCTCCCTCAAGCATTCCAAATCTAAGAGCAATTTCTCTTGCATAAAAAGTACCTTTTTTTGAAATAGCAAGAACCACACAATTTTGCACAATTTCAGGATCTAATACATCTATTAATTTATTTAAAGCATCTTCTCTATTTTCAAAAATCATATTTTAAACCTTCTTTTTATCATTTCTTCAGGAAATTGCCTTATAATTTCATCTTCGCTAAAAGAAAACTTATATTCAAACATATATTCTTTTAAAATTTCATAAGCTCTATTTAAATCCTTCATTTTTTCTTCATTTCCGCCAATATCAGAATGAAATTTCTTAGATAAGTCTTTATATCTTTTATTTATCTCCTTAAAAGAAGAAAGAGGAGGAATATTTAAAACTTTACAAGCCCATTTTATCTCTTCTATTTTAGAAGCGATGACGCACCCCCGCTTACAATTGGTTTTAAATCGTTATCTTTAAATTTAATTCCAACCCCTAAAAATAGATTTCTTGCATCTTTATTTAATACGTTATCAATTCCAGCTAAAAATTCTAAATGTTTTAAATACAAATATCTCATATAAACATTTAAGTGAGGATTGTCTCCTCTATAATCATTATTTGAGTTAAAGTCGTATATTTCAGAAGAGAGTTTAATTTTATCATGATTTAAAAAATAATCTATCCCTACTCCTCCTGTACTTTCAATAATACCTCCTCTTACTACAAGATTATCGTATCTTTTTGCAATTTCGGCGTTAAAATAATATTTCGTTTCTTTATTATCCGAATAAATGGAAGAATAATCGTTTCTTGTAGAAATCCCTAAAATATAATATTTAGTAGGATTTGGCTTATACATGATATTTGCAATAGTATTATATTCTCCATCATTTAATAAATATCTTGTATTAATATCAACTACAAGCTCCGATTTGTTAAGAGAAGTTAAATAATCGTCAATCTTTTTAAAACTACTACTTCCATTTTTAAAGAAATTTTTAGCCGATTTTATCGTATCCGTTAAAGATTTTTTATTTTTAGCAACTAAATCGTTTAAATTTTTACCAAGTGTAGTATATTCATCCGCTAAAGTAGAAACTTTTGTCTTTGCCGTAGTTATAAAATTATTAGAATTAGAAAGCAACATATCAACTTTATTTAAAAGTTTAGGTAATTTTACTTTTAAAATGTCTCCCGTTTGTTTATAAGAAATAAGCATATCATTGGCGTTTTTCATAATATCAGGAAGTTTTTTATCCACATTATTTAAAATATTATTGAGTTTTACAGAAGAGAGTTTTAAATATTTAATAGTTTCTTTGATATTTTGAGTAGTATTTTTATCAAGCGTATTATTTAATTTTTTAATAAGAACTCTTATATCATTAACGGCTAAATTTACATTTGTCATTACATCTTCCATAGAAGCAACTTTAAAATAACCCTTGATAATAGAACCTGGTTTATAATATTCTTTTGAAGAAGAAGGTATTATTTTTAAATATTTGCCTCCCAATATATTATCTTGAGCTACGCTAACTTTTGAACCAACTGGAATTTTAACTCCATTTTTAATTAATAGACTTAATAAAACTTTATCATCTTCAAGTTTCATATCTTCTATATATCCAATTTTAACTCCTCTTAACTTTACTTTAGACTTAATATTTAAACCACTAGCATCCAAAACTTCAGCATATACAACATATCCATGTTTTTTTAATTTCTCCAAAGACCTAATTTGAAAAGTAACAAAAAATAAAGACAATAACCCCACCACAACGAAAATTCCAACTTTAATTTCTGTTTTCATCCTTTTACCTTAATTGTAAAATTTGTTTTACTCCTCCTATAGGATAGAAATTAACATTAAAACTAATAATGTTATCTTTTATAAAAGAAACTCCATCTTCTTCCAAAACTGGAATCCTGCTTTGTTTAAAAAATAAATTATATTGCCAACATTTCTTGCTAAGTTTCATTCCCAAAAGAAAATATTTTACATACTTATTTTCAATATCATAATTATACTCAAAATATGCTTTTTTATATTCATTAATACTTCTTTGAATTCTAAAAGTATAACTTTGAGAGACACTACTATTAAACTGATATAAATGCGCAAAAGAAAAATCATATATGCCAATTCCAAAAGCAATTTTAAAATAGTTATAAATAATTCTGTTTAAATCCCAATCATATTTATTGTTTTCGTTTATAGAAACATTTGAAATTTTTATATTAAGAATATTCTCTAGCGGTCTTTTATTTGAAAAATCTATATCAAAATTTTCTCTTAAAGTATGATCTAAATAAAAATCTCCTTTTTCGAAAATTTGAAAAATAGATAAACTTAAAGAATTATTAACTCTCGTATAATCTATTAAATCATTTTTTTCAGATAACTTGCTAAATTGTTTGATATTAATTTCTATACTTGGATTAAAAATATGTAAATAAGAACCTTTTTTAGCAATTGAAGTATAAATTTTTATCGTATTAAAAAATTGATAAAAATATTCAGGTACATGAGAATAATAATAATTTGCTCTTACGTAATTGAAATTTTGAGTAATTTTTAACTTCAAATAATCATCAAAAAACGAAAAATACAAAGATAAAGGCAATGATAAATCAGCTTGATAATATTTTTTATAAGAAGAATAATAATTATAATAATTAAAATCAAAAGAATTGAGAATAAAGTAATTTCTAGTAGTAAATTTATGAAAATTCAACTGAGGCAATATTTGGATGGTAGAAGAATTGTCAATTTTAGTAGTATCGATAAAATATTTAAAATAAGCTCCAAATATATAATTATTTCCTATACTTTTTACATAATTAAGTTTTGAAGTAATAATTTTATCTACCAAATATTTAGTATCGAAATAGTAATTATAAGGATTAAGATAAAAAAATTCTACATCATTTGCATACTTTAAATCTAAATATAATTTATCCTCTTTAAAAACTTTATCTCTTTTATACTCAATTTCATAACCGTAATGTTTTTGATGAGCTAAAGAGTATTCATTATAAAAAGAATCTTTATCTCTAAATACTCCAAACATAATTTTTCCAAAAGAATAAGGAGAATCTACAAACCTAAAAGTATTATAAATCCCTTTTCCTCTTAACGTTCTAATAGTTGGAGTAATTTCAGTATCAGCCCTTTGAGATAAAACAATATAAATTGGTTGAGAATACAAAAATCCTTCTTTAGTGGAATATCCTAAATAAGGTCTTAAAAAACCACTTCTTCTAGTTTTATCCAACGAACTAAAATAAAAAGGAAGATAAAAAACCGGAGTTTCGTCTATATAAAGAATTACATGGTATAATTTAAGATATTTGCTTTTTTTATTATAAGAACCTTTATGCGAATATAAAAACCAATCGGGATTATTTATACAACAGCTTGAAAATTTCATATTATAAAAAATTAAATCATTGTTTTTTAATAAAGATTTATTAGCTTTTATCCAAACATCACTAACTCTATCCACTAAAACGACATCCCTAGCTTTAATCAAATCTTTAGAATAAATCGTAACCGTTTTAGCAAGTATTGAATTATTTTTATAAAAAATAATTACATCTTTTTTTAAATAGATTACTTTGTTGTTTTTAATAATTCCTTCTTTAGCTTGAGCTACAAAATCTTTATATACAATAACCGGATTTTTCAAAAAATAAGCTTTATTTGTTTCTTTAACGAAAGTAGCAAAAATTTTTAAATTATTAGCAAACAAAAACTCCAAAAACAAAAAAACAAATACTAACTTTTTCAAACTACTCCTTTTCTTCAATTACAACACATCCGCTAATTAAATCATGAAACGCCCTATTTAAAGGATCCACTACAGCATAAAGCATTCCAAGATAAAAAAACATTTCATCAAAATTTCTTACAATACTTCTTATTAAGGCTTTAAATAAAGAAGGATTATCTAAAGTATTAACATCAATACATCTAATTTTAACTATCATTTTTCCAAGAGTTTTCCCATATAAAGCAATAAACAACCAATGATACAAAGTATAAGCAAGAAAAATAAAAAAGAAAAGTTTATCGGTTAAAATAATCATTTCTTCATAACTTTTAACCATTTTAAATTGATCGTAAAAAGCAATTACTATTAAAAAAGAAATCAAAAAATCATCAACAGTCATTGAAATTATACGTTTTGTTAAACTTGCTATTTTTAATTCTTCTCTATCTAAAATCTCTATAATTTTTTCACTCATCTTTTAAAGCCTGATATGCAATATCTTTTCTATATTTTTTACCATCGAAATGAACTTTATCTACAATTTTATAAGCTTCCTCTCTTGCTTTTTTTACATTCTCTCCAAAACCAACACAAACAAGTACTCTTCCACCCGTTGCATAAAGTTTGTTATCTTTTTTGCTAACTCCAGCATATGCAATATACCCATTACATTCTCTTAAATCATCTATCTTAATTTCGGCTGCT
>Ga0256838_1001045_pt1 | contig 14057 bp, 13 predicted proteins | sample 4571419metaG_FD_185978 | JGI IMG/M metagenome (GOLD analysis project Ga0256838, IMG submission 185978) | Hydrothermal vent microbial communities from Guaymas Basin, Mexico - 4571-419 | ecosystem: Environmental > Aquatic > Marine > Hydrothermal vents | place: Mexico: Guaymas Basin | collected...
ATACTTGTAGCTACCGATGCTATAGCTATGGGGTTAAATATGCCTATAAAAACCATACTTTTTTCAGCTTCTGAAAAGTTTGATGGTATAAGACAAAGAGAGCTAACACCATCAGAGATAGCACAGATTGCTGGTCGTGCTGGTCGATATGGTTTACATGAAAACGGTTTTGTGGGTGGGCTAAGAAGAGATATACTAAAAGTTATAAAAAAGAACTTTAACAAAGAGATGCAACCCATAAGCATACCGTTTAAAGTGATGGCAAATTTAGACCATATAAAACTTGTAGCAAATATACTAGAGGAAAACTCACTTGAAGCGATTTTAAGATTTTTCGGTGAAAATATGGAGTTTAACGGACCATTTCGTGCATCAAACCTAGAAGATATGTTAGAAGCTTCAAAGATAGTAGATAGTTATGACTTAGATATAGCAACAAAGTTTCATCTAGCATGTGCTCCACTAACTCTAAAATCTCCCCACATCATAGAAGCATATAACAACTACATATATGCACTTGAACAAAAGATGCCAGTGCTTTACAACCCACCAAAACTAAAAGGTGAGTATGCAAAAACAGCTATGGAGCTACTAAAAGTGGAAGATATGGTAAAAGAGATTTCCCTTTATCTATGGCTTAGTTATCGTTTTAATGACTATTTTATAGATGAGAAAAAAGCAAGAACAACAAGAGCAATACTAAACAAATACATAGAAAACTCTCTACAACAAGCAGAGTTTGTAAGAACTTGCAGGATGTGTCATAGTCCACTACCTAAGAGTGAAAAACATAATATTTGTCATAAGTGTTTTAAGAAAAATTATACGGGTGGTGGGTATAAAAAGAGGTAAATTTTTTATTATGTTAATTTAAAACAGATATTTAAGTAATATTAAAATATAATAGCTTAATTTTATATGGAGTGATAAGTTGGGACAATATTTGATAAAAGGTATTTTAGTAGTAGTCTTAGGTGTTTTTTTTATATCTTGTTCAAATATAGATGTAAAAAGGGATAGATTATTATCTCCATATCCTATATTTGATGATGTTTGGCAGGGTCAAAAGACCATTAGTGTTGTTAAACAAAAAAAGGATATCAATGATTAAAAAGATTAAAAAATACTCAACAACAAATACTCTTGTTTTACTTGGTATATTTTTTGGTGCTTTATTTGGTAGCTTTTTTCCAGAGCTTGCACTTGAACAAAAAGTTATAGGGAGTGCTTTTATCTACTTTTTAAAGATGCTAGTAGTTCCTTTAGTTTTTGCTAGTATATATGTAGCTATTTTAGGGCTTGGTTCGATAGAGCATCTTAAAAGAATGGGATTAAAAACAATAGGACTCTATCTTTTAACAACAGCATTAGCCGTGGTTTTAGCTATAGTTGCTATGAATATTTTTAATGTTGGAGAGGTTGTAAGTAGTGATGGATTGGAGTATGCAAAAGCATCTTCTATAGCACCTTTTTCTCTCTCTTCTATGATACTTAGTTTTATACCAACTAATATTTTTAATGCACTCTCAAATGGTGCAATGATGCAAATCATAGTCTTTGCTATCTTTTTTGGTGTGGCATCTTTGTTTTTAAAAGAGGATGAACAAAAACTTATGGTTTCATTTTTTACAGCTATCTCAAATGCGATGTTAAAAATGGCAGAATGGGTTATACTTATGACCCCTATCGGTGTTTTTTCACTTATATCTTATGTTATAGCTGATCAGGGTATAGATGTTATACTAGGTCTTTGGAAGTACATCCTACTTGTTATAGGTGTTATAGTTTTTCATGCTGTTGTAACACTTCCAGCAGTTTTAGCATACTTTGGTAAGATAAACCCTTATAAGTATCTCTCAGATGTTCGTGAAGCTCCAATTATGGCATTTTCAACGGCATCTTCGGCTGCTACACTACCTGTTTCTATGAGAGTAACTGAGGAGATGGGTGGAGTAGATAAAAAAACAGCTTCATTTGTACTACCTTTGGGTGCAACTGTTTCTATGGATGGAACAGCAGCTTATCTAACAGTAGCAGTTTTATATATAGCAAATTTAGCAGGGGTAACTCTTAGTTTTGGTGATCAACTACTTCTTGGCATCACAGTTGTTGCTCTTAGTGTTGGGGTGGCTGCACTTCCTAGTGCATCTTTAGTTATGATGGTTGTTATATTAAATCAGTTGGGATTACCAACTGAATATATTGCACTTATAGTAGCAGTTGATAGGATTTTGGATATGTGTAGAACATCATTAAATGTTACTTCTGACTTGGTTGTTACTAAGATTGTTGATCAGTTTGAAAAAAAGTAAATTTAGATTTGGAATTAAAAATGCTTTTTTTGTTGAATTAAAAGAAAAAGAAATTAAATGAAAATAATAACTAAGATAGTTTTAATGTTATTGATTACATTGTCATTAAAAGCTGAAATATATGTTGTTATTTCTGATAATAGTAATATTGATAGTATAACAAAGAATGAGTTATCAAATCTTTATCTAAAAAAAACAGATAGGATACATGGACAAAAAGTTATAGTTGTAAATAATGTAGATGATTATGATGAATTTAATAAAAAAGTATTAAACAAAACACCTAGTCAGATACATGCTTATTGGATGAAACAGATATTTTTAGGTAAAAAAGTACCACCAAAAAAGATAACTAAAACAGAACTTGAAAAAGATATAAATAATATGCCAAATGTTATTACATATACATCCAACAAAATAGATGCAAAGGTAATTTATGCGATTAAATAATTTTATAATTTCAGTTATATTTCTAGCTTCATCATTATTAGCTGATAATTTTGAAACAAGTTTTAATTATTTTGGTAATTTGACTGCAAGTAGTTTAAATAAAGATAAATTTTATATAAAAGGTTATCAGGTAGATGATATACAAGACTATTTTGAATTAAGTACATACTCTAAACTTGGTTTTCAAACTATGATTTATAATGATAAGTTTACATTTGTGGCTCAAGCTGTAAGTCATTATGTAGATGATAGTTTAAATCTTGATTTAACTTGGTTAAATGCAAAGTATAAGATTAGAGATGATTTTACTATCCGTGTTGGACGGATACAGTCAGCTATGTTTTTAAACTCTGATGTTAGAGATATTGATTATGTAAATACTTGGGCAATAGAACCGAATGCTTTTTATACAATGCTTCCTATGAGATACTATGATGGGTTAGATATATCGTATGAAAAAGTTATAGGGGATTATTATATAAATATTATTATAACCCCTTATGGAGAGGTAAGTGCAGATATAGATGATATGGTTAGTGGTAGTACTCTTGATGTAAGTGATATGCACATGGTATCTTTGGTTTTATCAAATAATGATTTTAAGTTTAAAACATCGTATGCACAGGTAACTATGAATATACCGATATATGATGTTAATTATCATAGTATTATTCAAACATTACAAGATGAAGGAAATGATATAAGTAAATATAATTATATTGATAAAAAAATATCATTTTTAACACTTGGTCTTGAGTACAATTATGAAAACTATTCATTTTTGACAGAAATTGCAAAAAGAGATAGTGTTAGTTTATTGCCAGATACTATAGCATATTATACTATGCTATCTTATAGATATGATAAATTTATACCATTTATAATGTATAGTTCAAATAACAATGATAGTTCACATTTTGATACTACAAACATAAATGATACTGCTACCAATGGGGTAACAAAAACAGAATTAGAAAAGATTTTGTATCAAACTAATGATTCTCAAAGAACTTTTTCTATAGGGTTTAGGTATGATTTAAAAACAGGTATAGCATTGAAATTTCAAGTAGATAAGATTTTTATAAAAAATTATGGAACAGATTATAGCGATAGTGTTAAAAGATTGGGTTATACACAAATAGATGCAGGGGTAAAAGACGATAATGTATATCAAACTACAATCGGATTAAGTTTTGCTTTCTAACAACTTTTTTAAACTTAAAATTACTATTGTAAAAAGATTGTTTTTTATCTATATGGTAAATCTCCTTCTTTTCTTTGGGTATATGTATTTTAATTATAAATTTACATCAGTAAGTATAGAACAACTACAACAAACACAAAATGTAAAGTTACCAGTTAGTATTATTCAAACACAAAATCTTCGTATTCTTAGGGATATAATGATTATCTTTAGTGATGCTGCTATCACAAATGAGATAGATGTTTTACAAAAGGCTAAAATTAAAAAAAATGAATTGATAAATAATTTAGATAGATTGTATATCAATTATGCTCTTTTAGATGCAAAAAAACAAAAAAAATTATTTAATCAATACTATAATCTAGCTTATAGTGTTACAGTAAATACTATAAAAGAGACAAATTTTGATTTAGAAAAGATTGCTAAGATGCAAGAGATGTCTAATGATGTCTTAAATCTTTTTAAAGATAAAAAAGAAAGAGCTTCCAAAGAGTTAATCAATTCTTTAGCTACAATATCTAAAGATACGAAAGAGTTTTTTGGTTATTCTTTATTTATATCTTTAATAGCGATACTTATTACGAGTATTGTTAGTTATTTTATATATATAACTATAAAAAATAGATTATATAACATTATAAACTCAGTGAAAAATCTGGTAAATAATGAACCAGATTTTTCAAAAAGATTAAAAGTTGAATATAACGATGAGGTTTCAAAACTAACTTTTTGGATAAATAAACTCTCTTCAAAGTTTGAAGATAACTACAATGAACTAAATATACTTAAAAATAAAGCAGAAGAAAACACTAAAGCAAAATCAGAATTTTTGGCAAATATGTCACATGAGATAAGAACACCTATGAATGGCATCATAGGTATGACACATCTTGCACTACAAACAGATTTGAATGAGAAACAAAGAATTTTTTTAAACAATATAGAAAGTTCTGCATCTAGTTTATTGGTTATCATCAATGATATACTTGACTTTTCTAAGATAGAAGCTGGTAAATTGACTTTAGAAAAGATAGATTTTAATATAGATGATGTTTTATCTAATTTGGTAAGTTTAGTTGAATTAAAAGTAGATGAAAAAGAGTTAGAGTTGTTGATAAACTATGATAAAAAAGACAACATACTCTATGGTGACCCATTAAGAATAAATCAAATACTAATAAATCTTGTAAACAATGCTATAAAATTTACTAAAAAAGGTAAGATAGAGATAGATATAAAAAGGGTAGAAGTAGATAGAGTTAGATTTAGTGTAACAGATACAGGTATAGGTTTATCCCCTCAACAGCAACAAAAACTTTTTCAGTCTTTTTCTCAAGCAGATGGTAGTACAACTAGAAAGTATGGTGGAACAGGTTTAGGACTTTCTATATGCAAGCAATTGTCAGGATTGATGAATGGTAAAATTTGGGTTAAGAGTAAGTTAGGGGAGGGTAGCTCTTTTATATTTGAGATAGAGTTACCAAAAGGGGATATACATAATCTAAAACAAGATATGGATACAAATGTAGAAGATATATCAGTTTTAAAAGGTTCAAAAATACTTTTAGTAGAAGATAATAAGATAAATAGAGAGTTAATTGATGGTCTTTTAGAAGGTAGTGGAATTATTATAGATATAGCACAAAATGGTAAAGAAGCTATAGGAAAATACAATAAAAATTCTTATGAACTAATATTTATGGATATTCAAATGCCTATAATGGATGGATATGAAGCTACAACAATTATAAGACAAAAAGATAAAAAGATACCTATTGTAGCTTTAAGTGCAAATGTTATGAAAGAGGAGATAGATAAGATAAAAACTGTTGGTATGGATGAGTTTTTATATAAGCCTATAGAGGTTAAAAAGTTATATAAAACACTACTGAAATATATAACAAAAAAAGTTGAAAAAACAGAGAAAAAAAGTAAAAAAGTAAATATCGTAGATTATCATTTAAAATACTTAGATACTGTTAGTGGATTATCTTATCTAGTTGGAAATGAAAAATTATATCTTAAGTTAGTAGAAGATTTTTATACAGATTGTAAAGATTTGAAACTTGAAGATTTAAACGATGATGAATTTAAAAGAAAGATACACTCCTTAAAAGGTCTAAGTGCAAATATTGGTGCAAAACAGTTTCATAAACTTTTAAAGGAGATAGATACTACTCAAGATAGGACAATGACAAGTGTTTTTTATAAAGAGTTAAATCTATTGTTAGAAGATATAAAAGAGTTTATTTCTAAGAAAAAGAAAGTAAAAATGGGTAAATTAGAGATATCTGATAAAAAGATTGATGAGTTATTTATAGATTTACAAAAAGTTGTATTTACAAAAAGAGTAAATAAATGTAAAATTGCTATAGAAAATATAGAAAAGTATGAATTAAATGCTAAAGATAAAGAGTTTTTTATGCAGATAAAAGAGTTTATTTTAAAATATAACTTTAAAGATGCATTGGCAAAACTAAAGGAAAGAGATGGATAATCAAACAATATTGGTAGTAGATGATACTATTTCAAACTTAGATGTGATTTGTAATCTTTTAGAAGATTATGACATCTTAACAGCTACTTCTGGTATAGATGCTTTAGAGATTTTAGAAGATGAAAATGTTGATTTAATCATTCTTGATATTATGATGCCAGAGATGGATGGTTTTGAAGTTTGTAAAAGATTAAGGGATGCAAAAAAAACAAGAGATATTCCTATCCTTTTTATAACAGCTAGTACAGATGAAGATAGTATAGAAAAAGCTTATGAAGTTGGTGGAACAGACTATATTACTAAACCTTTTAAGCCAAAAGAACTTTTAGCAAAAGTTGCTATGCAGTTGGATTTGGTAAGTAAAACACATAATTTAGAAAAACTTATAGAGATTCAACTTGAGCAGTTAAGAGATAAAGATGCTTTACTTATGGAACAATTAAAAAAAGCAGAGATGGGGCAGATGATATCTACTATAGCTCATCAGTTAAAACAGCCATTAACGGTTATATCTGGAATGATGTCTAGTATGCTTATGGATGACATGCTAGGCAGGGATGTAGATGTAAATACTCTTTGTTTAAAAGTTCAAGATGAGGCTAGTTTTATGGCAGAAATTATTGATATGTATAGAACATTTTTTAGCACAGATATAGAAAAAAAGAGTTTAAATTTAGAAAAAATTATAGAAGATACACTCTATATATTATCTGGAAGTGTTGCAAATATCAGATTTATTAAAAATTATCAAAAAGATTTAGAACCTATAAAAATATATAAAAATGAGATTATTCAATGTTTAATGAATATAATAAAAAATGCTCAAGATAATCAGGATGAAAACAATATTTATGAAAAAGTGATTAAAATATCTACATATAAAGAAGATGAATATCAGGTTATAACTATACATGACAATGGTGGAGGGATACCAGAGGAGATAAAAGATAAAATATTTGACAATTATTTTACTACAAAATCAAAAGATGCTGGTACAGGGATAGGTTTACATCTAGTAAAACAAATAGTAGAAGAAAAACATCATGGTGAAGTATATGTTAAAAATGAAAAATTAACATACAATGATAAGTCAGTTTTAGGAGCTAAATTTTTTATAAAACTAAAAATATCATAAGCTTAACTACTAATTAACATTATTTATAGTAATATTTTATAAAATTTATAACTAAAGGTAATTTTATGAAAAGTGTTTTGATTTTAGGTGGTGGTTTTGCTGGTATTGATGCTGCGATACATTTAAAAAAAGAGAATTACAATGTAACTTTAGTAACAGATAGAGACTATTTTTATATCTATCCAACTTCTATATGGATTCCAACAGGTGAGAGTAAATTTGAAGATGTTTGTGTAGATATAAGAGAGCTTAGAAAGGCTCATGGATTTCATCTTATAGTGGACTCTGTTAAGAGTATATCTGCTAAAAAAGGTGAAGTTGTACTTGATAGTGGAAAAGTTCTTAATGAATATGATTATCTTATCTTAGCTATGGGTGCTTCTAAAATGAAACCAGAGGGTATAGAACATACTCTTTCTATCTGTGGAGCTCCTGAACAAAGTTTAGAGATAAAGAAAAAAGTTGATGAACTTATAGAAAAAGGTAGTGGTAAGATTTGTTTTGGTTTTGGTGGCAATCCAAACGATTCTTCTGCTGTTCGTGGTGGACCAGGGTTTGAGCTGTTTTTTAATATTCATAATCTACTTAAGAAAAAAGGGATTCGTGATAAGTTTGAGATGACATTTTTTGCACCTATGGATCAACCTGGTAAAAGGATGGGTGAAAAAGCTTTATCTATGATGGATAAAATGTTTGAAATGTCAAATCTAAAACAACATTTTGGTAAAAAAATCACAAGATTTGAAGAGGATGGTATAGTTTTTGAGGATGATTTTAAATTAGAATCAGATTTTACTATGTTTATCCCTGCTGGTGATGGTCATAATGTTATTAAAAATTCTGATTTACCAGTAAATGAGGCTGGTTTTGTAAAAATAGATGATCATGGGGCTGTTAAATTTTCAGATAAAGATACATTTTGTGATGGAGAGGATATGAGTCGTCCTCATAATATATATGCTATAGGAGATATAGCAGCTCTTGAGGGTTATGATTGGAGAGCAAAACAAGGTCATATAGCTGAAGTTATGGCTAAAAATGTTGTGCATAATATAAAAGAAAAAGATAATGGTGGTTCTTCATTTTTGGGTTATTATGAGCATCTAAATATTTTATGTGTTATGGATACAGGAGATGGTGCTGCATTTGTTTATAGAGATGATAAAAAAGCTTTTATGATACCTATGCCTATAGTTGGACACTGGCTTAAAAAAGCTTGGGGATACTATTGTCGTTATTCTAAACTTGGTAAAATACCTAGAATTCCAGGTATGTAACAGCAACTAAACAATATAAGTATTACTTATATTGTTTAACATTAAGTGTTACTTATCTACACTAATTCATATTATTTTTTTGTTTTCTTTAATAACTTTATATTCTATTCTTTTATAGTGATTATTGCTAAGGTATTTATGCTACAATCTAATTAATACTTCAATTTTAAAAAAGATTAAGAAAGGTGGTTATTATGGCTGGTAGAAATCTCTCTAAAGCAGATGCTCCTAAACATCCCAATAACAACGAAAAAAAGCTTAATGATAATGATTTTATAGTATCTAAAACAGATACTAAAGGTAAAATTATATATTGTAATGAGATATTTAGTAAGATGGCTGGTTATTGTCCAGCTGACTTAATAGGTTCAAATCATAATGTAATAAGACATCCAGATATGCCAAAAGTTGCTTTTAAACTTGCATGGGATTTAATTAAAAATAAAAAAGAGTTTTTTGGTTTTGTTAAAAACTTAAGTGCTGATGGCGGATACTATTGGGTACTTGCATATATAACTCCAGATATAGATCCAAATTCAGGTCGTATTATAAGTTATACTTCTGTTAGAAGAAAACCACCTCAATCGGCAATAGATCAGATTGTACCAATATATAAACAATTAATAGATGCTGAAAAAAGAGGGGGCATGGAAGCTTCTGGTAAGATGCTTAATGATCTTCTTGAAGAGCATAATATATCTTATGATGAGTTTGTGATAAATCTTCAAAAAGGGGCTAAGATATGAGTTTTTTTAATATAGGTAGTAAAAAAGGAACTTCAGATGTAGAGCTAATAAAACAGATATCTGATGTTTTAAAAAAAGTTAAAAATGGAGAATTGTCATCTCGTATAGTGCTATACAAGAATGAAACACCATTAGAAAATATAGCTTGGGATATAAATAGTTCACTTGACCAGATGGAGATTATCTTAAGAGAAACAAGATATACTATAGAAGCAGTAAGTGAAGGCGATATGTATAGAAGTATGTTTCCTTCAGGTCTTTATGGAGAGTTTAAACAAACTGCAAATGCCATACAAAAAGCTATATCTGCCATGAAAGCAAATGAGAAGTATAAAACTATGGGTCAGATGTCAACAGCATTTAATGAGTTAAATGGTGGTATGAGTGGCAATATGAAAGTTATAGTAAAAGATATAAATAAAACTGAAGAGTCGTTTAATCTAGTTACTAGCAAAACTTCTGTAGCTTCTGCATCTGCTGATGAAACTTATGAAGCTGTAAAAACTACAAATGAGCAGATATCTTCACTTAGTGAGCTTATCATAGATACTACAGACTCTATATCTCAACTAGATACAAATGTAAATGATATATCTACTGTTGTAAATCTTATCAAAGATATTGCTGACCAAACAAACTTACTAGCACTTAATGCTGCTATAGAAGCAGCAAGGGCAGGTGAGCATGGTCGTGGTTTTGCTGTTGTTGCTGATGAAGTTAGAAAACTAGCTGAGAGAACTCAAAAAGCTACAAGTGAGATAAGTATAACTATACAAAACTTACAACAACAATCAAGTTCTATAAGTGAAAATGCTTCAAATATGAACGAGATAGCAACAAATACAAATGATACTATGGATAAGTTTGCTGAAACTATGAGTGTTTTTAAAGAGGATTTATCTTCAACTAGCTTAACAGCAAATCAAAGTAGTTTCGCACTATTTTTAGCTACTTATAAAATTCAACATATTTTATTTAAGTCTCGTGCATACTCTTCTGTTGTAAATGGAACAGTTTCAGATGATTTAAAATCTGATCATATACATTGTACTTTTGGAACTTGGTATTATGGAAAAGGTAAAGAGCTTTTTGGAAATAATACTACTTTTAAAAGGATAGAAACAGAACACGAAGCATTTCATAAACTTGTAAATAATTCTTTAGACTGTGCATTAAAAGGTGGATGTATGGCTAAAAATGAGAAAAAAGAAAATATGATAAAAGATTTCAAACAAGCAGAAGAACATTCAAATAGACTGTTTGATCTACTTGATGAGTTATCAGAAGAACTTGGAAAGAGTATAGATATGAAAGAGGTTTTAGCTTAAACCTCTTTTTGCATCTTTCTTCTTTCTTTCATCCTTTGTTTTGCTAACTCTCTCATATCTACTGTGCTATCACTTTCATCTACTATCTCTACCCCTAGTACGGTTTCGATACAGTCTTCTAAAGTTATAATTCCCTCTGTTTGGTCGTACTTATCTTTTACTAAAAACATATGGTCTTTTTTAGATATAAATAAATCTAGTGCTTTTCCAACAGGGACATTTTCATTTAAAGAGAAGATTCTTTTCTTTATAGACCCAACCGTTACACTATCATCTACAAGTGCTTGTTTAAAAATTCTTTTTGTCATAACTAATCCTACAACATCTTCTATAGAATCTTTATATACAGGTATGCGAGAAAATTTAAAGATATCCTCTTGAGTCTCTATAATCTCTTTTATGGTCATAGCTTCATCAAGTGCAAAAACAACACTTCTAGGTGTTAGTACATCCATAACTTTTATCTTATCTAGTTTTAGGACATTTTCTATAACATCAGACTCTTTTTCATCTATAACACCCTCATCTTCACTTAGAAGCATAGATTCTAGTAGTTCATCTTTTGTTAAAGAGTTAGAATCCTCTTTTCCTCTTGAAATTTTATTTGTAACAAAAAGTGTTGTTAAGATGATAGGATAAGTTATCCATATAAAAATACGGATAATTTGAGCAGATAGTGGTGCTAATGATTTCCAGTAGATTGCACCTATTGTTTTTGGTATGATTTCACTCAAAAACAGTATAGCAAAAGTCAACACTATAGATACATAAACAACAGCATCACTACCAAATACTAAAGAGGCTTGAGCACCAACAGCTGCAGCACCTAGAGTATTTGCAATAGTATTTAGTATAAGGATAGATGCTATTGACTTATTTATATTTTCCTTATGAAGTCTTAATAGACCACCAATTTTTGGTCTTTCTTTCTCTAATACTGCAACATAAGACATATTTACAGATAATAGAACCGATTCTAAAACAGAACACAAAAAAGACACCCCTACTGATAGTAAGAAGAATAATATTAATAAATCCAAAGTTTTACAATTTCCTTAAAGTAATATATCGTATTATAGCAAAAAAAATACATTATTTATTTATATATATAAAGTATCCTCTAAACTTAGGTAAGGCTAGGTTTTTGAGTATATTTTTTTAAACCCAAATTATGCAGTACAATTTTTTATTTCTATTGCATAATCTGGGTTAAAATCTCACTATTTTTGGATATCAACTCAAGTTTTCAGCCCAAAAAGAGTAATCATACTCAATATTAGGTGCTAAAATAAGATAGCCATAATTTACAACACCATTTTTAAGTTCTGATGTTTTTTTAGTGCTTCATATATAAAGTTTCTGTCATCTTCATTATGAACAAGTAAATCAAGATTCATACTTACATATTTTCCAGTTTTACTAGCTTTAGAATGGTTTAGGTTGTGTTCTCTCTCTAGTATAACCTCATGGATAGCTTTTTGTATAGCCTCTTTTTCGTACCCTATAAGTTTATATTTCCAGTTACAAGGGTACTCAATTTCAACTTTTTTATCACTATCGTTTAAAATCTCCACTTTTGCCTCCTGATTTTTCTTCTAGTTGGATATCTTTTATAACCATACTTTTATCTATAGCCTTTACCATATCATATATTGTTAAAAGTCCAACACTTACACCTGTTAGAGCTTCCATCTCAACACCTGTTTGTCCTGTTAGTTTTGCTATAACAGTAAGTTTAAAACCAGGTAATTCAGGTAGTTCAGTAACTTCACAGTTTATACCACTAAGATTAAGTGGATGGCACATTGGTATAAGAGTACTTGTTTGTTTTGCACCCATAATTGCAGATATAACAGCTGTTTGTAATACAGGACCTTTTTTATTTTTCTCACTTACTACATTGGCATAAGCTTCGCTACTCATTTCAATCATTCCAGAAGCTATTGCAACTCTAGTTGTTTGCTCTTTATCGCTTACATCAACCATCTTTGGTCTTTGGTTTTCATCTAAGTGTGTTAATTCCATTATTTATTCTTTTAAATTAAATTTTAAACCTGAGTTTGACAATAAAATGCCTAAAGATAGGGTAAATAAATGGTGAGATTTAAAAAAATATACTCAAAAACCTAGCCGTAGCTAAGTTGAGAGGATAATTTTTAAAAGATTGCCGTTTAGTTGCCTTATATTTGGGTGTTTTTATTGTCGAACTCAGGTTTTAAACCCAAATTATGCAGTATAATTTTTTATTTCTATTGCATAATTTGGGTTAAATATTATATCATAAATTATTTATGCTCTATTGTTATACAATTTAAATAAATCGTATATAATCATAATATAACAAATTTTAAAAGGACATGCAGATAACATCCCTACAGGACATAATTTGAAAAATATAGCACATTGTGTCTATAAGTTACAGTCTTTTTGAGTATAATCTAAAAAATATTGTCGAACTCAGATTTAAAGGATAAAAATTGTGTAATTTTAATAAACAAGACTCTGATACAAAAGCTCTTATTCATCTTTTTATGAAAAAGAGTGCAGAAATATTAGGTGGAGTAAATTTTTTACTAAACTTATTAGAAGAGATGAAAACGAAAAAGCCAAATGCTTTAATTTTAAAAGAAAAAGTTGTTAAATCAAAAGAAGCTAGTATATCTTGGAATAAAGTTGTTTTCAAAGATAAATTTGATGTTTTAGAAGAGGCTATTCGTTCACATAAAAGCAGTGAAGGGCAAGATTTTAATCTTTTAGATATAGAAAATGAAAAGAAAAAGAAAAAAGTGTTAAATATGGTAAAAACATTAGCACCTATAGAATTTGTAGTTAAAGTTAAAAATGAAGAATCTGAATTTAGTTTTAAGATTTTTGAGATTATTGAAGATGACTATGTAAAAGTTAATCCTATATTTGTTGCTATGTTCTTTTGTTCCATTGATTTTACAAAAAAAGCATTAAAGTATGAGATATAGTTATTGAGGAGATACAATGTGTGCAGTAGTAAAAGAAAAATACATAGACCCATTTACAGACTTTGGATTTAAATGGCTTTTTGGTAATGAAAAACATAAAAATATACTTATAAAGTTTTTAAATGACCTTATA
>Ga0256838_1001046_pt1 | contig 14056 bp, 14 predicted proteins | sample 4571419metaG_FD_185978 | JGI IMG/M metagenome (GOLD analysis project Ga0256838, IMG submission 185978) | Hydrothermal vent microbial communities from Guaymas Basin, Mexico - 4571-419 | ecosystem: Environmental > Aquatic > Marine > Hydrothermal vents | place: Mexico: Guaymas Basin | collected...
TTTTACCACTTTTTTTACTGGTTCTTCTTTTTCTTTTACCACTTTTTTTACTGGTTCTTCTTTTTCTTTTACCACTTTTTTTACTGGTTCTTCTTTTTCATCAGTAAAACTAATACTTTCTCATGTCTTTCATACTCATTTTGAATCAGCTTTTACTGTTTTTCATAAATCTTCTGAAATAGCAGAATATGCTGATTCAGTTTTTGTTCCCCATGAACCATCTAGATTTCAGACAGCTTGTCATGATAATTTAGCTATTATTTGAACAGCATATGTTTCAGAAACACTTGATCTATCAATATTTTGAGGTAAAGAACCTTTAAGTGAATTAATGATATTTTCTTTATCAGTATCTTCTATTCAATCAAAAGATTCTTTTAATGCTTTTTTATTTTCTTCAGTTCATTTATTTAATATATCTTGTATATCTTGTATATCAAAATTAGTTTTTCATGATTCTTTATTTATATCTACTGCATCCATATTAAATGCTTGTGATTCTGTTCCCGCCATATTATTTTTTTAAATTTTAAATATATAAATAAATTGTATCATATATATATAACAAATTACAAAAAAAAGAGACAATATATCTCTTTTATAATTCATTAAATAAATTTTCTGCTTCTAATAAATCTTTTTCTCTATCTTTTTTTTCTATTTCTATCATTTCTTGCAACTCATTTTTTGCTCTTTCAAATTTTTCTCTAGAAATTAAATCAGTAGTTTCATTCATTGCTTTTGAAACAATTTCTAATATAGCATCTAATAATTCAATATTTATTTCTTTTGAACTATGGACTAAAATAGCTAATGGTCTGGCTAATTCCCATACATTTCATTCTCATAAAAGAATTAAGGTATCTAAAACTTTTTTCTTTTTTTCTTCTATATTTAAAGACATTAGTTTATTTTTAATAGTATTATTTAATTAATTATATCATATTAAAATACTTAAGGCAAAAAACTATTTACAAACTTTTTATTCTTATTAAAATAATTTAAGAATAATTTAAGAAATATAATTATTATATAAATACTTTAAAAATAAATAATACAGATATGACAAATTTAGACTATGATTTAATTATTGTTGGAGCGGGTTCAGCTTGATACCCTGCATGAATGTATGCATCAAGATATAAACTTAAAAATCTAATAATTGGTGCTCAACCAGGTGGAGCTCTTGCTACTTCTCATAAAGTAGAAAATTATCCAGGTACTATTTCAGCACCAGGTAAAGAAATAATGGACTGATTTAAAGATCATGCAGAACAAAGTGGTTCTGAAATATTAAGTGAATTAGTTGAGAAAGTAGAAAAACACGAAGATCATTTTCATGTAACAACTGCAACTTGAAAAGAATTAAAAGCAAAATATGTAATAATTGCTACTGGTAACAACCATAGGCCTCTATGAGCTAAATGAGAACAAGAATTCATGGGGAAATGAGTAAGTTACTGTGCTACCTGTGATGGGATGTTTTTTAGAAATAGAGATATTATAATGGTTGGTTGATGAAATACTGCAATTACTGAAGCATTATACCTAGCTGATATTTGTAAAAAAGTTTACTTAGTTCATAGAAAAGATACTTTTAGAGCTGAAAATTCTTGGGTTGAAAAAATGAAAGCTACTGAAAATATAGAATTAGTTTTAAATGAAGAAGTTGAAGAAATAACTTGAGATGCATTAGGTATGACTTGAGTTACTCTTAAATCGTGAAAACAGTTAAAAGCTGATTGAATATTTGTTGCAGTTTGAACTATACCAAATGCAAATATTGTAGATTCATTAAACTTAGAAAAAGATAATGAATGATGTTTAATTGTCGACTCTAGACAAGAAACTTCTCTTAAAGGTTTATATGCTGCATGAGATATAACAACAAATTCAAATAAATTTAAACAAACTATAATGTCTGCTGCTGAATGATGTTTAGCTGCAAATAGTGTACATGAAGATAATTTAAGATAAAAAAGAACTGTTATTAAACAGTTCTTTTTTATTGTAAAAAATGATAGATAATTGACAAAAAAAAGAAAATATAATATTATTTATTAGATATTAACTTATTTAAATATGCTAGTAAATGTTGAATGATTTAATAAGAGGACATATAATGTATCAAACTCACAATTAGAAAAAAAATTTGAACAATATAATACTCTTGAAAAGGATAAACATGATATAAGAAGGATCTTTCAATTGGCAGATGACCAAAGAAAATTTGAAATGATTTCTCATATTGATTATTTGCTCCAAAAATTTAATGAAATACATGAAAATATTAAAAAAGAACAAATAATTGCTATTGAAGAATGAATCCAAGATATTTTCGCAAACTTATCTATATTTAGAAATGATAAAAAAGTAGTAGATGTACTTGCTGCTCTTGATTAATAATAATTATAAAAAAATGACTGAAACAAATAAAACATACACTAGAGTAAAAGACAAAATATTTCTTTTAAAAGAACATATCACAAAAAATAATGAGCAATTACTAAAATTAGAAAAAACTGTAGACTATCTTAAAGAAGATATGGAATGACTGAATATAATAGAGTTATGATTAGATAAAATCATAATATCTGTAAATATTATAAAAAAAGATTGAAATGAAAATTTTAGTAAAATGCTAAATAGTATTTTAAAATCTGTTTAATTTAATAATTAATAAACAAAAAATGAGCATAGAACAAAATAATAATATAGAAAATATAGAAAAAACTACTGAATCATTAAATGCTGAAATAGATAGTAAACTAAATAGTATAAAAGAAATTTCTTGAGAAAATGATTCAATATCAAAATTGATAGAAGTAAAAAATGCACTAAGTGAAAATAAAGATGCACTTAATATAATTAATGAATGATTAAATAAAATAAATGATAATCTTTCAATTATTAAACAATCATGAGAAGAACAAATTAAAAAAATCTTTGATTCATTAAAACATGAAATAGAATTATCTGAAACTACAATTCCTGATATTGATAAACAAATAAACAATATATAAATGTCTTTTTTTACTTTAAATAAACTGAAATCATACCTTCCCTTCCTTGAATGGATACCTGAACTTAAAGATAAAAAAGTATTAAGAGCAGATATTTTTGCATGAATAACAGTAGCTGTTATCCTTATTCCTCAAGCAATGGCATATGCTTCTTTGGCATGATTACCCCCATATATCTGACTTTACACTGCATTTTTACCAGTAATGATTTGAGGTTTATTTAGTAGTTCTAGACAATTATCAACATGACCAGTTACTGTAATATCTTTAATGACAGCTACTGCACTTGCTCCATTTGCACTTGATTTAGAACAATACATAATGTACGCCGCTATTTTAGCTATTATGATGTGAGTAATGCAATTAACTTTGTGATTTTTAAAATTATGAAGTATTTTTAACTTTCTTTCTCATTCAGTCATAGTTTGATTTATAAATGCTGCAGCTATTTTAATATGATTTTCTCAATTAAAAGGCTTATTTTGAGTAGATATTCCATCATGATTACCTTTATACGAATGAATTCAGGTTTTATTTAATGCTGCTCTTATATGAACTAATATATATATATTAATATTTTGAATATTTTGAATATTCTCACTATATATATTACATAAATTTTTTCCAAAAATTCCAAGATTTTTATTTGTAGTAATAATTTCAATAATTATTTCCTATCTTATTTGATTTGAACAATTATGATGAAAAGTAATTGGAGAAATTCCAGCTTGATTACCTAGTTTATATATTCCAACTATAAATATAGAAATATTAAAACAATTGCTTCCTGCAGCCTTAATAGTATGATTTTTATGATTTACAGAAGCTATATCTATTGCAAAATCTATATGACTTGAAACTAAAAAAAGTGTATCTACAGATCAAATGTTAATAAGTGAATGATTAGCAAATTTAGCATCATGATTTTCTAAATGATACCCAGTTTCAGGTACTTTTGCAAGAAGTGCTGTTAATCTAAAAGCTTGAGCAGTTACTCCTTTTGCATCAATTGTTACTTGAGTGATTATATGAATAGTATTATTATTTTTTACTCCATATTTATACCATTTACCTAGTGCTATATTATCTGCTATTATTATTATAGCAGTTGTATGACTTATTAAAACAGAACCTATTATAAAGTCTTGGAAAATCCAAAGAACAGATGCTATAGTTTCAATAATTACATTTTTTGTAACATTATTTTATGCTCCTCACTTAGAAGTATGAATATTTACATGAGTATTTTTATCTATTGTTTTTCATTTATATAAATCAATGAAACCTAGATTTTCAGAACTTTCTATCGCAAAGGATTGAGCATATAGAGATGCTGAGTTACATAATTTAAAAACTAGTAAAAAAGTTTGAGTTTATAGATTTTATTGAAAATTATTTTTTGTAAACATTCGGTATTTTGAATGAAAACTTATGAAATATATTGAAGAGAATAAGGAAATGAAAGTAGTTGTAATTGATTTTGATATGATTAATTATATTGATTCTTCAGCTATGGAAGTATTAGAAAATATAATTATTTCGATGAAAAATTATAATATAGAAGTTTATTTTGTATGAATTCATGCAAATTTATGGAAACAATTTACAGCAACGTGATATTTAGAAGAATTTTGAAAACATAATGTTTTTCCAAAAATAGTAGATATTATTAATCACTTAAAAGAAAACAACAGAAGACTTGGTTTAAAACCATTATTAAAATATATGCCAATAAAAAAGAATGATAAATAATTATCATTCTTTTTTTATTAAAATTCCCAAGTTCAGTTCATAGCACTAGATTGAGCATAATTTGTAACTGTCGATTCAAAGAAATTACCTTTTTCAGCATTATTATCTTGAAGTCTATCTAAATGTTTATATGGATTAGAAACCACATTATTATATAATGGTTTAATACCTAGCATATTAAGTCTTTCATTTGCTAACCATTTAGTATAATTTTCAATATTTTGGTGCCCCATACCAATAATACTTTCTCATAAAATATGTTTAGACCATTTTATTTCTTGTTTTACAGCGGTATCCATCATATCTAATAACATTTGTTCATCATATACTTCTGGAAATTCGTTTTTAATATCTTTTATAATGTTAGCAAAAATTGTAACATGAGTTAATTCATCTCTTCTGATATAATTAATCATTCTATCAGTTGCAACCATTTTACCTTGATCAGCAAGAGTATCAAAAAAAGCAAAACCATTATAAAAATAAATACTTTCTAATAAAAAATTTCAAATTACTCATTTAAAGAAACTTTTATCAGTAGGATTATCAATAAAATCTTGATATATTCCTCAAATAAATTCATTTCTTTCTAATAAGTTTTTATCTGTTCTCCAAAAATAATAAATATCATCTCTTTCTTGAGCATTAACAACAGTTTCTAATATAACTGAATATGATTGACTATGAATTGCTTCTTGATAAGCTTGAATTGATAATATTAAGTTAACTTCAGGAGCTGTAATATAATCATTAAAATTTGGAAGATTAACAGTTTGAATAGAATCCAAAAATATTAAAAATGAAAGAATTCATTTATAAGCTCTTTGTTCATCTTCACTTAAGGCTTCACGCAATTGGATAGCATCTTCTCATAATCCAGATACTTTTTCAGGAATCCAAAAATTTCATACCATTACTTGATATAATGATTTAGCCCGAGAATATTTAACAGCATTTAATTGAAATAACCCTGTAGTATTTCATTTTATTATCGATCTAGCTGATACATCATCATTCCCTTTTGGGTTGAATATCACATTTGCTTTTAATTCACTTTGTGTCATATTTTTATCTTTATTTTAAATAATTTTTCCTCTCTTATAATTTAATGATTTTAATAAAAAATAACACTTTATTTATACACTTCGTGTTAATTACTTGTTAAAAAAATATTAAATTATTAGCCTTTTCTTTCTTTATTAATAAATTCTACAAAATCTTTAGCAGAATCAAATTTTAAATGTACTGATGCATATCTAACATAAGCAACATCATCTAATACAAATAAAGCAGCTAAAACATCTTTTCAAATCTCTTTTGAAGTTATTTCATTTTTGTTACTCCATTTAAATTCTAACTGTCTTATCATATCATTAATAATATAAACACTTAGATTTCTTTTATTTGCAGCTATTAAAATACTGTCTTCCAATTTACCTCTATTATATCTTTGTTTTCTATTTCAAGATTTCACAACAATCAAAGTCATAATCTCCATTTTTTCAAACGTAGTAAACCTATTATGACAATTTTCACATTCTCTTCTTCTTCTAATTGATTTACCATCTTCAGATGCTCTAGAATCAATTACTTTAGTACTATCACTTCAACAATTTATACAATACATATTTTTATAGTTATCAATATATAGATATATAAGTTGTTTAATTATACGATATATGGGATTTTTGCAAGAAAAAAACTAAGAAAATTCTTAGTTTCTAATTCATACTTTATCTATATATAGATTTCAAATATTTTTAAACTCCTCTAGTTCTTTATCACTAAAACTTTCTCACTTAAAATTTTTATCTAAAGTCTTTCATGTTCTATAATTTTGTAAATAATAAGCCTTAGCTCAAACAATATATTTAGATATGTTATCTATTTTTTCTTTAGTATGAATTCATTTTATAACTGTAGTTCTAAATTCATAATCTATATTCGAATTTAAAATAAGTTTAATACTTTCTAAATAGGGTTTTTCATCTAATTCAACTCAAGCTGATTCACTAAATTTTCAAATCTCATTTTTTATATCCATTGCGATATAATCAACCAATTTATTATCTAATAAATACTTTATTATCTTTGGAGACTGACCATTTGTATCAAGTTTAACAAGAAATCACATTTCTTTTACTCTTTTACAAAATTTAGGCAAATCTTTATGAATAGTAGGTTCTCAACCACAAATAGAAACTCAATTTAAAAGTCATTTTCTCTTTACTAAAAAGTTAAATATAGCTTTTTCAGGAATAAGATTCTTATTAACTTCTTTTAATTTCTCAGGTAATACAAACTCACTATTATGACAAAATCCACATCTAAAATTACATCCAGGTGTAAAAACTATACATGAAGTTTGTCATGGGTAATCTATTAGAGAAAATTTATTTATTCAGGATATTAACATATTTATTAATTAACAAGCAAATTGTGCTGAAAATTCTGCATTAGCATTATTTTCTTTAAAATAATTTCTAGAATAAAATTCTGCTTTTTTACCAATATTAAAACTAGTAACTGGTCTATGATATCCCATAACTCTAGTATATATTTCACATCTAGTTCTTTCAACTTCTTTCCCTGCTTTATTTACAAATATTTCTGACATAATATTTTTAGTTATTTATTAAAATTAAACTTCTTCATTACTTATTTTCTTCATTTTATCACTATCATCTGTATAAATTTCTCTTGTTTCTAAGTCAAATTTCCCTCCTGTGTACCCTTTTTCTGCATCACATTTTGGACAGAAGTCATGTTCTCAAATAACATATCCATGATTTGGACAAATTGAGAATGTTGGAGAAATAGTAATATATGGTAATTGATAAGTACCTAATACATTTTTTACAAAATTTTTACAAGATTCACTATCAGTTAACCTTTCTCACATATATAAATGAAGTACTGTTCAACCAGTATATTTACATTGTAATTCATTTTGTTGTTCTAAAGCTTCAAATGCATCATCTGTAAATCCTACTGGAAGCTGTGATGAATTTGTATAATAAGGGGCTTTTTCAGTTCCTGCTTGTATAATATCTGGCATTTGTTTTTTATCTTCTTTTGCAAATCTATATGTAGTACCTTCTGCTGGAGTAGCTTCTAAATTATACATATTTCCTGTGTCTTCTTGATACTCTTTTAAATGATCTCTCATAAGATCAATAATTTCCATCCCAAATTCTTTCCCCCAAGTAGTTGAAATATTTTCTTTTCAAGCAGTAAAATTAAGAATTGCTTCATTCATACCATTTAATCAAATTGTAGAAAAGTGATTTCTAAAACTTTTTAAATATCTATAAGTATATGGATATAATCCTGACTCTAACCATTTAGTAATTGTTTTTCTTTTTAGTTCTAAAGAAGCTTTAGCTTGTTCCATCAAATATGATACTTGTTTTTTAAAAGCTTCCTTATCTCCAGAATGAATATAACCAATACGAGCCATATTTATAGTAACAACTCAAATACTTCATGTCATTTCAGCTGAACCAAATAATCAACCTCATCTTTTTTCCAATTGTGTTAAATCTAGTTGTAATCTACAACACATTGATCTAACAGCACCTGGAGTATAAGCATCTGGATTTACTACTTTTTCTATAGTTCCATCTTCTTTTTTAACTCTTTTAAATTGAGATCATACAAAATTTTGAAAGTATGGTAGTCCATATTTAGCTGTCATTTCAAATAAAGCATCAATATCTGGATCTTCCCAAGGAAAATCTTCAGTAATGTTATATGTAGGAATTGGAAATGTAAATACTCTACCATTTCTATCTCATTTTACATATACTTCTATTAAAGCCTTATTAATTATTCTCATTTCATCATCTAGTTCTGAATATTTCTTTTTATAATATCCATTATCAATTCAACCTAAGAATAATGCTTTATCTTTTAGATCATCAGGACAAGTCCAATCTAAAGTAATATTAGTAAATGGAGATTGTGTTCACCATCTACTTGGTACATTTAATCCAAAAATAAAATTTTGCATTTGTTGGTAAACATATTTATATGTTCTATCATAAATATATTTTTCGCGTGTCTTTTCTGATTTAAAACTAGCGTTTGTTTTTTCTAAATCTTCTATAACATATTCTTTATATTTATGAACAAAAGGTGCTAGATATGTATCAAAAGATGAAAATGCTTGTGCTCCCGCCCATTCATTTTGAAGAGTTCAAAGAAAATTAATCATTTGATTAACAGCTGCTTGTAAATTTTTAGCTGGACCAGAATCTACTCTTTTATCTGAACCATTAAATCATTCTTCAAGTAAAGCTCTTAAACTCCAACCTGCACAATATCCCGAAAACATATCAAGATCATGAATATGCATATCTGCATTTCTATGTAAATTCCCTATTTCAGCTGGATAAATATGACTTAACCAATAATTAGCTGTAACTTTACCAGAAAGATTTAATATCATTCAACCAAGAGAATAACCAGAATTTGCATTAGCATTTACTCTCCAATCTGCTTTAGTTAAATATTCTTCCATTGATTGTCATACTTCAATTACAACATTTTTATCAAATCTTTGTTCAGATCTTTTTTGTCTATACAAGATATAGTTTTTAGCAACTTTATCATGACCTTCTTTTATTAATGCTTCTTCAACTTCATCTTGAATTAATTCTACATTTGGTATATTTTTTCAAACTTTAGCTTCTACCAAAGCTATAGCTATATTTGTAATACTTTTAGCTGCATCAAAATCAAATCAACCTGATGCTTTAATAGATGCAACAATTGCCTCTTCTATTTTTGACTTATCAAAAGTTGCAATAGCTCAATTTCTTTTTTTTACTTTATATATAGGCATATGTAACACAAAATTATTACTTAAAATAAAAACTACATATTGTATTGTAGTGAAAATACTATATACAATATGTAGTGATAATGCAAATATTTTTTAAACTTTTTATATTGACTATGACTTATTTTATTTTAACAAAAACACCACATATAGATTACATAGCTATTTCCTTACTACAATATATAGTATTAATAAATATAATTAATTATAAAAAAAACACCACATATAGTGGTGTTTTTCTTTATTTTATTTTTCTACTTTTTTAGTTCAAGTAGTATTTCTTTTAACTGTAGTTTTTCTCACTGTAGCTTTAGCTGCAGATACTTTTTTTACAATTGTTTTTTTAACTTCAGATTTAGTATTAGTAGCTTTTACAACTATTTTAGTTGTTTTAGCTTTCTTACTAAATAATATTTTACTAGTTAAATCAATAAATATACCAACTCAACCTAATATCATCATTGTATCTGGTAAAATTCTAAACCACATCCATGTTTTGACTGGTTCTAGTGTTTCATGTAATCTAGCAAAGAAATAACCCATATCATATGAAGTAGCTCATTGATGAAATCAAATTATTATAGTAGGAAGGGCAAATAATAATACTCATAAAGTTAATAACCAAAAACTAATATTAGCTAATTTTGTTTTCCATTCATAATTATTAGCAAGAGAGTTTGACCTAACTACTAAATATAAAAATGCTATAGTTATATAACCAAATGCTCAAAGTAAAGCCACATGAGCATGAGGCATTATTAAATAAGTACCATGAGTATAATAATTAATAGTTGGTGTATTAATTACCATTCACAACCATCAAGCTCAAATAAAGTTTAATACAGCTGAACCTGAAATCCACATAAACACTGTACCAAATTCAAATCATTTAGAAGTATATACTTTTTCTCTATAATTATTCCATGCTTCAACAATCAATAGTACTAATGGTAAAGGTTCCATAGCTGAAAATATTCAACCAATAGCTATCCAATGTTGATCAAGCCCTTGCCACCAGTAATGATGACCAACTCATAAAGTTCAAGAGAACATTACAAGTAGAAGTTCAAATAACATTAATTTAAGAGCTGATCTTTTAGAAACAAGTCCAAGAGAAACAGTAAAAAATGAAATTACTCAAACCGCAAATAATTCAAATGTTAATTCTACCCACAAGTGAATTACCCACCATCTATAGAAATCATCTACAGTAAAGTTTGGCATTATTTTTTGAAAAGGAATCATTCAAGCTACATATAATCCAGCGATTGCAAATGCAGACCAAACTATAACAGCAGCAAAAGGATTTTTAACTGATGCTTTTTTAAGTAATGAAACTATAAGTAAAAACCAGAAAACAAGTCATACAACAAGTATTATATCCCAAAATCTTCATAAATTAATTAATTCTCTTCATTCATTACCTAACCAAAACCATGATTCTGGTAACATTCACATAGCACCCATATATAATCATATAACACTACCTACTACTAAAAATAAAATAGCAACAAATAGTACATGTATTAACCAAGGATATTTATGATCTTTTCATGCAACCCATGGAGCAATCATCATACCTCAAACTAACCAACCTGCAGCAATCCAAAGAATAGCTAATTGCGTATGAATAGATCTCATAGCATTAAAAGGCATATTGCTTTGAGAGAAAAAATTATCTAACAAAGGAAATAATCCATGAGTATCTAAAAAATTTAATGATGGATCTGCATATATATGAGCTAAATAACCTCACATTGTCATTTGAACTACTATAAGTAGAGCAATAACAGGAACCCACCAAAGTAGATTTTTTTGTGATTGAAACATTTTAGTAACCTTTAACGGTTTTTCTAAATCTTTTTTATCTTCTTTAGTAAAGAAATAATTATATCCTAAGAATATAACTAATATACTTAAAGGCCATAAAAGTAAGAATTCCCAAAGAGAAACTACATGATTTACCCAAGCTATATTTTGATCAACTAAAGGTTCATTTGGCCAGTTATTAGACCAAGTTCTATAATCAGCTTCTGGTTTACCAGTCTCATGATTTATTCTAGGACTTGATATAACTAATTGAGACCAGTCAACGAAGGCTGCTATTTTAGCAACTTTTTCTTCAGCTGTTACCGTCTTAATAATATCTCAAGTCTCCCAATGAGTAGCAATTCATGTTTTTATAATTCAACCTGGATAACCTCTAGTAGAATCTCAGTTTAACAACATATTAGTTAAATATGCAACATTTTTTTTATAAGCTAAAGCAGATGCCTCAGTATAAACCGTCTTTTCTAAGTCTAATTTAGTACTTTTAAAATCTAATTTAACCATTTCTTTAACCGCTCATTGTTCAACTACATTTAAATGAATTTCTGGATTAAATATTACAGGTAATCATTTAGTTCATACTAAATCATGTTCTTGTTCAACTTTTTCTCTAAGTAAAATTTTTCAAAAATTATATGATCCATATATATCATAAAGAGTAGTAGCTCTATTATGGAAAAAATCAGTTGAAAAATCAGGACCAAGATATGCACCCATACCCAACATAGTTCCCCAGTCTGTTAAGTCATATTGTTGAAAATATGCTTTACCTTGAGCAATATCATCATAAGTATAAAGAACTTCTCATTGTTCAGATACTACTTCTTGTGGAATAGGTGGAGTTTCCTTCCCTAGATTAGCAGTATAAAAAATTAAAGCTGTAACCATAACAACTACGATTGTCCAAAATGTCCAAGCTAGCCATTTAGTGGTCATAAACTTATCTAAAATAGAATCTTTCATAAAAGAAAAAGATAAAATAATAAAAATTACATATTGTAATTAGATAAATTATATATGAAATATAGCATAGTCAAGCCATATCCATAGTTTTAGATTGACGGAAATTATATATGTTTTCTACTTAATAAAAGAGAACTATTCTTATTATAGAATAATTCTCTTTTCAATTTTATTTATTATCCATTTTTGAAAGTAAATTCAATAATGTAATTTGTGCATTACATGCTCATTCTGGAATAATATAATTTTTTGTTAACTCTTTTAAGTCACCTAAATCATCTTTACTAACATCTGATCAATCAATATCTTTAACTATTTCATTAACAGTTATATATTCTCAATGATCTGCTCCATGAACAGTTGCAACTTTATCTGCAAAAAACTTTAATTGTTCTAACTCTTTAAAATTTAACATATTTTTTCTTTAAAATTAAAATTTACTTAGCACCATGAATAACAGTTGGTAAACAACCAACACATACAAATTTAGCTTCCCCCTCTTTTTCAATAGCAACAAGAACTTTATCATGTGAAGTATTTTCACACATAAAACATTTATTTTCCATAATATATTTTTTAATAAGTATATAAATAAATTATATATTTAAACATATATTAATCAAATACTATTCTAAAATAAAAAAATATTGCATTATAAATAAAAATTACTAAAATCACTCTCGCTTAACTTTACGTCCATAACGTTTTATGGACAAAAAAATAACCACATAAATGTGGTTATTTTTTTATTATTATCCTGAACAACTATCACAACTTTTCACTTCTAAACTCATACTTCTTACATAGTATACAGTTTTGATACCTTCTTTATGAGCTTTCATATAATATTCATATAAATCTCTTGGAGAAGTAGTTGCCGGATTTATCATCCATTCAAATGAGATTGATTGATCAATCCATTTATATATAACTCATACCATATCTATTACATCTCTCATATCCATATTTACATATTCTTTGTAATACCAAAAATTATCTTCAGATAAGTTTGGTGCAACATTTACACTTGGTGCAATTGCATTTGTTTCTACAAAATATTTTTTATAAATTGGAAGAATAGAAGCTGTTGTACCAACAACTAATGCAGTTGAAGTATTTGGAGCTGGAGCTAAATGATATGCAAATCTCATACCATCTTTTTTAATATTATCTATAAGTTTTAACCATTTATCACTCATAGGTGAATTAGATTTAAACCAATCAGCATCTTTTCAAAGTAAAATACCTTTTGACCATTCAGAACCTTCATATACAGAATAAGCACCTCTTTCTTTTGCTAATTTATTTGATGATTGAAGAGTTCTATAAGAGTATTTTTCAAATAATACATCTACATGATCTCTTGCTTCTTTAGTATCATAACCAAGCTTATTTACAGCTAAGTATTCAGCTAGTCATAAAAAACCTAATCAAACTGATCTATATTTCATAGCAGTTCTTTTTGCTTCTTTTATAGGATAGAAATTTAAATCTATTACATTATCTAAAAGCCTCATTGCAACTGGAATAACTTTTTTAATATCTTCATCAGTATTTACCTTTGCTACATTTATAGAAGCTAAATTACAAACAACAGAATCACCTGGTTCGTATTTAATAACTATTTTACCATCTTCTAATTCTT
>Ga0256838_1001047_pt1 | contig 14033 bp, 15 predicted proteins | sample 4571419metaG_FD_185978 | JGI IMG/M metagenome (GOLD analysis project Ga0256838, IMG submission 185978) | Hydrothermal vent microbial communities from Guaymas Basin, Mexico - 4571-419 | ecosystem: Environmental > Aquatic > Marine > Hydrothermal vents | place: Mexico: Guaymas Basin | collected...
GTGATAGTGGAGGAAAAGGGGAACCCGCATTGGTGCAAGAGAAGGCTGTAGCACTAATGCTTGAAAAACTAGAAGTAGTATCTCAAATGTATCATGGGTTTGAGTATGAAAATTATTTTGAGGCAGATACAAGAGAGAAGCTATCTTTAATACTTGAAGCAGAAGAGCATATATTAGGGCTTGAAGATGGTAAGAAAAGATATATTGATGAAGTAACAGCACTCTCACAAGCCTTTGCAATAGCAGTTCCTCACGATGAAGCGATGGATGTAAAAGATGAAGTTTCTTTCTTTCAGGCTGTAAAAGCACGACTTGTTAAGTTTGATAGTACAGGTAGTGGTAGAACTGATGAAGAGTTAGAGACAACCATACGACAAGTTATAGATAAAGCACTTGTAACTGAACAAGTGATAGATATTTTTGATGCCTCTGGAATTAAGAAGCCTGATATTTCCATACTCTCTGAAGAGTTTTTAATGGAAGTTGCAGGGATGAAACATAAAAATATTGCCCTTGAAGTTCTAAAAAAGTTACTCAACGATGAGATAAAAACAAGACAAAAAACAAATCTTGTACAGAGTAAATCTCTTATGGAGATGTTAGAAAACTCTATTAAAAAATACCATAACAAGATAATAACTGCAGCTGAAGTTATAGAAGAACTCATCAGCCTTAGTAAAGATATTCATCGTATGGATGAAGAACCTAAAGAGATGGGCTTAACTGATTTTGAGTATGCTTTTTATAGTGCTATTGCCAATAATGATAGTGCTAAAGAGGTAATGGAAAAAGAGGTACTTCGTGAACTCGCTGTTGTGCTAACTGAGAGGGTAAGAGCTAATGCTTCCATAGACTGGACTATAAAAGAGAGTGTTCGTTCTAAACTTAAAGTTATTGTCAAGCGAACTTTACGACAGTTTGGCTATCCACCAGATATGCAAAAGCTAGCTACTGAAACGGTGTTGAAACAGGCTGAGATGATTGCTAGTGAGTTGACAGAAACAGCTAAATAAAGGGAATTCATTATTAGCCTTGCAAAAATTTAACTTCGCTCTTTACGAACAAAAGCTATAATAAAACTCTTTAAGTCATGGTACTATTAAGTTTATGAGGAGAGAAAATGACTAAATATACTCCACCATACACAATAACATCAAAGATATTACTTCTTACAAATAAGATAACTGCTCTTATGATATAATTTAAAAGTTTAACCTTATTTATGCACTAGCTTGAAGTTTAACACCTAAACTATCAAGAACTTTCATTACAGTCTCAAACCTAGGTTTTGCACCATCACTAAAAGTTTTATAAAGACTTTCTCTACCTAAGCCTGTATCTTTTGCTATTTGGCTCATACCTCTTGCTTTTGCAATGTTACCAATTGCTCCAAGAAGTTCATCTGTATCTCCATCTGCTAAAACTTGAGATAAATACTCTGCTATCATCTCTTTAGAATCAAGATACTGTGAAACATCAAATGTTGTTAAATTACTCATCTTCTAACTCCTTACATAATTGTTGTGCTTTTGCTATATCTTTACTTTGGGTTGATTTATCCCCACCGACAAGCAAGATAATAATTTCATCTGCTTTTTTAGTATAGTAAACTCTATAACCTGCACCTACAGTAATTCTAAGTTCACTTACTTCTGAACCAACAGATTTATGATCTCCAAAATTACCTTTTTTAACTCTGTCAATTCTTCGTAATACAGCAACTTTACCCTTTATATCTTTAAGTTTAGTTAGCCACTTAGAAAACAGATCAGTTTGTTTTATTAAATACATAACATTATTGTATCTTATTAGATACATTGATGTCAAATGTATCAAAAGATATTATATAGAATGATAGAGTTTAAAAAATGGGCTATTGACATTTTACTATAGACAAGTAAGATAAGATTAGAGCTTATTATCGGTGTTTACATTTTAAATATATTGCAAATTGTCATAAAAATGAACTGATGAAAAAAATAGTAGTAATATTCTAAAAAATCACTTGGAGACTTTTAGAATGTTACTAGGAAAATGCCCTTACTGCGAAGATGGTCAGATAGAAGTACGAGATAAAGAAGTGAGTGGTAAAAAAGTAAAACTTTATGCTTGCACAAATGCTCACTGGAAAACAGAAGATGGGGAGATGTTTGAGGTAACAGAACACTCTACTTGTGACTTTCGTATCTGGCAAAATACTTTAGCAAAATATGGAAAATGGTTACAGTATAAAGATATACGAGCACTTTTAAATGGTGAAGATTTGGAGTTAGAATTTTTGAGCAAAAAGTATGGTAAAAAAGTTTATTATAAAAAATATGTTGTCTTAAACCAAGAGTATGGTGTGAGTGTTTTGTGGGATTAAGTTTGACTCTTTATAAAAGAGGATATAATACGTTTATGAATTACAAGACAATAGCCCAAGAAACTTTAAATATAGAAGCACAAACACTCTTAAATGCTGCTACTTTGATAGATGATGTTTTTGAGAAAGCTGTGGATGTTATACTTAAATGTAAGGGTAAACTTATTATTACAGGGGTTGGTAAAAGCGGGCTTATAGGAGCTAAAATGGCTGCTACATTTGCTTCTACTGGAACACCAAGCTTTTTTCTTCATCCTACAGAGGCACTGCATGGTGACCTTGGTATGATAGATAAAAATGATGTAGTGATTGGTATAAGTTATAGTGGAGAGAGTGAAGAACTAAGTTCTATTCTTCCCCACATTAAACGTTTTGGTGCACCACTAATTGGGATGACTAGAGATAGAGAGTCAACTCTTGGTTCTTATAGTGATATGGTTATTGAGTTAAATGTTACAAAAGAGGCTTGTCCTATAGATACAGCCCCTACAAGCTCAACTACACTTACCCTCGCGCTTGGTGATGCTCTTGCTGTTTGCCTTATGCGAGCACGGGATTTTAAAAAGAGTGATTTTGCTTCTTTTCATCCTGGGGGTGCTTTAGGAAAAAAACTTTTTGTAAAAGTTTCAAACCTTATGCAGAGAAAGAATTTACCAATTATAAAAGAAAATACAAAAGTAAAAGAGGCTATTTTAACTATTAGTGAGGGGCGTTTAGGTACGGCTCTTATTGTAGATAAAGATGATAAACTTGTTGCTCTTTTAAGTGATGGGGATGTTCGTCGTGCTCTTTTAAGTGACTCATTTTCACTTGAAGATAGTGTACTCATGTATGCGACACTTAATCCTATGACTTGTGAAGATGCAGATATGCTTGCAAGTGATGCTCTTGTTTTGATAGAAGAAAAAAAGATACAACTTTTAGTTGTTACCGATAAAAATAAAAAGATAGATGGCGTTCTTCATATTCATACGCTTATTGAAAAAGGAATTTCATAATTATGATGAGATTGAATAAATTTATAGCACACTACTCAACGTATTCGCGTCGTGAGGCAGACAAAGTTATCCAAGATGGCTATGTAAGAGTTAATGGCGAGATAGAAGAGAATCCTGCAACACAGGTAGATGAAAAACTAGATGTGGTATATGTAAGTGGAAAACAGGTAAGTAGACAAGAGAAATATACAGTTATAGTATATAACAAGCCAAAAGGCGAACTTGTTACGAAAAATGATCCTAAGGGTCGGAAGACTATTTACGATAGTTTAGATAAACAGTTTAAACACTATATTCCAGTTGGTCGTCTTGACTTCGCCTCTGAGGGTTTATTACTTTTGACAGATGCTTCTCATGTTGCTACTGCTTTAATGGAGTCAAACCTAGAACGTCGTTACAAGTTAAAGATAAAGGGTGAAGTGACTTCTGAGATGGAGCATGCCATGCTTAATGGTATGTTTATTGAAGATGCTACGGCAGGAGGACACTCTCACTCGAAGATAACTTCTATGGAATTTAAGCCATTTTTAGGGTATAAAATTCAGAAAAATGCGCATAACTACTCTGTTTTAAAAGTAGCTATTAGTGAGGGGAAAAACCGTGAACTTAGACGCTTTTTTGCACATTTTGATGCTGAGGTTGCTGATCTTAAACGTGTTAGTTTTGCAGAGATAGAGTTAAATAATCTTCCAACTGGAAAGACAAGATTTTTAACACGTAGTGAGTACTCAGCACTCTTTACATTTTTAAAAGCTGAAGAGAAACTGGCTCGTGAAACAGCAGGAAACAAGAAAAATAAAAAGTAGTAGCACTATTTTTAAGAATTGTTTCGGTATAATTCCGCTTCATACCCTCAAGGGGTACCTAGAAAATCTGCCCCCATACGGATTTAAAAAATATATAGTTTTACGTACATAAGACGTGAAGCAAAAGGCAAAGAAAATGAAAAAAGATTTACACCCAGAATTTGTAACTTGTACAGTAACTTGTGCTTGTGGAAACACTTTTGAGAACAAAGCAGCTCAAGATACACTTAAAATAGACATCTGTAATGAGTGTCACCCATTCTTCACAGGTTCTGAGAGAATGGTAGATACAGCTGGTAGAATCGAGAAATTTAACGCTCGTTATAACAAAAAATAGTCAAGATTTTTTCTTGCTTAGTCTAGTTCCAACACCCATTGGTAACATAGGCGACATCTCACTCAGAAGTATTGAACTTCTGAGTGAGGCCGATATACTCCTCTGCGAAGATACTCGTGTTACAAAAAAACTCATTAATATTTTAAAAACTCGTTACAACACCTTTTTTAAAGAAGATCAAGAGTTCATCTCTTTACACTCCCATAATGAAAAACATTTTATTGAAAAACTATCACCCGATTTTTTTGACTCAAATGTTGTTTATGCTAGTGATGCAGGTATGCCAGGTGTAAGTGATCCGGGTCAAGCATTAGTGGCTTATTGTATAAAAAATGCTCTAAAGTATGATGTTCTTCCTGGAGCAAATGCGGTGCTTACTGCATTTGTTGCGAGTGGATTTGAAGAGACTAAGATGCTCTTTTTAGGTTTTTTAGATCACAAGGGTGCTTCTCGTGCAGCTGGACTGCAAAAAGCACTTTATAATGGTTTTACTACTGTACTTTATGAGTCTCCTCATCGTTTAGAAAAACTTCTTTTAGAATTAGATGCAGAAGAAGCAAATCGTGAAATATTTTTAGCAAAAGAGCTTACTAAGAAGTATCAGAAATTTTTTCGTGGGACTGCAGGGGAAGCACTCAATTACCTAGAGGGAAATTTTCGTGGTGAGTGGGTTGTTGTTATTTCTGCCGCAGAGGCACAAGCTGACTCTGCAATTAGCCAAAAAGATATACTCTCTCTTGACTTACCAAAAAAAGTTCAAGCCAAACTTATCTCTAAAATAACAGGTGAAAATACGAAAGCTTGTTATCAAAGACTCCTCGAACTACAGTAATTTTCATAAAAAAAGATTTTAGTCACTAAATACACACTTTTTTTAGATAAAATACTCTTATGTTAATTTATGCAAAACAACCAATATATTATTTAATCAATAAATATCCGAATAAAATCAAAAAACTTTACCTCGCTAAAGAGCTAGAGAAAAAAGAGTATTCTCGTCTCATGAAAATGGGCTTTGAGATTAAACGTATCCCCAATGAAGCTGCACAAAAAATGTGTAAAAATGCCTCTCATCAAGGATTTTTAGCTGAAGTGGAAGACGTCCATCTGCAGCAGTATGACTTTTTCTTAGATAAGAAGTTTGTACTCATTCTCTCTGGTGTAACCGATGTTGGAAACATTGGTGCACTTGTTAGAAGTGCTTATGCTATGGGAGTTGATGCCATCATCGCTTGTGGCATAAAACAACTACCACTTGACACCATTATGAGAACGAGTACAGGGGCACTTTATGATATGCCTTTTTCTATTGAAAACAATATTCATGATGTATTAAATGATTTTAAAACATCAGGATTTACCATTTATGGTGCCGATATGAGTGGTATGGATATTCGTGAGACTCGTATAGACAAGAAAAAAGTTTTAGTTTTAGGAAGTGAGGGAGAGGGTCTTACTTCTCGTGTTGTCTCAAAACTAGATTGTGCCGTAAGTATTAAGATGAAGCATGAGTTTGACTCTTTAAACGTAAGTGTTGCTGGTGCAATTTTAATGGACAGGATGCGATAATGAGTGAAGAGTTAGAACTACTTCAGAAGCTTGGAGCTCAAAAAATTTATGAGGATACTCATATTCCTTTGCAACAGATTCAAGCAATATTACAAAAAAACTTTCACGAATTTCATAAGGTACAGCTTGCAGGTTTTTTCTCTATTTTAGAGAGAGAGTATAATATAAAACTAATACTATTAAGAAAAGAAGCGGCAGAAGAGTTTGAGCAGAGAGATACTGTAGAGGATAAAGGTATATTTGTAACACCTGAAATGCCTAAAAGCAGTAATAAAATGCTTTATATAGGGATTGTTGCTTTACTTTTTATAGCGACTCTTCTTTATAATACAATGCCAACAAGTACTGTAGATAAAGCAGTAAGTACTCTTGATGATAGCGTTATTGAGACTGTTTCAAAAAATATAGAACCTAAAAACATAAGTGCTACAGATGAAAATACAACGCAAGAGCATAATCAAACAGAGATAGAAGAGATAAATGCTACATTTGTAGAAAATGAGAGCCCTTTAGAAGAAGAGACACTCATTGCAGAAAAAGTAGTTGAAAGCTCTTTTAAGGTTCTATCTAAATCAAAAGTTTGGGTGGGTTACATAGATACAAAAGCGAATAAAAGATATCAAAAAACTTTTAAAGGTGAACTTATATTGGATCCTGAGAAGAGTTGGTTGTTTGTTTTTGGTCACCCCTATGTAAATTTTTATGTAGATGGTGAGAATATTTCTTTTAAATCGAAACAAAATAAACGCTTTTTTTATAACAATGGAGTAGTGCGATCTATAACAGCAAAAGAGTTTAAGAGATTAAACAGAGGGCGTAGATGGTAAAGTTTTTACTTGTTTTTCTTTTTCTTTTTTCCACTCTTTATGCAGAAGAGTCTGCTTACATTGAAGAGATTGTGGCAGAAAAAGATCCTCTTGTAGAGAAGATACAAATTTTTTTAGATAAAAGCACCTATACAAACAACAGAGAGTTTATTCAGCTTATATTTGAGCCAAAAGAGGCTTATTATGTAAATGGTCGAGTAGATGTTGTGAAGGTTGTACAAACACTTAAAGAAAATGGTCTTTTAAAACTTTTTTTTAAAAAACCTCAAGAGTTAAAACTCAATTTTAAGACAAGTGGTTCACCTCTTTTCTTTGTAAAGATAATGGGCGACACACTGCGTAATATAGGCTACTATCGTTACATGACAACCGCTTCGAATCTTGATGCTTCAGAGTTTACTTGGAACATAAATCTTACATCAGAATATGCAACTGATCCTCTCATTCTTGAAAAAGAACTTAGAAAAAGTGGTTGTAAGATTATAGATATAGAGAGAAAAAATGCGAAAGAGTGGACTTATGTAGTAGATATTTCACAAGGTTTTTTAAATGTAAGAGAATTAGAGAGTCAGTTTGAAGTGACTTTAAGACGCTCTTTATATGCGCATTGGGTAAATGTGTCTAAAATTAAAACATTAACAATAAAAAGTAGTAGAAGAAATAGTTGGTACCCTTATATCGCTTATTATGATGCATCTTTACATCTTTTAAAAGTGATACGAAAAGATAGAATCTATAGTAAAATCCGATTAACTATTCCTCAAAATGCAAAATATATTAAAATTTCTGATCTTTATACTCTTAAGAATGTTCGTGATGCTTTGACCCTTTTACCTTATGGAGAGAGATAAGTACTTTTTATTATCTTAATGTAAAGATTTTTAGCTAAAATGTCACTACTAAATTTAGAGGGCTAAATATGTTTGATGAGATAAGATTTAACAGAGTTGAGAGATTGCCGAAGTATGTATTTGCAGAGGTTAATGATATAAAAATGCGTGAACGCCGTGCTGGTAAAGATGTTATAGATTTTTCTATGGGGAACCCTGATGGTGATACTCCCGAACATATTCGCGCAAAACTTGTTGAATCAGCCCAAAAAACAAAAACACATGGTTACTCTACCTCAAAAGGAATTCCTAAACTTCTTAAAGCTATAGCAGACTGGTATGAACGCAGATATGATTGTATCTTAGATCCTGAGACTGAGTGTGTTGCGACTATGGGTTCTAAAGAGGGCTATGCGCACCTTACATATGCCATTACAAACCCAGGTGATGTAGCCGTTGTCCCTGATCCTACTTATCCTATTCATGAGTTTTCTTTTATTTTAGCAGGTGGAAATGTTGTAAAATTTGGGATAGAGTTCGATGAGAAATATCGCATAAATGAAGATCATTTTTTTGAAAACTTAGAGCGTGTCTTTAAAGAGAGTTCTCCTAAACCAAAGTATGTTTTAGTAAATTTCCCACATAATCCTACAACAGCAACCGTAACACCAGAGTTTTATGTACGTTTAGTTGCAATGGCAAAAGAGAAAAGATTTTACATCATCTCAGATATTGCTTATGGTGATATCACATTTGATGGTTATGTTACACCATCTATTATGAGTGTACCAGGTGCAAAAGATGTTGCAGTTGAAAGTTTTACACTTTCAAAATCTTACAATATGGCGGGATGGCGTGTAGGTTTCTTTGTTGGAAATCCTAAACTTATTGGTGCACTTCAAAAGATTAAGTCTTGGTTAGACTATGGTATGTTTACTCCTATTCAAGTTGCGGCTACTGTAGCACTTAATGGGGATCAGCAGTGTGTAAAAGATATTACAGATAAGTATGACCATCGTCAAGTGGTACTTATTGAAGCATTTGAGCGTGCTGGTTGGCATATAAATAAAAATGAAGCGAGTATGTTCTCTTGGGCAAAAATACCAGAGTGTGCAGCACATTTAGGTTCATTAGAGTTCTCTAAACGTCTTCTTACAGAAGCAGGTGTTGCAGTAGCTCCAGGAATTGGTTTTGGTGAGTATGGTGAGGGCTATGTTCGTATAGCACTTATTGAAAACGATAACCGTATCCGTCAAGCAGCAAGAAATATAAAAGAGTTTTTAAAGCAGTTTAAAGATTGCAAACAAGAAGAGAGTAAATAATGATTAAAGTTGGAATTATCGGTGTTGGAACTGTGGGTGCAAGTGTTGCAAATATCTTAAAAGATAATGCAGATGTAATTAGTGCGCGTGCTGGTGTAGATATTATTGCTAAAAGTGGTGTAGTCAAAAACCTCTCTAAAGATCGTGGTGTTGATATAGTTCTTAGTGATAATGTGGATGATGTTTTGAATGATCCTGAGATAGACATTGTTGTTGAGCTAATGGGTGGTGTTGATGAACCATTTGAAGTTGTAAAACGTGCACTCAATGCAGGAAAAGCTGTAGTAACTGCAAACAAAGCTCTGCTTGCTTATCACCGTTATGAACTCCAAACTATTGCTAAGGATATCGCATTTGAGTATGAGGCATCTGTAGCTGGTGGTATTCCAATCATTAATGCACTTCGTGATGGTCTGTCTGCTAATCATATTGAGTCCATTATGGGAATTATGAATGGTACTTGTAACTACATGATGACAAAGATGACAAATGAGGGTGTATCTTATGATGCTATCCTTAAAGAGTCACAAGAGCTAGGCTACGCTGAAGCTGATCCATCTTTTGATGTGGGTGGTTTTGATGCTGCACATAAACTTCTTATTTTAGCTTCTATCGCTTACGGGATTGATGCAAAACCTGAAGATATTCTCATAGAGGGAATCGAGAATGTAAGAAGTGAAGATATAGCGTTTGCTAAAGAGTTTGGTTATGCCATAAAACTTCTTGGAATTGCTAAAAAAGATGGTAATGAAGTTGAGTTAAGAGTTCATGCTTGTCTTATCAAACAAGAAGAGATGATTGCAAAAATAGATGGTGTCATGAATGCTATTTCTGTTGTTGGTGACAAAGTAGGGGAGACTCTTTACTACGGACCAGGTGCAGGTGGTGATGCTACAGCTTCAGCAGTTGTTGCCAACATCATTGACATCGCAAGAAGTGGAAAATCTACTCCAATGCTAGGATTTGATAGACCGATGGAAGGGAGTCAGTTGACACTTAAGCCAACTGCAAATATTGAGTCAAAGTATTACTTAAGAGTAAATGTTTCAGATAAAGCGGGTGTTTTAGCAAAGATTACAAAAATATTTGAAGAGAAAAATATCTCTATTGAAACTATGTTACAACGTCCAGCAACAGAGACTTCAGCAAATCTTCTCATTTCAACTCATAGAGCAAAAGAGAGTGATATTCAAGCGATGATAGCAGAACTTGAAGCACTTGACTTTGTAAATGCTCGTCCAGTGATGATAAGAATAGTATAGTCTATAAAATTTAGAGCTTTATAAAGAGCTCTAAAAACAACTAAAATTGTTAAAAAAAATCAAAATTTCAGTCTTCTTTTACCCTTAAAACTCTATAATAAAACTTATTAATTCTTATATAAAATATAGAGGTATATAGTCAGTCCTGAAAAACCAACTAAAGCACTTATTTTAGAGACTTAAAAGCCACAAAACAGTATGGTGCCGATATACTTATCTCGAATGCAACATTTTTAGAACTTAAAAATAGCTATAAAATACGTTCAATAGATTTAGTAGAAGTAAAAGGAAAAAGTGAAGCGGTAGAGATTTATGAGGTGATTTGTTCTAATAAACACATAGCTGAAGCAGAGTTACAAGAGTATGAAAATGCTATAAAACTCTTTAGGAATGCAGAAGTAAATCAAGCTTATGCTATATTTTCTAAACTAGAAGAGGCATTTAGTTCTACACTTTATCAGTTTTATATGAAAAGGTGTGAGTATTTCTTAGAGAATCCAATGCAAGAGTTTAGTCCAATTTTAAAGATGAGTACAAAATAATGAAAATATTAATTACAGGTGCAAGTTCTGGCTTAGGGGCTGAACTTGCACGACAATATGCTACAAAAGAGAATGAACTTATACTTCTTGCCCGTCGTGAAGATAAACTATATGCACTTCGTAAAGAGATTTATGAGAGTTGCCAAAGTGTTGAAGTGATTGTCGCAGATGTAACAGAGTTTAAATCTCTGCAATCGAAATTAAAAAAAATAGTCTCTTTAGATTTAGTTATTTTAAATGCTGGTGTCTCTTTGGGGCACTCTAGTGATTCTGATAGTATTCCAACTATAGATGAATTTGAAAACCTTTATAAGGTAAATGTTCTCTCAAATCATGCTATCTTAGAAGTACTCCTTCCAATATTTAAAAGACAAAAGAGTGGAAAAATAGTTTTTATTTCCTCTATAGCCTCACTTTTTTCAATGCCGAGTTCAAAAATCTACTCCTCTTCTAAGCGTGCACTTAATGCTTATGCTGAAGGGATTCGTTACAAATACAATAAATATGGTATAAAAGTTATCAATATATTGCCGGGATTTATAAAGAGTGAACTCACAGATAAAAATGAGTTTAGTATGCCTTTTATACTAGGAACACAAGAGGGTGTTAAAAAAATAGTAAGTGCAATATCTCGTAATAGACGTGAGTATGCTTTTCCCTTTAGGTTTTACTTAATTATTCGCTTTTTAAATTTACTTCCAAGTTTTTTAAGAGAGAAGATTGTAAACTCTCTGAGCTAAATCTTTTCAGATTTTTTAAACAGTATATTTTTCTAATATCCTCTTTAAAAAATTATTTGTGGGATGATTAAATATGGAAAATATTGTAACAATAGATAGTGTATGTACATACTGTGGAGTAGGGTGTGACATCGCTGCTCATGTGGACACAAAAGAGAATAAAATAGTAAAAATATTTGCACATCCTGATGGTGTAGTTTCTCAAGGGAAGCTCTGTATTAAAGGGAAGTATGGTTTTGATTTTGTAGATGCAGATGATAGACTCCGTAACCCTCGCATACGAAAATCATGGTTAGATAAAAATCCTGAGATTAAAGAAGCTATTGCATCTACTTTAACAGATTTAGATGAGACTTGGGTTGAGACGAACTTAGAGTCTGCAACAACTGCCGCAGCTATGATGATGAAAAAAACACAAAAGAAGTATGGTAGAAAATCTATCTGTTCCATAGGTGGGGCTAGAAGCTCATGTGAATCTGCATATCTTTTTCAAAAGTTTACTCGCCATACTCTGAACTCTCCTCATGTTGACAACTGTGCTCGTGTTTGTCACTCTCCATCACTCTCTGGTATGAAAGTGACTATTGGTGAGGGAGCTGCTACGAATCCTTACAATGACATCTACAATGTAGAGTTTATGGTTGTTATAGGTTCAAACACTACAGAAGCACATCCTATCATCGCAAATCGTATCATAGATGTTGCTAGAGAGCAGGACAACTTAGCTGTTTTTGATGTTCGGGAGATTAAACTCCATCGTTTTGCAAAGTACAAGGCTATTATGCCACATGAAGCAAACCTTTTAACTCTCAATATGATGGCATATGTTATTATAGATGAAGAGTTATATGATGAGAGTTTTGTGGAAGATAGAACAGCAGGCTTTGCAGAGTTTAAAGAAAAAATAATGAATGACCCTTATGCGAACCCTGACTACTATAATAACATAGAGGGGTATGAGTATCTCTCAAAAATGATTAAAAAAGTGGCTCGTGAGTATGCACTTAAAAAGTCAATGATATTTTGGGGACTTGGAATCACTGAACATATAGATGGTTCTTACTCTGTTATGGCTATGGTTCACCTATCTCTTATGACTGGTAACATTGGAAAACGTGGCGCTGGTCTTATGCCTCTTCGTGGTCAGAATAATGTTCAAGGAACTTGTGACATGGGAATGCTTCCGTATTTTGATCCTGATTATCAAACGCCAAAAGAGATTGGTCTTATGACACCGCAACTTGTGGATGAGATGCTCGAAGACAGAGTAAAAGTTGTACTTAACATTGGTGAAGACCTCACTCATATCCATCCAAATCTTAACAAAGTAGATCGTGCATTTGAGAAGCTTGATATGATTTTTGTACAAGAACTTTTTATGACTGACATTGCTAATCGTGCAGATATTGTCATAGGTGTAAAATCTGCTTATGAAAAAACTGGTGTTTATGTAAATGCTATGAGAAGACTTCATCTTTCACAACCTCTCGTAAAATCAGACCTACCTGATGATTGGGAAGTTCTTACACTACTTGACCAAAAAATGGGTGGCGATGCAAACTACAAAACAAGTAAAGATGTATGGGAAGAGGTTCAAAAAGTAGCCTATAGACGTTTTTCTGGTGCAGATTATCATAGACTTGAAAAACATCGCAAACGTGGACTACAGTGGCCAGTGCACACAGAAGATACACCCATCCTTCACCAACTAGATTTCCGTACAGATGATGGTCTTGGACATTTTAAATATAATCAATATAGACTTCGCGGAATGATACAGGAAATAATGGAGAAAAAACTGACAGGGTATCACCTTAGTACAGGGCGTACTTTAGCACACTACAATAACGCAGCACAAACTTCAAGAAGTCCAAATCTTATGAAACGTTACGATGAGGATATTTTACTTGTATGTGAAGAGGATGCAGCAGACTTTACAAGTGAGAAAGTAATTCTAAAAAGTGAGTTTGGTCAGACAAATCCACTTACTATAAAGATTACTGACAAAGTACAGCCAAAAACTCTTTTTGCAACTTTCCATCATGCAAGCTCACGCATCAATGCACTCTTTGGAGATGCAGCCGATGAGGTCATACTCACTGCGGCATTTAAGACTATTAAGGTTGAGGTTATTAACTGCTAGGTTTTGACACATTTGTCTCAATTTGCTACAATACAAATGAAACACTGTAATTCCTTATATAATTGAGAGTGATGATCTCAATATGTTGGATTGAAGGGCGACTAGATTTATTTCTAGTCGCCCTTTTTTTTTGTGGGTGTGTTGGGTGGGAATCCAATACAAAGGATATAATGTCCTCCTTTGTCAAGACCACTTAAATCAACATTCTTATTTCACCCATTATGCTACTTTAAGTAACTCTTTATTTTCAAATCCTAAATTATTGATAAAAGTATCATAAACCTCGTTAGGT
>Ga0256838_1001048_pt1 | contig 14015 bp, 11 predicted proteins | sample 4571419metaG_FD_185978 | JGI IMG/M metagenome (GOLD analysis project Ga0256838, IMG submission 185978) | Hydrothermal vent microbial communities from Guaymas Basin, Mexico - 4571-419 | ecosystem: Environmental > Aquatic > Marine > Hydrothermal vents | place: Mexico: Guaymas Basin | collected...
TTTCGTAAAATTCGCGTGGCAAAGCATAAAGGTATACATGCTCTGGAATTGTTTGATGAAAAGCAGTATCAAATACTCCAACCTGTGGAACATCAGGCAAAAGTTTGGTTATAGCCTCAATCCCTGCAAGATTCGGCGGATTATGAAGAGGAGCAAGTGTGATACACTCTTTTAACTTCTCAATAACCTCTTCCGTTATCTTCACAGAACTTGCAAACTTTTCTCCTCCATGAACTACACGATGACCCACTGCCGAAATCTCTGACAAATCCTTTATAACACCCTTTTCTTCATCTACTATTACCTCTAGGATTCTCTGGATAGCCTGTTCGTGATCCTTAGCTTCAACTTCAAACTTGTACTCGTTATCTTGAGTTTTGTGCTTTACAAAAGCATCATCTTTCCCAATTCTATCCACTATTCCCCTACACAACACTTTTTCCCCTTCCATATCAATTATCTGGTACTTTGCAGAAGAGCTTCCACAGTTCAAAACAAGTATTTTCACAACAAAACCCCCCTTTGACTTTTATTTGCACCTGAACACTTATTCACTTTTATTTTACAACACAAAAAGCAAAAATCATTTTATTCGCTAAATTATCACTACAGGGAATCCCTTAATAAAATTTCGAAGATTAAAATTCTTCTAAATTCAAAGCAAACAATTAAACAAAATTCTTACAATCATTTTGTTGGTACAAAACTAGGTGCTAAACCTTGGTGCAAGCCAAATCTCATATGCCAATTCTCTCACTTTAAAAGAAAAAACCACACTCTTTACCAAAGTACGCAATCTTTCAACATCATGATAACTGCACTTTGCCTTCAAAAGCGTTTTCAAAAGTATGTAAACTATTTCTTCATCCGTCTCTTTCTCCACCTTATCAAGTATCCACTCCTTCACTGCCTCTTTTTCAACAATTATTGCCTTTAAGATAGCAGAAAGCTTTCCCTTAGAAGAAGCCTCATACATTCTCTCCAAATACTCTACTGTCTTTTCAGGATCCCACAAAGACAACACCTTGAAACTGGCTGCAACCACTCTTCTATCTTTGGAATTCAAACCCTTTTGAATTATCTGGCAATCTCTTGCTGGATCTCCAATAACTCCCAAAGCTTCTATTGCATTTGCCCTCACTCGAACATCCTTGTGATAAGCCAAAATTCGCGCCTGCCCCGCAAATTCTTTTAACCTAAATTCCCTCACCACTCCCAGTGCAAAAGCCTTAACAAACGGCTCCTTCCAATTCAAAAGATTCTCCAGTTTCTCAACATCAACCTTTCCATCTTCTCGTATCACAGATCCCCTTAAAAAACCAATCTTCTTTCTCTTAAACTCCACAGTTCCTCACTTCCACCAAACACTTTTAACAAACTACCTAAAAAACTCCGCTACTTTTCTCAACTCTTCATTCTCCAACCTTTCAATTTTTCTGAGAACGAGAGGATTTTCCTTTATTACTGCCCCCAACTTATCTTTAACCACAACATCCTCTGCCTCTTTCCACCACATCACAAACTTTTCTATATCTTCGTTCGCACATCTTAACAATGCCTTTGCCGTATACTCTCCTCCCACCTTAAATGGTGCTCCTTCAACTTTTGCCAGCTCTGATACATCAAGAACCTTGAAGAAAAAGTATATGGAGGCTGCAACCATCATGGGGCTGTCACTCTTGAAAACCTCTCTCATGCGTTCTATTCTGAATTCGTCTGGATTTTCCGCTAAAACCGATGCCACCCAAAGAGAAAAATCAAAACTTTCTGCTTCAAGTGCAACTATCAGAGAATCTATTGCAATAGGAGTTCCAATCTTTCCAAGAGCAGTGGCTGCATACCTTCTAACCCACTCATCTGTATCGTTCAACATCACATCTATCAACTTGTCTGTCGCCTTCTCATAACGAATCATACTCAGTCCATATGCCGCAAGCTGTCTTTCTTCCCTATTCCCATGAATTAACTTGTTCAACAACACATCCGGATACCTAGGCCCAACATCCTCAAGTACTCTCTTGGCCCAGAATCTGATATTCTCATCCTGAAGTTGTATGTAACGCAGAAGTTCAATCAGTACAACCGGCCCAAGTTTCTTCAGACTCTCTGCCGCAGCAGATCTTACTATCCACTCAGGATCACCAAGTGCTTCTATCAAGGCACGCACAGCCCTCTCGTCACGGGTCTCTCCAAGTGCAATAGCCGCATGCTTCCTTATCAACTTTTTATCGCTCTTTATCAAGTTTATAAGCGCAGGAACACTTTCTTCCCCAATTTCTCCCAAAACGCTTGTAATCCAGTAAATCTCGGACCCTGTCGCCTCCCAAAGAGCATTTACCAAGTCTTCTACCGCTTTACCACCAAGACGCACCAAAGCTTTAGCTGCTTCTTTCTTTACAAGCCAAACGCTATCTTTTAACCTCTCAATCAAAGGCTTAATAGCCTCTGCATACCCACTCTCTCCTAAAAAGTGGGCCGCAAGTATTCTCATCTCACTGTCAGGATGTGATAGCAATTCTATAAGAGGTCTAAGTTTCTTTCTTCCCAACCTATCTAAAACCTTCTTGACCCATATGTAAAGTTCTTCTTTTCCCTCTTTAAGAACAACCAAAATCGGCTCAACTATCATTTCTCCCATTTTAGCTAGAGCATCAGTTACCGCCTCCCTCACACTCCACACTGGATCCAGCAATGCTTTGACTAAATATCTGATAACTGCAGGATTCTCCGACTCTGATAAAGCCTCCGCTGCCATAGCCTTTAAGCGACTCTCCGAAAAAGAAAGAACTCTTATAAGGAGTTTTACACCTTGGTTTCCCCCTCGAGCAAAGTATCTGAACAGCCAATATAGTTTATTGTAAGAGGACTTCTTTAAAGCAAGCTTTGCCTCTTCAAATGCCAAATCCTCCAAAACTATGAGAGAACGAACAGCCTCATTACATACCAACCAATCCTCATCCTCAAGCATCGAAATCAAAATTTTGGCGCTCTCTTTGGCTTTGACTTTACCAAGCGCCGTAGCCGTCCACTGACGAACGGTAGCAGCGCTATCTTTTGCATAACGTACAAGAAGCTTAAAAGCCTCTGGAGTTCCAATATATGCTAGTGTATTTATAGCCCAGAAAACCTTATCTTCATTTTCCCTTTTTTCAATGACCTCTTTCAATTTAGGAAGAGCAGAGACACCATAATTATTAGCAACTGCAAGCGCTGCCTGCCTCCTTTCAAACCACTTAGGAGAAGAAAATTTCTCTATCAATTTTTCTAAAGACAACTTCGACAAATTTTCCATCTCACTTCCTGAAACCACCATATTAGAATTACCTCCAGCACTTTGGCTTTCCCAGATTAAACAACTCACATCCTCCCTCTACTCTTTTTGTGGCTCAACATCAGGTGAAGGTTGTGGCTTTATAGGCTTTTCATCCCTCTTTTTATCCTTTCTTCCCCCTTCCTTTGGAGGTGAGAATATTGCTCCTCCTTTTCCTTTACCAGATCCACCGGGACCTTTTTTGTAAAGCTTAAATCTTATGCGCCCACGTTTAGAATCAACAGAACATGTGATAACATCACCACGCGAATACTTACCGGCTATTATCTCCTCTGCCAGAGGTGCTTGAACATGCTTTTGAACAACACGGCGCAAAGGACGCGCTCCGTATTTTGGATCAAAACCTCGCTCTACCAAGAACTCTTTTACCTTTTTAGGCACACGCAACTCCATCCCCAAATTTTCGCGCAATCTAACAAGCACTTCTTCCTCTAACATTATGTCTACAATCTTCAGCATATCCTCCTTAGATAGAGGATTAAACACAACTATTTCATCAACACGGTTTATAAACTCGGGAGGAAACACCTTTTCAAGTGCCTTAATAGTCTCATCTTCCCTAACCTCATCAGTAACTTTGTGAGTTCCAAAACCTATTGCGCGCTTTATCTCCTCGAGCTTCGCCACACCAACATTCGAAGTCATAATTATAACAGCCTCTCTAAATGAAACCTTTTCTCCCTTAGCATCGGTTAAAACTCCATCTTCCAAAATCTGAAGCAGTATGTTGTGAACCTTTTGGTGGGCTTTCTCTATTTCATCAAACAGAACAACTGAGTGCGGCTTGGCTTTGACTGCCTCTGTAAGCTGTCCTCCTTCTTGGTATCCAACATATCCCGGAGGAGCTCCTATGAGCTTTGCATATTCGTGTGCCTGAGCATACTCTGAACAGTCAATTCTTATAAGCTCATCCTCACTTCCAAATAAGAACTCTGCTAGAGCCTTAGCAAGAGCTGTCTTTCCAACACCGGTTTGCCCTGCAAATATGAAGCTTCCTATGGGACGCCGTGGATTTCTCAACCCAACATAAGCACGCCTCACTGCCTGCGCTAGAACTTCAATTGCTCTATCTTGACCTATTATCTTCTTCTTGAGGTGCTCCTCCATGTTTATGAGGCGCTTCAATGTATCTTCTGGCTCCTCATCCTCTTGACCCACAATTGCAAGCTTTTTATCCTCTTCGTCCTCCTCAACCTCTATGCTTACACGCTTTATATCAAGCTGTGGATTTACTTTTATGCACAAGTTGTAAAGCTCCTGCTCAGCAATATCTGCAAACAAAGAATAGTCCTTCTTGTTTTTCAAAACAGGCTCTATTTCCTGGAAGTAATCCACCACACAAACGGTAATAACCAATCGCTTGTAAGACTTTTTGTCGTTTATTTTTGCATCTTTGAATATTCTCTTTACCTCCTCATCACTAAGCACTTTTATCTTCACAAATCTGTCTAAAGACTCACAGTATTTCATTACAACTTTCACCTTTTTTATCCCCCCCAGTATTTGATTAATCACATTGTTTGCTTCGCACAATCCATCGCTAAAGTTTTGCTAGTAAAATTCTCGACCTTTATATGGCATCCAACACCATTTTTGCTAAACATTTTGCCTCTTTTCTATATCCTCCCCTATATCCTTTCGGTAATACATTCCATCAAAGTATATCTCTTTCAACCGCCTATAGGCATTTTCTCTCGCTTCTGCCACATTTTTACCCTTACCTATCACATTTACAACCCTTCCTCCATCCGTAACATACGAATCTTTATCTTTTTTGACAGCCGCCAAATAAATTAAGCTTCCATCCTTTTCTTCCAAACTCAACCCCTTTATTTTAAAGCCCTTTCGGTACTTTATTGGGTAACCTTCAGAAACTGTCACAACTCCAACTGTCACAAAATCCTCCCACTCTATTTCTATCTCATCTAAGCGTTTTTCCATACAATGTCTTATTATCAACCCAAGATCTGTCTTCAAACGAGGAAGAATAACTTGAGTTGCTGGATCGTTAAACCTAACGTTTAAATCCACAACCTTAGGGCCTCTTTCTGTAACCACAACATGCAAAAACATCGGCCCAACATAAGGGGTTCCCTCTTTCTTTAAAGCCTCAAGCAACGGAGCTATAATTTCATCTTTTATTCGTAGCATATCTGCTTTATCAACCATAAATGACGGAGAAAGTGCTCCCATTCCACCCGTATGCGGTCCCCTATCCCCATCCATTGCTCGCTTATAAACCACCGCGTCTTCTCCAATCACAAAATTTTCTCCATCCGAGAAAACAAGTATCCCTACTTGCACCCCTTGTAAAAACTCTTCAATCACAACCCTGCTTCCAGCATCTCCAAAAGCCCGATCTTTCAATATTACACTAACTGCAAGCTTGGCTGTAATTTCATCCCTTGCTATTATCAACCCCTGCCCACCTTCTGCACCATCTGCTTTCACCACAACCGGCATACTCATTGTATCGATGTATTCAAACGCTTCCTGTTCATCGTCAAATACCCCGTATTCAGGAACTGGGATTTCATATCGCCTCATTAAACTTTTAGCAAATGACTTACTTAGCTCAAGTTGAGCTGCTCTAAAAGACGGCGCAAAAGCGTATATTCCATTTTCTTTTAAAACATCCGGCAACCCCATAGTGAGTGCAACTTCCGGATTTATTATCACAACATCCACACCATTTTCCTTGCAAAATTTAACTATATCTTCAGTATCTTCCGCCCACATCGGCACATTTCCTGCAATTTCTGCAGTGGCAGCATTTCCACGTGCACACCATACTTTATCAACTTCGCTGCTTTTTACAAGTTTATCTACAATAGCATGTTCACGCGCACCTTTTCCTAGCACCAGTACCCTCATCACTTTACCCCCTAATCTTTAATCTTTAGTTATTGTCAATTATCCCCAATTCAGCTTCTACATTCTCCGCATACATTTAAACAGCTTACTTTCATTAACCTCACATCATTAACTTTTATCGACGAACTTAGCATTAATCTTTCCACCCCAATTTCAATAATCAAAAATCTTGCCTCTTTTTAGTTTTTCCAATACGATTATAACAATAGGTAGGTTGTAAACTAATTATCCTAATTTCTTTAGGAGGTGGCAGGAGTGCCGGTACTTAGAAAAGATCCTGTTGTTAAAAGATGGGTAATAATAAAGGACGATCAGCCATTTAAACTCTCTCAACTTCAAGTTGAAGACACCACCCCAAAAGGGGATACCTCAAAATGCCCATTCTGCCCAGGGCATGAGGAAATGACTCCTCCAGAAGTTCTAGCTTATCGCTCAAAAGATTCAGAACCAAACAAAGAAGGCTGGGAAGTGCGTGTAATCCCAAATAAATTCGCAGCTTTGAAAAACGAAGGAGAATTAAATCGCAAACTTTTTGGAGTTTACGATAAAATGAACGGAGTTGGAGCTCACGAAGTTATCATAGAAACCCCTGAACATTTTGAGTCATTCTATACATATCCGGTAAGCAAAGTTGAACAGATAATTTGGGCATTCGTAGATAGATATGATGATCTGCGCAAGGACAAGAGGCTCCGCTACATCCAAATCTTCAAGAATCACGGTAAAGCAGCAGGAGCTTCTCTTGAACATCCACACTGTCAAATAATCGCAACACCAGTTGTTGTCAAACGTGTTATGGAAGAGATTGACGGTTCAAAAGAGTATTACATCTATCATGACAGCTGTCTTTTCTGTGATATGATTGATCAAGAAATTGCAGAAGGTATAAGAGTTATAGAGAAAAATTCCCATTTTGTCGCATTTTGTCCATTCGCATCCAGGTTTCCTTTTGAAATTTGGGTACTTCCACTAAAACACAGGGCAGACTTTGGCCATATAAGTGAGGAGGAAGTAAGAAGCCTAGCAGAGATAATGAGCAACGTTTTTAAACGTCTAGGAAGAGCTCTCTCTAATCCTCCTTACAACTTTATAATTCACACATCCCCTGTTAATTCACCAGGAATCGATTGCAGTAAATTTTACCACTGGCATATTGAAATCATGCCAAGAGTTATCAAAACTGCTGGTTTTGAATGGGCGAGTGGTTTCTATACCAATCCGTTATCACCTGAGGAGGCAGCAAAACTCCTCAGAAACGCATAATGATAATATTTTTGCCAATCTAACTTAATGCCGATCTAATCTAAGGCAAAAATTGCTTAGATTAAAAATATTTAGGAGGGTGATAAACATGAAAGTTTTGATAGTCTCGTCAGAAGTTGTGCCTTTTGCTAAAACAGGAGGCCTTGCTGACGTTGCAGGTGCTCTTCCAAAAGCACTTAAAGCAAAAGGTGTTGATGTTCGCGTCGTAATGCCGAAGCATGATTGCCCAAATTGCAAATGCGAAGGTGAATATTTGACTCACTTTGGAGTAGAGTTTGATGGTAGAACAGAAACTGCTGTCGTTTTAGAGACAAGTATTGACGGTAAAATTCCAGTTTACATCATTGATAATAAAAATTTCTTCTCTCGACCCGGACTTTATGGCGAAAGTGGTAAAGATTATGATGATAACGCTTTGAGATTTGGCTTTTTCTCAAAAGCAGTACTTGAACTATGCTTAAATATGGATTTTATTCCAGACGTTTTGCACATAAACGATTGGCAGAGCGCAATGGTTGCCGTGTACAAGAAGGTATTTTATGAAGACAAGATAAGCTCTAAGGTTCTTCTTACTATCCACAATCTACAATACCAAGGAGTATTTGATCCACTCTTTTTACCACGTTTGGGGTTAGGCTGGGACTTGTTTGATATGGAAAAGCTCGAATTCTATGGGAAGATTAATTTCTTAAAAGGAGCAATAGTATTTTCCGATGCTATAAATACTGTTTCTCCAACCTATGCAAAAGAGATACAAACTCCTGAGTTTGGTTACGGACTTGATGGAATACTAAAACACCTAAATTACAAGCTTTACGGTATTCTAAATGGCATAGATTACGATGTATGGAATCCAAAAACAGATCCTCTTATTTGGGAAAATTACGATGTTCAAACGCTGGAGAAAAAGCAAATAAATAAAAAAGAGCTTGCAAAATATACAAATCTTCCTGAAAATCGTATGTTCTTTGGTTTAGTTTCTCGCCTAGTTGATCAAAAGGGCTTGGATATACTTATTCCCGCAGTAAAAGAGATGATTAAGTACACAGACGCATGCTTTGTCTTTTTGGGTAGCGGACAGCCCGAATATGAGGAAGAGGTTGCTAAGTTGAGTAAGGAATTTTCCGACAGAGTGTGGGCAAAGATTGGCTATGACAATGAATTAGCGCACAAGATTTATGTAGGCGTAGATGCTTTCTTAGTTCCTTCTAAATTTGAACCATGTGGACTTACTCAGATGATAAGCATGCGCTATGGTACTCCTCCAGTTGTCAGAAATACTGGTGGACTTGCTGATACTGTTGTGGATCCAAACGAAGACAGACCAGAAGCACCATGCGGTATTAAATTTGATGATTATACTGCTCATGCATGTTTTGCTGCTATGAAACGTGCCTATGAAATTTACACATCCTCACCATCAACGTGGCGTGATTGGATGACAGCAGGAATGAGAAAAGACTTCTCCTTCTCATCATCTGCAGAGGAGTACATAAAACTTTACAAGAAGATCTCCTCTTAATTCTAAAATTGAGACAACATTCATGATTGCTGGTAAAATTTAAATATTGAGGAGTGATAAATATGCCAGAGTTGAGGTTTGATCCTATAACGCGAAGATGGGTTATTATAGCAACAGAGCGTGCTAAGCGCCCCTCTGACTTCGGAGGGCATTCTCCCACAGCTGGATCTGAGGTAGAATCAACCGATTTTCACCCTGATTGTCCCTTTTGTGAGGGGAATGAAGCTAAAACACCTCCAGAAGTTTTAGCTTTTAGAAAACCTGGAACAAAACCTAATGAACCTGGATGGTGGGTACGCGTTTTTCCGGATATAAGTCCGCTAGTTTCAACAAATACCCCAATAAATAAGCGCGGTTATGGAATATACGATGAAATTTCAGGATACGGTTATCACGAAATAGTAGCTGAAACTCCAAAGCATTTAGCGGATCTTTCTGATCTTGACGATGGGCACGTGTATGAAGTGCTATGGGCTTACAAAGAGAGGATGATCAAAATCAAAACAACAGATCCAAATATAAAGCAGTTTATAATTGTCAGAAATTTTGGCGTAGAAGCAGGTGAACGTTTTGTTATAAGGCACAGCCACTCTCATATAATAGGTCTTCCAATAATTACAAAGCGAATAAATGATGAATTGATTGGTAGCAGTATCTTCTACAGATTCCACGAAAGATGCATATTCTGCGACATAATAACAAATGAACTTGAGAGTAAGGAACGCATAGTATTGGAAAGTGATCACTTCGTGGTAATAAGTTTTTACGCTGCACGCGTTCCTTTTGAGCTTCACATATTACCAAAACGACACAATCCGTTTTACGAAACCTCTACAGAGGAAGAACTTCGGGACTTAGCTAAGGTTATTCGGACAACTTTGATAAAGCTCAAGAAAGTTGTAAATCCTGCGTACAACATGATTCTGCATACAGCTCCTTACTACAGTCCAAATCCTGTATATCCAGTGGAAGAAATTTACCATTGGCATATCGAAATAATGCCTCGTCTTACCAAAGCAGCTGGATTCGAGTGGGGAACTGGTTTCCATATCAATCCAGTTCCACCTGAGAAGGCTGCCCTCTACTTGGCTGAGGCTTAGTATAAATCTGGTTGAATTTTAATTTTAAGATTATGGAGGGATGGAGATGCTTAAATTCGGAACAGATGGATGGAGAGCTATCATAGCAGATGAATACACATTTTCAAACTTGAGAATAGTATCGGAAGCTGTAGCACGCTATGTTGATTCAAAAGGAGCACAAGATAAAGGAGTGCTGATAGGATACGATTGCAGGTTTCTTTCCGACAAATTTGCTCGTGAAGTAGCTGAGGTATTCGCAGCACATGGAATAAAGGTCAAAATTTCTGATTCGGTCATTCCAACACCTGTTCTTGCATTTGCTGTTAAGCATTTCAGAGCTTTCGGAGCAGTTATGATAACTGCATCTCATAACCCTCCAGAGTACAACGGATTCAAATTTATCCCTGAGTATGCAGGTCCAGCCTTTCCTGAAATAACAAAGGTCATCGAGGAAAATATTAAACAGATATTAGAAAATGAGACAAAAATAGACAAAATTCCCTTCGAAGAGGCAAAAGTTAAGGGATTGGTTGAAGAATTTAATATTCAAGAAATCTATTTAGAACACATAAAATCCATTGTTGATGTGGATGCTATAAAATCGCTCGGCTCTAAAGTTATCGTTGATCCACTTTTCGGGGCAGGGGCAGGTTATATTGAAAAATTCTTAACCTCTATAGGCGTTGAGGTAAAGTCCATGCACAATTGGAGGGATCCTCTATTCGGTGGTGGTATGCCAGAGCCTGCAGAGAAGTTTTTAACCCCACTTAAAAATGCAGTTCTTACAAATAAAGCTATAATTGGCCTTGCAATGGATGGAGATGCAGATAGATTCGGCGTCATAGACTCGAAAGGTGAGTACATCACTCCAAACTACTTAATAACCATTTTGGCAATGCATCTTATAAGATATAAAAAGTTCACTGGTTCTCTAGTAAGAACAGTTGCCACAACCCATCTCATAGACAGAATTGGAGAAAAGTACGGCATAACTGTTCACGAAGTTCCTGTTGGCTTTAAGTACATCGCAGAGAAGATGCTTTCTGAAAAAGTTATCATAGGCGGCGAAGAGAGTGGAGGTCTGAGTGTTCTAGGCCATATACCTGAAAAGGATGGAATTCTGGCAGATCTATTAGCTCTTGAAGTTGTTGCTGTTGAGAGAAAACCGCTATCAGATGTACTATTTGAAATTATGAGGGAAATCGGCACTCTCTATTCAAAACGCATAAATCTTCCAGTAACGGAAGAAGCTAAGGAAGGAGTTATATCATCTCTCAAGTCAAATCCTCCTGAGTATGTGGCTAATATTAAGGTTTTGAACGTTACAACCATTGACGGCGTTAAATTGATTCTCAGAGACGGCAGCTGGATTTTGATGCGTCCATCCGGAACAGAACCTGTTGTGAGAATATATGCGGAAGCCACAACATTTGAAACTTTAAATAGGCTAATCAAATGGGGGGAAGAGATATTTGCAAAGTATAAATAAGAGTATCGCTCAAATAGGAGGGAAGGAGAATGAGTGAAGTAAGCGAGAAGGAAAAGATCAAAGAATCCTCAATGTCAGAAGCTATGAAGAGATTTGTAATGAGGAGAAATTATCTAGTCAAATCAGGTTATCAGTTTAAGATTATAATGTCACTTGTTTTACTTTTTGCTCTTATTTCACTTGTAGCAGTTATAAATCTTTATTTTGTTGGATGGAGAGTAACTGCAACAATAACCGGCACAAACGATCCATCTGTGTGGCATTCGCTTATCAAACTATTTTTTGATAGATATATAAACCTTATAATAGGAGTTGCTCTCATAGACATATTAGTTGTAATTCTCCTCGGAATACTATTTTCTCATCAATTTGCAGGACCTATTCACAAACTTGAAAACTTCTTCTTAAAACTTAAAAATACCGGTAAAGCCGAAAAACTTCAATTTAGAAAAGAGGATAACCTTGATGATCTGGCAGATAGTGTGAACTCATTTACCGAAAGATTAAATCTTATAACGGAAGAGCTGAAGTTTTTAATAAAAGCTCTTGAAACCGATGATATTAAAGGAGCAAAAGAAAGAGCTGCTCTTATTAAAAAGATTGCACCTGAATGGTTTGGAGTAATTAAATCTGAGGATAAGGAGGCTGAAGGAACAGCGTAAGCCTCCCCTTTTTTTGTTAAAATATTTGTAAGGGAGGGGAGGCAGATGTCTATTGAAAAGTTCAAAGTGGGTTGCAAAGTGGTCCACCCCGATCATGGAGCAGGTAGTATCAAATCAGTGAGCGAAGAAAATTTCTTTGGCTTCTCGAAAACCTATCTGATAATAGAGTTTTTTTCAACAGGTTCTGTTGTAAAAATTCCAGTTGACGAAGTTTTGAATGGAAATATTCCCTTGCGTGAAGTCTTGCCGCGCAATATCCTGGAAGAAAAATTAAAGCTCTTGGGACAGGACGTAGGAGTCTTCAAAGAAAGCTACCAACGTTATCTTCTGGATGTAAAAAGTGGCTCTATTGATAAATTAATTGAAGTCATAAATGAACTGTGGTTTAAACGTACTAAACGTCAGCTTCACTCCAGAGAAAACAAACTTCTAAAAGAAGCCATAAACTTACTTGCAAGCGAAATTTCTATAGCCTTTGACGTCATGCAAGATGAAGCACGTAGTATGATACTTCAAGCTGTTGGGGCAAGTGAAGAGGATGCAGAGAATTTATTTGATACAACTTTGAAGAATGCACGTGGAATAAAGTGGGTCTTGAAAGAGAACGCTTCAAGTTAACTAGTAACTCATCTTATTCTTTTAGGGAGTTGTTATATGAAATACATTTTCGGACCAGTCTCTTCTAGAAGACTTGGTTTGTCATTAGGAGTCGACCTTTTCAAAGGCTTCAAACTCTGCTCAATGAATTGTGTTTATTGTGAAGCAGGGAAAACCCTACTTCTTTCTTCCGTTAGAATGTCTGTGGCAGATCCCGATGAAGTCTTGAGAGAGCTACTAGCATTCAAGGAAGTAGATTTCGAATATATAACTTTTTCTGGAACAGGAGAGCCAACTCTTTCTCTGGAAATTGAAGACGTAGCAAGGGGCATAAAAAAACTCTTTCCTGACAAAAAATTGTGTCTTCTTACCAATGCAACATTTCTATCTCCTGAGATAGCAAAACTATTCGATTTGATAATTCCTTCACTTGACGCAACAGATGAGAGAGTTTTTGGTCGCGTTAATAGACCTGCTTGGGGCATAGATCTCGAAACTGTCATGGAAAACATTATCTCTGCTGCAGCCTACTCTTCAGCCGAATTCTGGATTGAGATTTTAATAGTAAAAGGCATAAATGACAAACCTGAGCATTTCTCAAGAATAGCAGAAGTGGTTCAAAAAGCCGCTGTTAAAAATGCTAATATTAAAAATATCCAACACGGCAAAATTTTATCTCCCATAACTAAGATCCAAATTGGAACTGTATCACGCCTTCCAGCAGAATCTGTCTTCTCTTCTGAAGCTCGAACTCTTGTAAACATAGCAAAATACATAGAATCACAGCTAGATAAGCTAAGTGATAAAATTCAACCTCCAACTGTGGAGATAATAAGCAGAATTTACAAATCTCAAAACATAGACAAAACTGAACTAGAGAAGAAACTATTTGAAATCTCCATTAGAAGGCGTTTGGCTCTTTCAGAAGCATGCTCTACATTTGGAACGTCTGCCGCCGTTATAAGAAAGGTTGTAAAATACTCTCCACGGCTAGATCTAACTGTGTTCGATGGGGAAGAGTTTATCATCGCCGTCCCCACTTCCGACGACACCGCTCCCCACTAAAAGATTTTTTAGAAACTTCACGAAACCTTTGAACTGCACATCATTTTTAAACTTAAGTCGCAATTCAACTGCACTTTTTTTCTTTGAGATCTTTGCATCTAAACCAAGCTTCTTAAATTCTTCTTCGTAA
>Ga0256838_1001049_pt1 | contig 14001 bp, 12 predicted proteins | sample 4571419metaG_FD_185978 | JGI IMG/M metagenome (GOLD analysis project Ga0256838, IMG submission 185978) | Hydrothermal vent microbial communities from Guaymas Basin, Mexico - 4571-419 | ecosystem: Environmental > Aquatic > Marine > Hydrothermal vents | place: Mexico: Guaymas Basin | collected...
AGTTTAAACTCACTCCGTGAACGATAGTGTGCATCAGGAGATTCAAATACTTTTATTTCTCCATTGTAAAAAGAGCTAAATCTCTCTTTATTCAGGGCTATTTTATCTTGAAGTTGTCCACTATATCCAGACTCATAGACTCTACAGGCACCACACGCACCAAAATGTTTACATTCCAAATCTCTCTCCTATTTTATAGCGGCAATTAAATTACCAATAAGTAAATTCCAGCCATCTATAAGTACAAAAACAAGTATCTTAAAAGGTAAGGATATCATAACAGGGGGGAGCATCATCATACCCATTGACATGAGTATAGATGCTACAACCATATCTATTACCAAAAATGGTAAGAAGATTAAAAAGCCTACTTCAAATGCAGTTTTTAACTCACTAATCACAAATGCAGGAATAATAATAGAGAGTGGAACATCAGCTACTGTTTGAGGATTTTGCATCTTTCTTATACGAAAAAAGAGTGCTAAATCTTTCTCCCTAGTATTTCTAATCATAAAATTTTTAAAAGGGAGTGCTGTTTTAGCAAATGCTTCTTCATAGCCTATCTCTTCAGCTATATATGGCTTTATACCATTGTTATATGCTTTTGTACCAACAGGTTCCATCACAAAAAAAGTAAGTATCATGGCAAGCATAACAAGAAGTTGGGTTGGGGGAACTTGCTGTGTTCCAAGTGCTTGGCGTAAAAATCCAAAAACAATCACAAAACGTGTAAATGTTGTCATCACTAGTACCATGGACGGTGCTAAAAAAAGAAGTGTTAAAACAACTAAGAGGTTCAATGAAGATACCAACTGTTGTGGTGTATCTGGAGCAGAGAGTTTAAAATCTACAGTCGGTATAGTAATACTCTCTGCACCAAAAGCATACGAAACCAATGCAAGAAAAACTAGTAGATACTTAAACATTATTTTGCAGAAGCCTTATCGAGTACAGAAGTATCTACTTTTACATCTTTCTCATTTTTTTTACCATAAAAGCGAAGTTCAACTCTACGATTTTTAGCTCGCCCACTTGCTGTAACATTTGTAGCTACTGGCTTAAACTCAGCATATCCAACGGCACTCATTCTTTTTCCATCTACACCATCAAGTAACAACTCATGAAGGACTGAAATTGCTCGAGCAGAAGAGAGTTCCCAGTTATCTTTAAAAGGACTACTTCTTCCAGGTGCACCCTCATCAGTATGCCCTTGAATACTTACCTCTAAATTCTTTGGTAACTCTTCAATTATAAGGGCTATCCGTTTTAAGAAAAGGAGTGCATCTTGGTTTTCAATAGTCGCACTTCCTGGTTTAAATAGAAGTGCTGCGGGAAGTTCTATTACAAACCCCTCTTGTGCTTCTTCTACTGTAATAGCAGGACCCTCAGACTGTTCCATCATCTCATTTGCATCACTTGCAGCTTGCTGTATACGATTTACCATTTCACTTGTTTCATCTTGAGACTCTATAGGTGTAGACTCCTGAATACGTTGTTTTGAAATCTCTGTTTTTGTTCCACCCTCTAAAACACTCATCGCACCAGAAAGAGAACCAATTGCCTCAGAAACTTTTTTTGCATCCATACTTGACATTGATAAAAGGAGAACAAAGAAACATAAAAGAAGGGACATCAAGTCCCCAAATGCAGCCAACCAAGCAGGAAGGCACTCTTCACACTCGGGACATTTATTTTTAGCCATAATTATTTACTCTCTACTTTAATCAAATTGGCTTACTCTATCTGAAGGAGCCATATATGCAAGAAGTTTTGCTTCTAAAACACGCGGTGCATCTCCAGACTGAATAGACATAATACCAGAGACAATCATCTCTTTTATAATAGTCTCTTCATCATTACGTATCGCCAATATATTATAAATAGGTGTTCCAAAAACATTCCCAATAATCGCACCATACATGGTAGTAAGAAGTGCAACCGCCATCGATGGTCCAATGGCAGATGGGTCTGCCATATTTAAAAGCATAGCAACGAGACCGATAAGTGTTCCAACCATACCCATCGCACCAGCAAGTCCTGCCCACTGATTAAAAATGGAACCGTGAATTTTATGTCGTGTACTTGTCTGTTCCATATCTATTTCAAGAAGTTCACGAATAGTATCTGGTTCACTACCATCTATCGCCATAGAGAGTCCTTTTTTTAAGAACTCATTCTCTTCATCATTGACATCACCCTCAAGCGCTAAAATCCCATCTTTTCTAGCTTTTGTCGCAAACTCTACAAGTTTTTTAATAAGCTCAAGTGGATCTTCTTCCCCTGGCTTAATAGCTTTTCCAAAAATTTTTGTAAATGCTTTCATTTGATTTGGTTTAAATGAAATCATCAATGCTCCAATACTACCACCAACAACAATGAGAACGGAAGGAATATCAATGTATGCACCAACACCAACACCCATAGTCATAGCACCCAAAAGAAGAACCATAATTAAAACAATACCAATGACCGTACCTAAATCCATTTAAAAACCTTAACATAAAATTATAATTAGCTTATAATACCACAAAATTAATTAGTAAGAAGTTAGCCATCTATTTTTAATCAATATTTTGCTAATATTTCATTACAAAAAAAGAAGGTAAAGAATGAGTAAAGATAAAATAAGTATCATAATTCTAGCAGCTGGAAAGGGAAGTCGTATGAAATCCCCTACAGCAAAAGTACTCCACTCCATAAGTGGAAAACCTATGCTTTATCATATTATAAAAGCATCACAAGAGATCTCTAATGATATTAGTGTAGTTATTGCCCATCAAAAAGAGCTCGTACAAGAGAGTATGGAATCACTCTTTAGCGATATTAACTTTATAGTTCAAGATGCTGAAAATTTTCCAGGGACGGGAGGTGCTATGAAAAATGTAGTACCAAAGAATGAGAAAGTTCTAGTACTTAATGGAGATATGCCTCTTATCACTGCAGAAGCACTACACGGTTTTATAGAAACAGATGCAGAAGTCATTATGTCTATTTTTGATCTTAAAGACCCTACTGGTTATGGTCGTGTTATTATAGATGATGACAAAGTGCAATATATTGTCGAACAAAAAGATGCAAATGAGAAAGAACTAGCAACAACAACTGTAAATGCAGGTATCTATGCATTTAGTAAAAATGTGATTGACAAGTATATTCCGCTTTTAAGTAATGACAATGCACAAAAAGAGTATTACCTTACTGATGTCATCGCCATGGCTAAAAAAGATGCTCTCTCTATTGCTCCACTTCTTGTGGATGAAGAACATTTTAAAGGGGTAAATTCTAAAAAAGATCTTGCTGACTCTGAAGAGATTATGCAAGAGAGAATTAGAACACACTGGATGCAAGCAGGTGTAATTATGCAACTTCCATCTACTATATACATAGAGTCTACAGTCGTTTTTGAGGGGGAATCTATTTTAGAAAATGGATGTCGTTTAAGTGGTGAAACACTTATAAAAGAGTCTCATATAAAATCAGGTTCAGTTATAGAAGATAGCATTGTTAAAAACTCAGATGTAGGACCTCTCGCACACCTTCGCCCTGCTTCATACATTGAAGATACTCACATTGGTAACTTTGTGGAGGTAAAAAAATCTACACTTAAAGGTGTAAAAGCAGGACATTTAAGCTACCTTGGTGATGCACAGATTGATGAGGGAACAAATATTGGAGCAGGAACTATTACCTGTAACTATGATGGTGTTAAAAAATATAAAACTATCATAGGCAAAAATGTTTTTGTGGGAAGCGATACACAACTCATTGCACCTGTAACCATAGAAGATGATGTAATGATTGCAGCAGGATCTACTATTGCGAGTGGTACAATAAAAAGTGGTGTTTTAGCACTCACTCGTATAAAGCTAAGAACTATACCAAATTATTTTTACAAACATTTTAGTAAAAAGTAATCTATAAAAGTTATTACTCTTGAGGTATCTCTAATACATGTACTCTTAATATAAGTACATGTATTCCTCAACACCATCCGCAAACTTAATTTTAAGTGCATCTTCTAAACGGTTATAGATTCCCAATGGATTCTCATCTCTATTTCTAAGTTTCATAACTTCTAAAGTATCATACGATTCACTCATTATAAACTCAGCAACAACACCATATGAGTCACCACCTTGAATCTCTGCACCTTTTAAAATGAAGCCCATCTGATAAACACTATCTTTACTAGTAAAGAGAATATACTGTGCCGCATCAGTATAAGAGTCTTCATATAGGTAATCAAATGTACCATCAGAAATAATTGAACCAGTTGTTGTAAAAGTATTAGTATATGCATTTGTACCGCTTGTTGCATCTACTGTAGTTTGAAAATTTCCTTTAGAAGTTACATGTGTTAATCCATAATCATAACTACTTACCATATCAGCACTCATTGTTGCACCACTATTGAAAACATGCACAGTAGCTGCTATAGTAGCATTTTTTGCAGTATCATTAGGATCAGTTTTCATAACTATATTTAAACCTTCAACACCAATTTTGTCAAAGTCACTCGCTACATCCCAACCAAGATCAATCATACCTGTCATACCAGAATCAGCACTTAGTCCATTTAAGGCAATTTTTTCTAAACTCTCTACTATTGTATTTTCACCATTTTGAATAAGATATATACTCTCCGTTGTCATGGCACCATTAGCATCGCTCACAGAAAGGTTCTGCATCATATATGTCCATGTCTGTAAGCTATCATCTCGTTTTACCAGCATATCTGCAGTTACATTTTTATCATTTTGTGCAATCTCTACATTCATAGAGTAACTCTGATCGCCAATGTTATCTAAATCACCAGCATCTGCTGTACTTACACTCTCATGTGTTGCTACCCATTCTGTAATCTCTTCTGAGCTTAAGGATGTTTTAATTACACCAACAATTTTTGGCTCATCATTTATACCTATAAGTATTCCATCCATTTTAGAATTATTTGTATTTTCACCATCAAAAACTAACTGACCATTAAATACTCTTCCTGCCGTTGTTGTTACAGAACCATCTATAGTTGCACTAAATTTTATAAGTTCTAGTGCTGGCTCTTCTGTAAATGTTGCTAAAATATCATAACTATCGAAAGACAATTTGGAAGCATTTCCTAAAAATCCATCCCCTTTAATACTCATTAACCCATTGGAACGTTCATAAGTAAAATCACTAATATTTAAGTTGTAATCAGTACCACTTATATAGTTTACTGCTTGTCCAACATCAACTTGAGAAAAGTCTACTGCACTATCTCCCACTATAGATGTCTCAATCTCAGTAGTAAAAACAACATCTGCAACTCTTCCATTATCAGCTGGATTTGTTATAGTCATTTTTACATCAGCTGTTGCTTTATTACATAAGAAAAATGCCATGCCACAAGCTGATTGTATATTTGTTGCTGTAAAATCAACTATATCACCATAAGATGTTGTATTAGATATACCATGGTAATTATTTTCAGATGTAGTTCTATCCATCGCTTGAGAAGTTGCAGTTATAAGGGCATCTAAACGTTCATTTACCTCTGTAACAGGAGCATCTAAGTCTCGATTTACTTCCTCTTGAAATGCGATACTAGCATCATATGCACCACCCATCAACTCTTGCATACCAAGTGCACTTGCAGCTACAAGAGGCAGAAGTTCACGATTTATTTTTTCTGTTTCAGTTGCTTGAAGTGTATGAGTCTGTTCATTTGTAGTATAAATAGTAAAAACACCATGACGCATCTTGCGAGCAAAGTATTTAGAGTCTTTTACAGTAGCTGTATTATCCACACCATCTACTAAAGCTGAAACTTTTGCTATTGTTGTCCCAGTAACAGGAGAGTGTCCCGCTCTCTCCTCTAAAATAAGCTCTAATTTACCATCTTTTGCAATAACCTTTGGTGCATATTCAGTTGAGTGAATATAACATAAGGATTCGGCAGTACTGACACTATCTGCTTTATCATAAACCGCCTTATCACTAAACCAATAAGCAGGATATTTAGAACCATCCGATGTATCTGTCATCTCTGTCACTAAACAGTAGCCAGGATCTTTATAACGTAGGGCTACTTCATAAACACCACTCATATCTATAAATAACTCTCCACCACTTACATAACTTGTAAAACTTGCACCAACACCGTACCCAATATCTCCATAACCACTTAAACCATCAGGTTTAAATGTTACACTCATATACTGCTGAGAAGCTACATAGTAAACTTCACCTTCAATATCTGATGCTTCAAATGCAAATGTTTGATTTGGATCAATTTTTGGTGAATTATCATCTACTGGCACTTCAATTATTTCAGGAGTTGAAGAGAAGTAACTTGCAATAAGCTCCTGAATAATATTATAAATTTCATCTATAATTTTATCTATCCAATCATTTTGTTTCTCTTCAATTTCTGTGGCTCTTGCTGGTGCACTAGAACTCGAAGAACCTACAGTGTCATTATAAAATCCAGTAAAATAGCCAACCAAAGTGCTACTAGAATCATACAAAGATTCATAAAGGTATTGATCGTCATTATCTCCCCAGTCATTATCAAGTAGCCAAGATTGAGAAAAAGTAGGTGTATAGTTAGTAATAACATAAGTTACAGAAACATCAAGACCATTTTTAACAAAAACTTCTAGTGTATTACTCAGTGCTAAGTCTGAAAGAGTGGAGGTTAAGTCACTTTTTGCTTCTTCCTCCTCTGTGTCATCAGAAGTAAACCAATTATATATAGAACTACCGATATCGGTAACCGATGAGTCTATCCCTAAGCCTTCAAAAAAACTACTACTGCTATTTTCACTAGTTGCTGTTTCATCATTTTGTGTTGCTAGTGGAGGTGGGATTGTGGCAACAGTTGTTACTGTCTCATCACCGCCACCACATCCTTGAAACGACATTGTTGCGGCAATCAATGCTGCTGCAGTTAAAGATAATTTCATTATCATCCTTTAGATATTATTATTTAAAAAAATTATATCACTTTTTTATCAAAAAGAGAATAAATATAAGAACTTTTTATATATCTATCATGATTATGTGTTAATTATACACAAGATGATTTTTATAAGAAGTCTTTTATTAAGTATAATTTGATAAAATATAAGAATTAAAAAAAACATCTATAAAATGAGATATATATGATAATTCCCACAACACTATTAAAAGATAAAAATGTACTTATTGGTGTCACAGGCTCTATTGCCGTTTATAAATCCTTGGAACTCGTTCGCTTACTGACAAAAGCGGGTGCAAATGTGAAAGTTATTATGAGTCCATCTGCAAAAAAATTTGTTGCTCCACTTAGCTTTGAAACAGTTTCATCAAATCAGGTACTAGACGATACTAATGAGTCTTGGACCAATGCACATAACCATATAAAAATAACAGAGTGGGCAGATGTTTTCATAATTGCCCCTGCTACAGCTAACACCATTGCAAAACTTGCAAATGCCATCGCAGACACTATACTTTTACAGTCTGCTTTAGCCTTTAGTGGTGTTAAAATTCTTGCACCTTCTGCAAATACAAATATGCTAGAAAATCCTATAACAAAAGCAAATCTTAAAATGCTTGGTATCGCAAACTACACTATTTTAGAAACACAAACAAAAGAGCTTGCATGTAAAACTGTAGGTGATGGAGCGATGGCTGAACCACTTCATATATTTTGGGCAACAGCAAGAGAACTTTTAAAAGATGCTTTTTGGAGCGATAGAAGAGTAATAGTTACAGGGGGTGGTACTATAGAGAAAATAGACGAGGTTCGTTATATCTCTAACTTCTCTAGCGGTAAGATGGCTTCATCTATGGCAACAGCACTCTACTGTAGAGGTGCTGATGTTAATCTAATAAGCACAAAGTTTGAAGCAAATATTCCTGAAGATATTTATACTTTAGACGTTATAGACTCTGCTGAAATGCATGAGTATCTTGTAGACTCTATACGCATTGCAAAAAAAGGAAAACTCTCAAAAGCAACACTTGTAAGAGATGAGCAAATTCATCTTATACAGAAAAAACCCTATCTTTTTATGGCGGCAGCTGTCAGTGACTACATTCCTGCTTTTACACAAGAGGGAAAACTGAAAAAAGAGATGCTTGGAGAGAGTTTTGATTTAAAACTCAAACAGAATCTGGATATTTTGAGTAGTATAAATAAAGAGGGTATTTGTGTCGTTGGTTTTAAGGCAGAAATGGATGCTCAAAATGCACTGCAAAATGCAGTGAATATGCTACAAAAAAAGAGTCTTGATGCTGTCTGTTTAAATCTTCTTACAGATGCTAAAAGTTTTGGTTCACAAACAAATAGTGTGGAGTTTATAACAGAAGATAAACAGCATTCAATTCCTAAAAATGATAAATTAAATGTAGCATTTGAGATACTAAACTATGCAAAAGAGATAGAAGAGTAAATGATGAATAGTGTAAAACATATAGCCATTATAATGGATGGAAATGGTCGATGGGCAGAGCTACAAGGAAAAAAAAGAGTCAAAGGACATGAAGCTGGAGCTAAAGTTGTAAAAGAGATAACAACATTTTGTTCCAATAACCCTGAAATTGAGTACTTAACACTCTATGCATTCTCCACAGAAAATTGGAAACGTCCTCGCTTAGAAGTGGAGTTTTTAATGAAACTTCTTAACAACTATCTCAAAAATGAACTCCCTGTATATCTCGAGAATAATGTTCGTTTTGAACCTATTGGAGATATACGTGCATTTAATAAGTCTCTACAAAAAACCATTAACATGGTAGAAGAAAAGACAGCACACTGTGATGGTTTAGTGCAGTACTTAGCACTTAACTACGGTGCACAAGATGAAATAGTAAGAGCAGTAAATAGACTCAAAAATATAGAAGGAAATATAACGCAAGAGATGCTCAGTAATGCGCTTGACTCAAAACATGATGTTGATCTACTTATACGTACGGGAGGGGACCATAGACTCTCAAACTTTTTACTTTGGCAAGCTGCCTATGCAGAGCTTTTCTTTACAGATACACTTTGGCCAGACTTTACAAACAAAGAACTCGAAAAAATCATAAAAAAATTTACAAAAGTTGAACGTAGATTTGGAGGCTTAAAATAATGGAAATATTTATAGCCTCCATCTTTGGTCTCCTTTTTGGCTCATTTTTAAATGTTGTTATTCTTCGCATTCCCAAAGAAGAGAGTGTTGTTTTTGAAGGCTCATACTGCTACTCCTGTGGCAATAAACTAAAACCTTGGCATAACATTCCTCTTCTCTCTTGGTTATTTCTTCGTGGGAGATGTGCCTTCTGTAAAGCAACTATCTCTATTCAGTATCCACTTGTAGAACTTGCTTCTGCCCTTCTTTTTGCCGCTATTGCTTATAAGTACGGTCTCTCTTTACCAGCTTTTTTTATAGCCCAAAGTTTTCTTATGCTTTTAGCACTCTCTGTTATAGACTTTAAGTATAAAATGGTACCTGACTCTTTAAATATACTTGCTATACTTTTTGCTATTTTTGGGGCTTGGAGTCCAGCAGGCTTTTTACTCAATCTAAATAATGCACTTCTTTTTGCTGGTGGTTTTACACTTTTACGTTTTTTCCTCTCCTACTATCTTACCTCTTCGGTATATAGAGCAGGTCTTAAAACAAAAACAGCATGGAATAAACATTATGATCGAACGCCTTTTTTAGAAGCAATGGGAGAAGGCGATATTATGGTAGCCGCAACTATGGGAGCACTCTTAGGAGTCAAACTTACTCTCGTTGCTATCTTTCTTTCAGCACTTCTAGCACTCCCTATTATGCTTCTTGTAATGAAACGTTCTCGTGAAGAGCAGAGAGTTCCTTTTGTCCCATTTTTAGCACTCGCTACATTTATAGTCTTTCTTTACGATTCGCCAATTATGAGTTATATTGAGGCTAATTACTAACTAATGAATAAATTAAGAAACTACATAACTGATAACCTTTCACTTATTTTCATGTCAATATTTATTTCACTTTTTGCTATAGCTTCAGTGATATTTCTTATTAAACTTGCAACCTATACAGCGATTATTCAACTCACTGTTTGGGAGATGACAAAACTCTATTTTTTTCGTATACCAGAATTACTCTTTTATACTCTGCCTGTAACATTTTTTATAGCAGCCACACTTACACTCTTTCGCCTCTCTAATGAAAATGAAATGATAGTCATATTTTCCCTTGGTATTAAACCATCATTTATTCTTAAAACACTTTTTAAACCAGCACTGCTTCTCTCTACCCTCCTTTTTGTAGACTTTTTTATACTCTTTCCTCACTCTAAAGTACTCTCGTCAAACTTTATCTCTTACAAAAAGAGTGAAGCACAGTTTAATCTCTCGGCAAGTGAATTTGGAAATAGTTTTGGAGATTGGCTTTTATATCTTGGAGTAAAACAAGATGATGGTACATTCTCAAAAGTTTTTCTCTTTAATAAGAAAAAAGAGGAGGAGATTCTCATAGCGGCAAAGAATGCAAAACTTGTAAACGATGGAGGTATTTTACGTTTAAAGCTTTATGATGGACAAGGATATAGTTACTCTAAAGAGAAGTTCACTCAAATTAATTTCGACACAATGATGATTAATGATACTATGAAAACTGAGCTAAAAGCCTATATGAAACCTTATGATTACTGGACTTCTATAAAGAGAAGACATGCAAAGAAAAAAATGTTTATAACAGATGTACTCTTGAGCCTTTTTCCAATGCTCAGTATATTTCTTATAGCATCTATGGGAATTGTACATGCTAGACATCAGAAGTCTCAAGTCTATCTTTTTCTTTTTCTTGGAACAATTTTTTACTATGGTTTTACTTTAGGTCTCCAAAATATATTAGGATTTTATACTATTCCTACAGTTGCTACACTTTGGCTATTTATTACCTATCTCTTCTACAGAAAAAAAGTTACAAAAACATTCTAATGCGTATTAAAATAATAGTAGCTTACGATGGAACACATTTTCTAGGTTCACAACAGCAAAAAGAGACAACAAACACTATAATGGGACAGCTTCATAAAGTTTTAAAACAACTTGGTATAGAGTCAAAAATAGTTGCAAGTGGTCGTACAGATAAAGGTGTTCATGCTTCATATCAAGTCTGCCACATCGATCTTCCCCCTTTTTGGAGTGATATTATAAAACTAAAAAGAGTTATTAACCGTATGCTCCCCTCCTCTATACTTGTAAAAGAGATTAGAGAAGTAACTGATGATTTTCATGCTCGATATAGTGCAAAAAAAAGAGTCTACAGATATATACTCAAAGAAGAAGAATCAAATCCTTTTGAAGGAAATTTTGTTACATTTTTAGAGAGTGTAGACTTTTTGAAAATAGAAAAAAATATAAAACTCTTTCAAGGAGTACATGATTTTTCTTACTTTTTAAAAACAGGAAGTGATGAGAAGAGTAGTGTACGGGAGATATACAGTGCTTTTGCCTATAAATATAATGCTTATATAATTTTACATTTTGAAGCGAATGGTTTTTTACGGAGCCAAATCCGTCTTATGGTAGGAGCTCTTCTTCACTTAAATGAGGTACAAATAATCGAAAAATTAAACCTTAAAAAAAATCATAAGCTCAAACCTGCACCTTCAAATGGTCTCTACTTAGCACGTATTAAATACTAGATTATGTAAGAAATCTACTAAACTTTTTTTCTATAACTCTTACAAATCCAATACCAATCAAAATTCCTATAGAGTCAGCAAAAACATCTAAAAGAGAAAAGAAACGACCATCTATAAAACTCTGTACTACTTCTATTTGTAAGCCAAATGCTAGTAACAATAAAAACTTTACAATTATGGAAAGATTTTTATAAGCAAATGTTAGTAAAAAATAGAGTACAAAAAAGGCTGTAAAATGGTTTGCCTTATCCCATACACTCTCCATCGCTTCTATATGTATAGTTGTAGTTGCAAGAAACTCAATCACAACTAAACAAACAAAAAGGTAGAGTTTAAATATACCAGTAGAGAAGAAAAATTTAATCATTTAGTATCCTATTTATTGTATCTGTTACACCCTCATCCCAAAGAATCTCTTTATGGGAAAGATCTTCTAACTCCATGTACCCTACAAGATTTTTAACTCTCTGTTGTAATACTCTTGCATTCTGAATATAGGTCACTTCATCATCTCTACTCACAAAAAGATATGTTTTAGCATCAACATTTTCAACATATTTTCCAGTAGCAAATTTATATCTAAAGATTTTTGAAAGGTTTAAATTTGGGAGGAAACTTTTATCTACGAACTTAGACTTTGCAAGTGAAGCTATTGAGTCAAATGCACCTATAAGAAAGAGTGCTTTAACACGCTCTTTAGAAGCCACATAAGCGGCTATATTAGAACCTAAGGAGTAACCCAAAAGAAAAAAATCACCATAATTTTTTTGGACTAATTGTGCAATTTTTATCCCATCATCTAAAATATTTTTCTCACTTAATTTTCCTTGACTTTTTCCATAAGAACGATAGTTAAATGCAATCACTCTACTTTTAGAGTATGTAACACTCAACATATTTACTAAGCCAACAACATCATGACTTCTTCCAGCAAAAAAGAGGAGTGTGGTTTTAGGATTTTTTGGTTCATAGAGTACACCCTCTAATGCTACACCATCATCTGTATTTATTGTTAAAAAAGAGCATGCTTCACAGATGTTTTTTTTTCTATTATAAGTTGGAGTGAAAACCATATAGAACTGCCAATGGTAAAATGCAAAAACTAAGACAAGAAGAGTAAAAGATATAAAAATAATATAGATCATACTATTTCATTAAAAAGTCTTGAAGATTATCTAAACTCTCAAAGTTACTTACATAATTTTCTCGTACACTACAACTCACTAAAGAGTCTCTAAAGAGTGGAAACTTTTGAACATCAGACTCAACACTTTCTAATTTTTTCTCACTTAAAATCAAAAAATCATCACCTTCAACACGAAAAAGAATAGTATCTTCATTTAAGGCATCTATATATTTTGCGAATGCTATAAGAAACTTATCACCCTCTTTCCAGCCCATTTTTTTATTGTATTTTGAAAAATTATGTAATTCTACACTATAAAAATAGACAGAGTCTGATTTTATTCTATAGCGAAGAACAAGAGGAAGATACTCTATAATAAAAAGCTCAGTAAGTCTATCTTTATAAAAGTATGAAAAACGTTGTTGCTCTATTGTGGACTGAGGTAGTTGTGTAATGGCACTATCTATATCTATATTTTTCAGTGCTTTTACAGCTGCACTTACAACTTCTGGATGAAAATGTTTTGCACTTAAACTCTCCAACTCTCTAAGTGATACTTTTAAACTTTTTCTTGGCTTATACACACGATTCGTTGTCATAGCATCAAAGGCATCAGCAACAATCATAATCCTACTCAAAGGATTAATTTCATCTTTTTGTATACCACGAGGATAACCACTTCCATCAAATTTTTCATGATGTTCTCTCATTATTTCAGCGATATCTTTATATTGGTCTATTTCATGTAAAATATTGTATCCACTAATAAGATGCTCTTGAATAAGCTCATACTCTATATCACTTAATTTTCCAGGTTTAAGGAGTACACTATCAGGAGTAGAAATTTTCCCTATATCATGCAACCATGCAGCTTTTTTTAATTTCTCTATCTCCTCTAAAGAATAGTGCATCTCTTTTGCTATCAGTTCACAGTAGTGAGCTACCCTTTTTGTATGTCCAGCCGTATAAGAGTCCCTTGATTCTATCATATTTACCATTGAGTGAATAATCTGCTCTTGATTTTTCACCTTCTCATTTTCAAGTTCATTTATTTTATCTTCTTGTCTCTTATCACGAAAAATTACAACTGTTCCCATCACATCATTTTCATCATAAATAGGCGTTGCTAACAAGGAAACAGATAAAAATGTTCCATCTTTTTTTACAAAATGAGTATTGACATTTGTAAAAATATTTTCTGTTATGGAAACCTTATGGATGGAGCATTC
>Ga0256838_1001050_pt1 | contig 13994 bp, 23 predicted proteins | sample 4571419metaG_FD_185978 | JGI IMG/M metagenome (GOLD analysis project Ga0256838, IMG submission 185978) | Hydrothermal vent microbial communities from Guaymas Basin, Mexico - 4571-419 | ecosystem: Environmental > Aquatic > Marine > Hydrothermal vents | place: Mexico: Guaymas Basin | collected...
AAAAATGTGAGCTAGGAAACGGCCAGCACTCAGTGAAACCAAAACCTCACTCACAGATACCGTGAGCACGTTAACATCCATACGAAAGTTAACACTCCTCATATTATCCAGCCCTCCTCGTCCTCTATTGCAAATGGAGAGATTACGCCAAGGACTCTTGGCTCTTCAAGTGAAACTGGAGCAATGTTGTCAACATCAACCTCATCAAAGTGCTTCTCGAAGTATTGAAATGCGAGCTTCTTAGCCTCCTCAAAGTCCTTCGCAATCACAAGAATGTCAAGGATGGTCTCTTCCTCGTACGGCGCGATATCCTCACACCAAACAGTTACCTTCCAGAGCTTCAAATCACTCACGGCCATCACGCTCCTCGATTCTTGAGAACATTTCGTTCAGTCCTTCAGCCGCCCACCTAGTCAGGACCCTTCCACGAATCTCAAAGAAACGCTCAATGTCTCGTTTGAGTACCTTCAACTCTTCCACCGACATTGTGACCCAAATTTTCCTCTTCCCCGAAGGGCTCTCAACAATCATTGAGGCCCTCTCTGTCGATGGATACATGAATAAAATCTTGGGCGCCTTGTACATGGCAAACACAAGCACTCCATCCCTGTCAACATATTTCTCATGGTTCACAACATCATTAATCACAAAAGGCCTCCACGCCACGCCCCGTCACCTCCTTACCCATGCATCAATTCTGTTCCTGACCTTGACAACGAGCCCGCCCTGCGCCAAGCTCCCGACTTCCTTGAGCACAACCTGCCTAGCCTTCTCCTGCGCTTCCCGCTCATCCCTAGCCTCAACCTCAACAGTAGCAACTAAATGCACGTGAACTCCATTCCCACTCCTCCACGCATCCATGGACACCCTCCAAAGTGGCATAGAATCACCTCCCTCCAACTGCGTAAGCAGGAACACGCGCCTGAGCTGGCTTTGGCTTCGAGCCAAGAATCAACTCCAAATCATCCCGCAACTCCCCAACACTCCTACTCACTATCACGTCCTCGAGGTCAATGACAGCATAGTAATCCCGCGCCGAGCCCCCACGCCTGAACTCGAACTCCGGCTCGACCCTGGCAACATTGAACATCACAAACCGCTCTTGCCCAACTTGGATGAAGTAATAGAGCGGGAGCGCAAGAACCTCGGAAAGAGCCCTGAGCCGCTGGAACTGCCAGCCATTCACGAGAAGCTCGCCCTTCACCCACGACTCCTTAGCCACGCGCCAGCTGATGAACTTCAGCTCGAAAGCCGCGAGGGGAACGTCAGAGCGCTTTCTAAAAATGACCGAGTCAACGTCATAGAGCGAGAACTGGCCTGGCAAAACAGACTCAATGAGGGTGCTAAAGATATACTTGTTTTCCGCGTTCTTTATCTCGCGCTCCATATAGTCAAAGAATGGCTTGTAGACTGAGGGCCCGTAGCGAGCCGCCTGGCGAATCATCGCCGCCCTCGCGGCCACCATCACTCCCCACCCCCGAGGAGGACCGCAATAACCTCCCTCATGATGTCCTTCCTGTAAGTCCGCTGGTACGCTTCCACGTGCTTTCTAAGTCCCCTCGCCGCCGCGAGGATTCTCTTCCGCTCCTTCCGCTCGTTCTCGGAAAAGAGTTCAAGGGCGGTCTGGAAGGTCACGGGATCACCCCCTCGGGCTTGAAGAATTTCCCGCCAATGTAAAGCAAATCTGCCTGTTGCGCGAACTCAACGGCGCTGAGAGGATACAACGTTTCAACAATCAAGTCAATGCCCCTCGCCCTTGCATCTTCAAGTATCCTCCTTGCAGCCCTGATGTCTGCCTTAGTGCCCCCAACGGGCAGGACAAGAGCTCTGCCCTCTTCGTACCTCATTATTGCGTACTCGTCCAGCCCGAGAACATCGCTGACCACGAAGAACTCTATACTCCTGCCAAGTTTTTTCAACGCGTCCTGGACATCAAGGTGATTACCAATCACGAGAAGCATCATGCTTCCACCTCCTCGACTTTTATTTCCAGTGTCGTCCCGTCGCAGAGTTGCTCAGCGCGCTCCTCCGCGAACTGCATGAGCGCCCTCCTGATAACCTCGCCCTCAGTGACATTCCTGGCCTCGTGAATGAACTCTCCGAGATAGCCCGTTCCCCCAACGAGCGCCCTGTAATGAATCCTCACCCTCACACGCTTCAACCTGAAAAGCTCCACCCTCATGACCGACCCTCCTTCCTTCTGTAGTATTCCCTGAGCTTGATTTCACGATAGAGGTCGTTCTCTGCGGGGTCGATGTAAACCCCGCGCGCCGCCCACTCATCCTCCTTGCCGTAGCTGTCTCTGACCTCCTCCCAAATCTCGAGAACCGACTTCCTCATGCCCTCACCTCCCTCAAAACCACAGCTCAAGCTCTCCAGCCTCCTCAAGGTCTGAGATGGCAATATACCACCTGTTCAAATCAGGCGCCGACTCACCATCCTCATCCCTGAAGCCCTTCCACCTGTAAAACCGAGCCCTGAACTTCCTCCGGATGCCCCAAACCTCAAGCTCCTCCTCAATCCAGCCCTCGCAGAGCTCCGGATTAATGTCCTCCCACACGTTGCTGACGCTGACAAGCTCAATGCCCCTATCCGACGCCTTCAGCCTTGCCTCCGCAACAGTCACCCAACCCGGCCCCGTTCCAGCCAGCTCAAGAACCCTATCAGGCAAACCAGACACAACCTCACTCATCTTCCTCCCTCCTCAGCCAGACGCGGAAGAGTTTGTAACTCGACTCAACCGAACGAACAACGAAACCATCAGAGCGGAGCGATTCAACCGCCTTGAGGAACCCCTGGAAATCATCCCACGAGGCTGGAGTCGTCAAGCTCAGCACCACCGCGCCCGGAACCTCCGACGGCTTAGTAATGCCCACCCTAGATTGCGGACCCACCTCAGCGAGAACCTTCTCCGCAGGAGTCATGCCTTCACCCTCCTCCGCTTCATGGCAACGTACATCGTCCCATCGACAACACAAAACCAAACAGACTCATTCTCCAGCACCGGAACGCCAGACATCCGCGCAATCCGCTCCACCGCACCCAACGAGCCAACTTCCACCCGAGCCCGAACCTCCCTCGGATAGGCCGGACCAACAACCAGCGCCCGAACCATCTCAAGCACCCCCTGCCTTCGACATGCCCGAATAAACCACATTCAAACCAGCCTCAACCGCCTTCTTACGGTCCAGAACCAGCTTGTTTCCAGCCTCGAAGACCACACCCTTGGCCTTCAGCACGTCAACAGCCGTCCTTAGCACCGACTCAGGAATCCCCGTCTGCTTCGCCAGCTCCTCAAAAGAAACCGGTTGCATCGCCAGAACATTCACGACCTCATCCAGGACGCTGAAGACCTCCTGCTCGTACTCCTCCCTCTCCATCGGCGCGACCTGGTCAAGGAAATCCTGAAGCGGAACAACAGCAACACGCATATTCCTTCCAGCTATTTTCTTCTGTTTATACTTCCAATCCATGAGGTTGCAGAGGTCGCGGAAGCTGTAGATGTCGAGGTCCTTCTTGTCGGCCTTCAAAGCATCGAGCAGGCTCCTGAAGATGATAACCTCACCATCCCTCAAGTAGAAGTACTCGCTGTAATTGGCCCTGAGGACATACTCGACCCTCTCGCGGATGTAATCAGCCCTGTCCTCGAAGCTCTTCTTGACGTTCTTGAGGTAAAGCTCGTTGAAGTGCCTCCTGAGCCACGTCGTAACATACTCGACCTTCTCAGCTTCAAGCTCCTCGATGAAGTCCTCCTCAAGGCTCGCCTCCCTGAGCCACTGCGGAACTGGCAGGCCAGCGTAGGAATAGAGGGCCTCGACGAGAAGCTCAGCGAGGTCAATCCAGTGGTTGTCGAGGAGCTTGGGGTCGGCCTTCACGAGGTTGAAAACAAACCTGCCGATGGCCGAGAGGACGCCCATCCTCGGAATAATCTCCCGCTCAAACCTCCCCTGCGCATCCTTCGGAATCTTGTCAACCTTCGTGAACTCGACGGTGAGAAAACGCCTCCTGATGGCTTCATTCCGAGGAGCGCTCATATTGGCTGTAAAGACAAAAGTCGCCAGCGAGGGATAAATCTTGATTGAGCCCCTGTAGCTCTTGAAGCGGAAGAGGTACTGCTCAGGAGCGTTCTTGAGCAGGTTAAAGAGGTTGTCCTCTTCATCGCCTTTGTTGAGGGCGCGGAAGAGATTAGCGGCTTCGTTCAGAATCAGCACGGAAGCCCTTGAGGCAATCAACTCGCTGAGGGTGTAGAGACTCCACGACGCTCCAGAGGAAGTGAAGGGCGAGGACCACATTTCCGCGATGACCCTTCCAACGCTGTGGGTCTTGCCCGTCTGAGACTCTCCTATTAATAGTAGATAAGGAATCCATCTCCGCTTTTCGTTGTAAACCTTGTAGGCGTAGCCAAGGCCACCCACGAGGGCCCACTTAATGGCCCTGCCAAACTTGTAGGGCCAGCTCTCACGCCATGAGGGTTTATCAACTGTCTTCGTTATCTCGTCGAGCAGGAGCAGGGCCTCTTTGACTTCCTCAGGTGAGGGCATGCTCGTGTCAAAGTCATACGCCTCAAGCTGGCCCGTGCTCGGGTTCCAGTAGATGCCAGGAGCCATCGGGCGGTCTTCAACGCGGAGGGCGTTGAGGTAGCGGGCGAGGGTCAGAATCGTGTCAATGGCCTCTTTAGCTAAAGGCTCGCTTGAGAATAGACCGCCGATTTCCTTCAGCCTGTCAAGGAGCTCAACCGCGAGGACGGGCTCAAGTTCCTGGATTATCGGGCCCTTCCAGCTGTTCAAAGCGACGGTCCACTGGTAGAGGATTGGCGGGCTCCTCCCAAGTTCCCTCGCGGCGAGCTCAAGGGTGAAGTCTCTGAAGGCCCTTATCTCGACGGGCACGAGGTTTAGAACTGTTTGCTCGTGGATTGGGACTTCCTCGACGACTGGCTCTCCAGTGGCCTCGTCCTTTACTGGCTTGCCTTCCTCGTCAACGACCTTTCTCCTGATGACCTTGTGGAGGACCACGCGGGGTCTGTTGTAGTCGAGGGCCCAATAGTACCTTCCACGGCGCTTGAAGATGACTGTGTGGAAGTCAATGTAGTCGAGCGGGTAACCCCTGAACTCGGCGGGAAGGTAGTTTTCGTCGTCGAGAGTCCTGGCTTCCTTGAGCAGTTCCTGAAAGGCCATGAGGAGGGGTGAGGTTTCGATGTAGATTCTGACTTCTTCCTCGTCCATAAGGCTCGCCTCGGCTAAGTTTTTATCTCGGGCAGAACGTGGGCGAGGAGCTCGCGGAGGGTTTCATCCTCCGTTACCTTCCTGCCCTTCTCCATGAACAGCTTCCCGCGGTAGCGCTGGAAGAGCTGGTACGTGTCCTCCCTCACGTTTATGCTCTTGTATCTACCACGCGGCATTTCAATCACCGTGCCTATCTTAGCCACAGTACCTATTTTAGGCACAACCTATAAAAGCTTTGTGTGGTTATCTTTGGCTAAAAATACACAAAATTGAGAATTCGCTAAGAGAAGGGTAACATGGAGGCAACGCAAGATGCATGTTACCCTATGTTACCTTTGTTACCAGGGTTTATTTTCCTTCTTTTGCCGAAAAAAGCGATTTAAAGGCCTTTTTAGGTAACAAAGGTAACACGCCAGAAAAACACCCCCATTATTTTGTTTTTCGAGAATTATTGTCTTGAAATTGAACATCTGTTCAAAATTAGGTTAATCTAACCAAGAAAAAACACATATAGGGTGTTTTTGGAGACTAAAATCATGTTACCTAAACTCCTCTCTGCTTCTTTCTTTTTTGAAATAAAGGAAAATAAGGGTAGGGTAACAAGGGTAACATGAGGTAACATGGGGTAACATGCGGGTTATGTTACCTTCCGCGTAAGAAGTTAAGAGTAAGTTTTGTACTTTGCCAAAAAGTTAGAGCTGGAAGCTAATAACTCTCTCGTCATCTTCGGAAATTATAGCATATCCCCGTCTTAGCAGTTGGGTCTTGTATTTAGAAAAGACGACCTTATCTGTTAGAATGTCCTCTGGCTTGAAAAAGTTGAGTAGAAGGGCCTCTATTATATCCTGTTTTAGTTGTATCCCCATCATTCTGGATAATTCCGATGGTATAACTACTCTCCCATTCACCCCCACCTTAGCTATCAGTACGGCTCTTTTTGTGGGTTTTTTGGTTTGGGGGTCGAGTTTGCGTATGAGGAGTTCTGCGTAGTCGCCTTCTTCGATGTTGTAGAGTTTGCGGGTTTCTTTTGGTATGGTGATTCGGCCTTTGGTGGTGGGTTGGGCGTGAAATTTTGCGAGTGGTTCGATGATTTTAGCTTCTCCTTCCATGGACTCACCTCGACATGTTGAGGTCTCATGCTTTTCCAATAACCGGATTTTGGTTATACAACATTACAACTTTCCGCATATTAAATTATCTATGACCTACATGCAATTTAATGTACAAATCTGCTCATTCTTGCCCAAGTTTCTGTGACATACCTATGACACGGGCCAAATGTCATAGATGTCATAGGGGGTATTTGGGCCGTATTCGGAAAATAGGGGCTTCTCATGGCTCCGTTGCTATGACATCTATGACATTCCAAAAACATACCCCCATTATTTTGTTTTTCGAGAATTATTGTCTTGAAATTGAACATCTGTTCAAAATTAGGTTAATCTAACCAAGAAAAAACACATATAGGGTGTTTTTATTCATGTCATAGATGTCATAGAAAAGAAGGAAAGACATGGCTTTATTTTGAAAATAAAGGAAGAAAACCCCCTATGACATCTATGACATGCTATGACATCACGGTCATGTCACGAAGATTTGGGGTAAAAGTAAACAGATGTGGGTATCAGATGGATTGGGGGCATAGATAATTTAATATGTAGAATGTTGCCAATGACTATAACAGAATTCGGTTATAAGAAAAAGCATCAGCTCAGCTCGTCGAGGTGAGTCCATGAAGGGAGACGGTAAAATCATTGAACCGCTCGCAAAGTTCCAGAGCAAATTAAGGCCACAGGGTAAGGTCATGATTCCTATTTATATCAGGGAGTACTTTGGGATTCGGGATGGGGATTTTGTGGTGGTTATAATCAGGGTTCCTGATGAGTCTAAGCGGATTCGTGGGCGGATTTTTGCTGTGGCTAAGGTTTATGATAGGGGTGTTTTCACGATTCCGAAGAAAATTCGCGATAAGTATGGGTTGAAGGTTGGGGATTTTGTAGAAATTCTGCTCGTGGATTATATTCTTGTTCGCTCTCAGTTGGAGAGCAAGGTTGGGCCGGTTCTCGCCCCTAAGGTTCAGTTTAATGAGATTGATGAGGTTTCTGAGCTTCAGATTTTGGAGCGGACTCTTAATTGAATTTAGGATAAAATAAAAAAAGTGCCTTGGAGGTTATTTGCTCACCCACCCGATATATATTGCCGTGTAGTTGGTGGGTGGGTGGAGTGGACTGACATCGCCGCTTTGGCCGAGGATTAGTACTCTGCAGTCTCTGAGGTCTTTTACAATGGTCTCGTTTGAGGTCATGACTGTATAGAGGATTTCCGTGTATCTCTGTGAGAATGGGACGCTATAGAGTAGTATGCCATAGGGAATTTCTACTTTAATGCCTTTGACATCGTCGGGAATTGATGATAGCTCTGAGAGGTTGAATGTAAATCTGCACCCTGGAAAGTCTTGACTGAGAAGCTTGTTCATGGTTTTGGCGTCAGGAGCCCCGAAAGTGAGCCATTCCATGATGCTGAATCTAAATTCACTTGCGGGAGTTGTTCCCAAGTTCTCTACGTGGTATTCACCGTTGCTGTAGGTTATTCTGTAAGTGGTTACAGTTTTTGGAGTTTCACCTGAGATGTTGAGGAGAGTTAATGCCGCTGAGAGGCGCATTGGGATTCTAAGTGGCCAGAAGATTACTAATGGCTCGCGAGGAACCCATGGGTTGTCTACTGGTATTTTAAATCCTGGAAGTGCTCCAAAGCCGTTTTTGGTTTCGATATAAAAGATGTATGTTTCAAAGCCGTCGCGGGCCAGTGCGTAGGCTCCAAAGAGTGCCATGTCCGCGTAAGTGCCAGTTTTGGTGTGGAAGAGTTCATTGGGGGTTTTGATGTTGTAGTAGTGGCCTTTCTTCATGCTTTGGTTTTCTACAAATTCGTCAAGATGGACGTAGTTCACAAGGAAGTCCGTGATGATAAGGGCATCGCGCGTTTTATCCCCTGTCAGGCTGAGAGAGAATACGGGATTGAGGTTCCTGTTGTTTATGGGCTTAAGAGCACATATTATCGTCTGCTCCGTGAAGTTATCTCTCCAGGAGTCTCTGGCGCAGGGGTCTTGTGGTGTTGAAGTAACTGTGCTGGAGCTCGTGCTTTGGACTGGCGTTGTGGACGTGCCTGTGTGGGTTGTGGTTTCTGAGCTTGGAGTTCCAGAGCTCTGTTTCTGGACGGGTGCTTTTGAGATGGTTCCTGTTGGTGCTTTGCTTTCGCTTATGCATCCACTAACGAGGGCCACGAGAAGGACCGTCATAAGGCTTAGTGCAAGGGCATTCCTCCGCATGGAACCACCAAGACGTGTAAGTGGAGGATTATAAAAACATTTCAGTGAATTTAAACTGCTACAAGTTATGGATGTTTGGATGAGAATCTCCAGAATTTGGCGAGTGGTTCGATGATTTTAGCGTTTTCTGGCATTGGCTCACCTCGTGGGGTTCTATTAGGGGATTATGTCCCGATTATGTTGTGTTCTTTGAGTTGTACTAGGACGTCGTGGACTATTTGGTATCTTTCGTCTGTTTTGAATTCTTTGTTGGGTGAGGATAGTCGTCCGCTTGCTGAAATCATGAGTTTTATTGTTTTTCCATTGGTGAGGGGGTACTCTATCATGATGGCCGTAATCAGGCCGTGGAGGTCTTTCACGTATCTTTTGTATTCGGGGCTTTCTTCTAAATGGCTCCCTCTTATTTGAGCTTGTTTGACGAGTTCGTGGGGGATTCCTGTAGTGTAGAACAGTACGAAGTTCCCGAAGATGGTTCTTAGGGTTTCCTCGTTATTGGTTAGGTCGAAGGTAATCTCAACAAACCACTCGGAAGCTCCGAGTATTTGCCCTATGGCGTTGACTAGTCGGTTGAGTTTGTTTTTTGGGGTATCTATTGCAAGGTACCCGTCGAGGTCGTCGGTTAGGTATAGGAATAACTCTGCCTTAAATGTGGGCTTGAGTACGAGTAATTTTTCGTTTTCAGGTTCTTCAAGGTAGTAGGGTTCTTCGACTCGTAGAATAAATTTATGTCCTAAGGGCTGTTTTTGTGCGGTCACAATGTGGAGGTAGAGCGGTAATTTAACTTTGCCGTCAGGTTCTTCTGTTATTTGGTTCTCGATTAGCTTAAAATCGTATTTGTCTTTGGGTAAGGTGCGAGTTTCGTAGGGTATCTTTGTTTTTGGTTGGAGTGAATCTATAAGGGGTTTGACAAATTGGCTTTTTATCTTGAGGATTTTCACCGCTTTCCCCATGGGATGGCCTCCTTTAGCTTTTGGAGTGTGGATTTGTTTGAGAGGAGTGTGTCTATGAGCGTTTTGAGAAATAATTCGTTAACATTGTTTATTCTAATCCAAGACGTGTTATATATGTTTGTTTGAATAGGGGTATACCTGACTTTGAATTCACTTGGGATTTCTCTGTTTATTTTGTCCAAGAGAGAATGGAGGGATTTTTCGTCGGTGAAGTATATTTTCAGGTCTAATGAGGAGCCTGTTAGGTTTATTTTGTCCTTAGTTTCCTCGAGCCGTTTAAATGTCTGTAGTATGTCCTTTAAGACTAAGTAAGAGCCAATTAGGCCATTTTTAATGTGAGTGGGGTCGTTGGTTAGATGCGGCCGGGCAAATACATCAATGTCTTTGATAATGGGGGAATTTAGTATTATGTCTTCTGGTGTCTCTTCTTCTGGCTCGTCTGGAATAGGCGTCAATCCAAGCTCTTCTTCCTCAAACTCGTCATCTTCAAATTCTGCTAAGGGAAGGGAGTACATATCGTACGCAATGCTTATTGGAAGGTTGTCGTAGGTTATGATACCCTCTCTATTGTTGAAGTTATATTGCTTAAGCGTCTGTTCTATTGTCATTATTGCCTCATTCGGGGTGGGTCCTTCTCCTGGCCTGAACTGTACTATTAACACGAACTCAAATGCAAAAACACCGCTCTCAAATGTAACATTGTATTTTTCTATGAATTTTCTTGCCATGTATTTTCCCGCGTCATAGAGGATATTTTGAAAGATAGCTTCCATAGTTATCCCCTAATCAGGACTTTGTTTAGGAAGTACATTAACTTTCCGATACTCTTGGGGGGTTCGATGATTTTAGCGTTTTCTGGCATTGGCTCACCTCTCTTTCTTGGGTAGGAATGAGAGGAGGTTAACTTTTGGAGGTTCTGGAGGTTTGGTTGATTTTACCCGGGGTCTCCTTTTGATTGGGGAGAACAGGGCTTTTAGAAGGTCTCCTTCCCTGTATTCTTTGAGCATTTGTTTTTGCTCTGCGTATGGTTGAATTTCCTGGTTTTCTAGGAAGTATTCAGTTTGGTTCATGAGCTCTACGTTAATTCTTAGTGTGTTGAGCATGATGTTGTACTCTTTCATTAGTAGGATTTTCTTAAGTTTTGGGTCTTTTATTAGCTTGGGATGGAGGTAGTAGTAGGTATCAAGGTCGAAAAGCCTGGCTTTGTACTCTAGGAGTTCTCCTGGCTTTTGGGGCTTCGGGGATTTATCGTCGGGTACGCCTTTTCCTTTGTTACCCCCTATGAGATTGGCCCCGGTTAAGGTAGTCACGGGGTCAGTTCCAGGGGTTAAAGTTAGTTGGGGGCTTGATTCGAATTCTCTGTTGAGATTGGTGGCGTAAACGACGATATCCTCTAATCTTTTGTTTTCTCTAAAGACTTCAAGGAACCTACGGATTTTTCCAATGTTTTGGGGCGAGGGCAAGCCGCTTTCAAAATCTATCCAAATGTTGAAGTATTCTTTCTTAATGTAATGCTCTGCGAGTTTTACGAGGTCTCTCATTCCGAATTTAAGGGAGACTGGAACGAATATGGGTTTGGTATTTTTACTGTCGAGCTTCTCAACGCTCCAGTCAACGTATGTGATGTAGTCATCTAAATTAGCAATCCTTATCGATTTATATTTTGTTTTTCCAGTTTCGGGGTCTTTTTCTACAGGAATGTTTTTCTTGACTTTCATGTTGGGGACTAATAGGGCCACTGATGAGTATGCGTAGTAGTATGAGAGGAATCCTGAAAGGTCTTTTAGACCCTCTAAAATTTGGGATCTGAGTGGGTTGAAGCTTAAAGTGTATGCTAAGATTAATGGGGACGCCCACCTTTTGTATCTGAGAAGGCGAGTTATTTTCCCATTCTCATCCTCGTCGAGTATGGTGTTTACAGTGCTCTCTCTGAGTGTTGACGAGATTTCATAAAAGAGCGTGTACTTTTCAAGAGCTTTTCTTTGTTCTTCAACCGTTTTCTGTGCTATGCTGTTCACGTTCAGGACTTTAATTGGCCTATCTATAGTAATTCCACTTAATTTAAATCGTTTGATGTTGAACTCGGAATCTTTGTCAAGGATTGCCTCTTTGATATTGAGAGCAGTTGTCATGGACCACACCTCTCAATCTCGTCAAGGATTCGGTTTATAATATGTGACTGCACTCTGAATTTTGAATTGCGGATTCTCTCTAAAATATCTATCGCTTCTTCTTTGGTGTATATGTGATATTGATAGTGGCAACGGCCGATAAAACCAACTGTCCCGGTCATTTTTGATTTTATTCCTGATAACTTTTTTTCAATAATCCTCCTCGGCCCGTCTTCATCTAGAATCAGGATGAAATCTTTCCCTTTTAGGTGATACACAATGGCAATACCAATAACCTCGTGTTCTCCTTTTTTAATTTCGCTAATCCCTAAAAATGGCCGCACTATTTCTCCATAATTAAACGGCAGAGGTTTCTCTCGGACTTTTGAAAGATCGGGTTTGATAAAATGGTAGTTAGGAGACTTCCCTATTTCATTTTCCACCACTGGTCCAATGACAAATTTGAATTTCCCACTGTTAATGATCTTTTTGAGACCTTCCAGATAGTCTATGTCATCTAAAAAGCAGATATAAAATGTTGAATCGCTTATGACTTCAGTCTTTGTCATAGTGTTGCCTCCAGGAGTTCCTGATATTTGCTCTTGCTAATAATGCCTTTTTTGTACAATTCATATGCAAGGTGTTTCCTACGGGCAGGGGCCATTAAAGACCTGTAAATTGAAGAGTACTTGGTCCACTCTTTGAAGGTTGAGTATATTAACAGGAGCAGCTCTTCAACATCTAGTGGATCATACATTAGTCTGATAGCCTTTGCTATTGCAAGGAATTCTTTGAAAGGTTCTGCGTGAGAATATTCTTTGAGAAGCTCTCTAAAGGCAGCCTTACCTTTTGGCGTTAGGGATATGTCCACAATCATTCTTTTCACTAATGGAAGATCCTTGATGTAAAATTCGAATGCATCGGGATAATAGACAGGGTTTTTCAAGGCTTCATTTAAGTCAGGAGAGTATGGACCATACATATGCTTTTCAAACTTAATAACTTCTGAAAGGTCGGGAGCTACATTACGGAGAATAAAGAACTCTTTATGTAGATGCAAATTGGTAGGTACAGGAGTATCAACTATCCCAATGAGGAGAATCAGATATTGCTCTATCAACAACTCCCGTTCTTCGGGAGTGAGATCATCCCATGCCATTAATTATGCCCCCCAATAAATTTACTTCTAAACTTCGCCAGCGGTTCAACTACTCTGGTCTCGCTATCAGACATAGACTCACCTCTTCCCTCGATTTTAGCTAATGACAAATTGCTTGTTTTCTGTATTCTGTTTAGAATACATAAGGTTTACCGTGGGGTGCTCTACTGATGTGAGTAATTTTTCCGTCCGTAATCTACTTAAGGGAATTTGGGTTTTAATGGCTGGTGTCGTGATGCTGAGGTCGTTTGAGGTTGAGCTGGAGGCTCTTGGGGAGAATGTTCGCGTTGAATTTTTGAGTGAGAGTTATATTGACTTAATTAGGGCTTTTGATTCTGGTGAGGGTGGGGAGGAGCAGACGGAGTTCGCGAGAACTAAGGCGTGGGATTCTCATGAGCGGTGTCTTTCTACGGTTTTTGTAATTCTGAGCAGAGAAAATTCTCTTATATCGTATTTCACGCTTTCTCCGTTTATTGTTAGTCTGAAGATTCGTGAGGATATGCCTGAAAATAAAAAGGAGCTTGTTGAGGATTTGAGGACTCGGCTTGTAGAGCTGTTGGGTATGGATATTGAGTATTCTTCTGTGCCTACTATTCTTCTTGGGCAGTTTGGTCTCCAGAAGGAGTACCGGGGTAGAGGTCTTGGCGGGGAGATTCTGGCAAAGATTGTCAAGCCGTATGCTGTTCTTTATGCCGCTCAGATTGGTGGTGTTGGTCTTTCGCTTCATGCGAAGAAGAGGGTTGCGAAGAGGTTTTATCTTAACCCTAAAAAGAACCCTCTTGCGGAGGATTTCCAAGTTGTTTCTAAGGGTGGCACTTATGAGTTGTTTTATCCGTTTGTTGCTGAGGCAATGGCAGTTAGAAGAGCTTTGATTGAGAAGTTAAGGGGTAAATACATCAGATAAGGCCCGCAATAGCCAGGGCTCTCTTAACGGTGTCTTCTATCTCTTTGGGGTCTCGCTCTTTAGCTTTCTCAAATGCATTTACAAAGTTCTGGAGTTCCTCGGGGGTCTCTAACACGAGTTCATAGCCGTTGAACTTGGCCATTTCTCTCACCGTTGTTTCCTTACGGAAGGAATTATATAAAGGTTTTTGTTGCGTGGCCTTCCTGGTCCTGCGGTTGGTCTCCGAACGCGGGCCATAATTGTCGCCTCTAAACTGTGGTGTGGTGAGCTTTCCAGAACTCCCAAAGCTCCCAAACGAACTCACCCCACGGCTTTCGTCCCTT
>Ga0256838_1001053_pt1 | contig 13957 bp, 16 predicted proteins | sample 4571419metaG_FD_185978 | JGI IMG/M metagenome (GOLD analysis project Ga0256838, IMG submission 185978) | Hydrothermal vent microbial communities from Guaymas Basin, Mexico - 4571-419 | ecosystem: Environmental > Aquatic > Marine > Hydrothermal vents | place: Mexico: Guaymas Basin | collected...
AGTTTCTAGTGTCTTTGTAAGTTCACTTTTTAGCCCCATAAGAGATGGTATCTTAAGTGTTACAGTTTTAAAATAACCTAGATAGTAAGTATCGTTTTCATAACGGATGCTAAGTTTGTCACCAACTGTTTTTTTTAGTAACCTACCAAACCCAATATTTGAAGCAGATACATATATCTTTGAGTCAGATATGACCTGATTTGTATCTGTAAAATTATTTTGTAGAGTATCATTGGTATTAGTTTGGTTTATATTTATATTATTGTTATTTTTATCTGCTTGTAGTTGGAAGATGATATTTTGGTCTGTTGCTTCTGTTATAAGTGCTATCACATCATTTAGTTCTGCACCTAAAATCTTTACTTTTTTTATCGCTTCATTGTCTGGTATAGTTGTTGTAGATATTTCAAAGTTTTTAGCATCTACATTTATAATCTTGATAGCATCATTTGGAGATAGTGTTCTTTTTGTGTTAGTAAAATTTTCTTCAAGTTCATTTTTTAATATATCTTCTTTATACTCATTTGCACAACCTGTAGCAAAAAGTATGATGCTTATGTTTAAGATGCAGTTTGTTATATACTTTTTCATAAACTACCACCTTTATCTGTTTGTGAACTAAAGTAAACTGTTTGAAGTCTACCGTATCTATCTTTTAGTAAGATGTAGTTACTTGTTACTTTTTTTATCTTAAATATTTGCTCATCTATGTATAGAGAATCATTAGATTTTATGATGATATTTTGATTTTGAAAATTTACCAAAGCAAATTTACCTTTTTTAGTGTGTATATATCCAAAGTAACTCATCTGGATATTTTTTCTACTAGGTCTAGGTTTATAGATAGTATTTTTTATAACTTTCTTTGAGACTTGTTTCTTTGGTTCTGATTTTACTTCTTGAAAAAAGGGATTATAAGATGCAAAAATAGTCACATAGTATATAGATAAAAGTAATATATATTTCAAACTAACCCTTTTTTAACTATAATAATAGCAAAAATCATTCCTAAAAGAAGTAGGTATTAAACTTGCTTATGAAAATAAAATTTATAAGGATTATAAAAATGGCTACATATATAAGTGATGGTAAAAAACTACTTGATGTTGAGTATGATGTTGTTGTTGAACTTAATGATACTATAGATGGTATGAGAGTTATATCTAAGCATACAGAAGCATCAAATGAGGTTGTTTTATTTTTGTTAGAGTTGGGTGGGTTTATATCTTGTTATATTTTAGATGAAAACTATCTTGTTGGTAGAGTAAGTGGTTTTAAAAATCTAGCAGATGCTATAGAATCTTATAATCTAGGGGAAGTATAATTAAATAAATAAGAAAATTTATTTGATGTTATTGACCAAATATTAAAAAAGGCTATAATTACATAATTTTATAAAAGGATACTTCTTTGCAGTTTACAGATGAAGAGTTAAAAACTAAAATACAAGAGTTAAAAGATAAGCTTAGTGTAACAGTTGTTGCACATTTTTACCAAAGAGATGAAGTGTTTGAAGTTGGTGATATCACTGGTGATTCACTAGAACTTGCTACTCGTACTAGAGATGATGATGCAGAGTTTGTACTTTTTTGTGGTGTTGGTTTTATGGGGCAAAGTGTAAAAGTTCTTAGCCCTAACAAAAGAGTTGTTATGCCAAAAATCGCTTGTTGTGCCATGGCTAGTATGATAGATGGTATGCAGTATGATAACACTGTAAAAGCTATGAATGAAGCAGGTATAAAAAGTGAAAATATTTTACCTATAACCTACATAAATTCAGATGCAGAGGTAAAAGCAAAAGTTGGTGAGATGGGTGGGCTTGTTTGTACAAGTTCAAATGCTAAAAAAATCATCACAACAGCACTAAAAGAGGGTAAGAAAATCCTTTTTGTACCTGACAGATGTTTAGGACAAAACATAGCAAACCAAATGGGACTTAAATCTTGTGTAGTTGGTGATGGTAGTGATATGAATGAAGCAGATATCATCTGTTTTGATGGTTTTTGTTCCGTTCATCAACTTTTTACTGTAGAAGATATAGAATTTTTTAGAAAAAAATACAAAGATATTTTGATAGCAGTACACCCTGAATGTGACCCAGCTATCTGTGATGCTAGTGATTTTGTAGGTTCAACTTCTCAACTTATAAAATACATTGCAGACCTAGACCCTGAACAAAAAGTAGCAGTTGGAACTGAGTTTAACATGGTTAATCGTCTTCGCCCTAAAAATACTTATGTACTAAGTTCAACAAAACCTGAATGTCCAACTATGAATGAAACAACACTTAAAGATGTGTATGAGACTTTAAAAGCTATAGATGATGGTGAACCTATAAATGAGATAGAAGTTGATGAAAATACTCAAAAATGGGCAAAAATAGCTCTTGAAAGAATGATGGCATTATAATGATAGAACAATTTATAAAAGATACATTGGCAGAAGATGTTGGTCGTGGTGATTTGTATGCACTTGTTGAAGATAGTGTAGATGCTAAAGCTGATATAATCGCTAAAAGTGATGGTGTAGTAGCTGGTGTAAAGTATATAGATGTACTTGCAAAGTTAGAAAACTTTGAAGTGATATGGGGTAAAAAAGATGGAGATAGTTTTGTAAAAGGTGATATTATAGCTATAGTAAAAGGTGATTCTCATACTATCTTAAAGATAGAGAGAACACTTTTAAATATGCTTCTTCATGCAAGTTCTATAGCTACACTTACAAATAGATATGCAACTATCATAAAACCTTATGGTGTTAAACTTTTAGATACTAGAAAAACAAGACCGATGCTAAGAAGATTTGAGAAGTATGCTACAAGATGTGGAGGGGCAGTAAATCATAGAATGGGTCTTGATGATTCACTTATGATAAAAGACACACACTATAAAACTATAAAAGATTTAAAGTCTTACATACAAAAAGCAAGAACACGAATCCCATTTACTTCAAAGATAGAGGTTGAAGCTGAAACATTTGATATAGCAAAAGAAGCATTTGAAGCTGGTGCAGATATAGTTATGTGTGATAACATGACACCTAAAGAGATAGCTGTTATAGTTGAGTATAGGGATTGTAACTATCCACATATACTACTTGAAGCGAGTGGGAATATCTCACTTGAAACTATAGAAAGTTATGCAAAAAGTGGAGTTGATGCAATAAGCAGTGGTTCATTGATTCATCAAGCTAATTGGATTGACTTGTCTATGAAAATGTCATAGGTTTAAAAACCTATGGCAGATGATCAGGATAAAACAGAAGCTTATACTTTTTTGAACAAAAAAGGAACAAGTCCCTTTTTTTACGCTAAAGCCGCTATGGCTACTAAAGTAAATTTTTATCAAAAATTTATGTCATCTTCTAGGAGATTTTAATGGCAGATGATCAGGATAAAACAGAAGAAGCCTCCCCAAAGAAGATAGAGGATGCCCGTAAAGAGGGAAATGTCCCAAAGTCTCAAGATGCTGCAGGTGTTATCACTCTTTTTATAGCTATTTTAGCTCTTTTAATGCTTTTTCCATATATGATTGAAAAGGTAAAAGACTTGGTAAGGTATTATTTTTCATTGATTGGCACACATTTAGATAAGCTTTTTATGATGAATGTTGCTTTTACGACAATGAAAGAGTTTTTACTAATCGTAATGCCGTTGTCTGTGGCAGTAGCTGTTGGAGGTATTATCTCTGCTGTGTCTCAATTTGGTTTTTTATTTACTACTAAAGCTATAGAGCCAAAGTTTAGTAAATTAGACCCAATTAAGGGGATAAAAAACTTAATCTCTATGAAAAAACTTATAGAGGGTATGAAAATAACCTTTAAAGCATTTACTACATTGGGTGTTGGTTTTTATATTTTCTTCTTTTTTATACAAGAGTTACCAACAGTTGCTTTATTTGGTCTAGGTGATCAACTAGAGTGGTTAAGGGATAAAGCTATAATTATCGCTTTAACAATGCTTTTTATCATTTTTATATATGCATTAATCGATGTTGTAATAGTTAGAAAACAGTATTTTGATGGTCTTAAGATGTCTAAGCAGGAGGTTAAAGATGAGATGAAAAATATGGATGGAGACCCACTCATAAAAAGTAAGATTCGCCAAAAGCAGATGGAGATGGCATCGAAAAGGATGTTGTCAGAAGTTCCAGAAGCAGATGTTGTTATAACAAATCCAACACATTTTGCAGTTGCTATAAAATATGATACTGAAAAAGCATCAGCACCAATAGTCGTGGCAAAAGGTCAAGATAAGTTAGCTCAAAAGATAAAATCAATTGCAAGAGAAAATAATGTACAAATTGTTCAAAATAAACCATTGGCGAGAAGTTTGTACGATCAAGTTGAAGTAGATAAACAAATACCAGATGCACTTTTTACAGCAGTAGCTGAAGTTTTAGCTTATGTTTATAAAGCAAATCAAAAATAATAGACTTCTTGTATAACCTATGAAATTGAAAATATTACTCAGAGTGCATTAATTTTTTTAAGAAAAGATTGAGTAATAGCCGTAGCTATTGCGATAGCTTTTCTTAAAAAAAGTGATGTGCTAAGGGTGATAGTTTCTTTTCACTAGGTTATGCAAGAAGTATAATAAAGATTAAAGTTTATTTTAGCTAAAATTTCAAACATTTTTTATTAAGGACATTATATGTTAGAAGGTATCGTTAGAGAGAGTACTGGCAAAAAGGGCACAAAAGCACTTCGCCGTGATGGTTATCTAATCGCGAACATTTATGGTAAGGGTTTAGAAAATATTTCTGCTGCATTTAAAGCAAATGAATATATCCGTGCTGTTCGTAAAAAAGAGAATATTGCATTCCCAGTAAAAGTTGGTGATAAAGAGATGAATGTTGTTGTTCAATCTTATGAGTCTCAAGCTGTAACTGGTGAGCTTTTACATGTTGATTTAATGGTAGCACAACCAGGTGTTGTAACACACTATATGGTTCCTGTAACTGCTGTTGGAACTCCAGTAGGACTTAAAAATAAAGGTCTTTTAAACCTTGTAAAACCTCGTTTAAGAATGAAAGCTGCTTATGAAAATCTTCCACAAACTGTAGAAGTAAATGTAGCTGATTTAGATGTTGGTGATTCTATAATGGTTCGTGACCTTCCAACTTTTGAAAATACTAACTATACAGATTCAGATCGTGTAGCTGTTGTAAGTATTATCAAGGCTAAATAGTCATGCTTATAGTCGGACTAGGTAACCCTGGCCCGAACTATGAAAAAACTCGTCATAACATAGGTTTTATGGTTATAGATGAACTTATCAAAATCCACAATGCTACTAAAGTTTCATCATCATTTGATGGAGACCTTTATAAATTTAAAAATCATTTTTTATTAAAACCACTTACTTTTATGAACCTTTCTGGAAATTCTATTGCTAAAGTTAAAAATTTCTATAAGATAGATGAAGTTGTTGTAATACATGATGATTTGGACTTGCCTTTTGGTGCAGTAAAGTTTAAAAAAGGTGGAGGTCATGGTGGTCATAATGGGCTTCGTTCAACCGATGAAAAAATCTCTCGTGAATATATTCGAGTAAGAATGGGCATCTCTAAACCTGAGAACAAAGGTGAAGTTGCTTCTTATGTGTTAGGTAAGTTTACCAAAGATGAAGAGTTGCATATTCAAGATTGGATAAAACATACTTGTAATTCTGTTGATTTTTTATTAGAAAATCCATTAGAGGAAGTAAAATCTAAGTACAGCATTAAAAAATTTACAAAATAAAAAAGGTTTAATTTGTTAGCATATAGATATATCTCCTTACATTTTTTAAGGTATTTTATAATTATTTTATCTGCTCTTGTTTTTTTTATGTTGGGTTTAGATTATATGGAAAATGCAGATAAGTTAAGTTCATCTGCAAACTTACTTTTAATCTATATGGTTTATAAATCTTTTTTTGCTATAGATATGCTTCTTCCTATATCTTTAGTTTTTGCTATGATCTCAACAAAGCTTTTGTTAATAAGGTCAAATGCTCTTGTTTCATTTTATTCTCTTGGTTATTCTAGGGTAGATATACTAAAACCTTTTATAGTTGTGGCATCGCTGATAATTATGTTTTTTATCTCTTTACATCTAAGCCCATCCTTTGCAAGAGCAGGGGAATTTTCAAAAAATATTCGTCATAATGTAGAGTATTTAAGTCCCACTAGGGATCTTTTTTTTACATTTAAAAAGCAGTTTATATATTTCTCAAAATTATCACCTCTACAAAAAAAAGCAGAAGGGATTAGGGTTTTTAGTATAAAAGAGGGTTCTTTAAAAGAGGTTATTGTTGCTAGTGAAGCTATCTATGAGAACAATAATTGGCATATAAAAGAAGCAGATATATTAGTAAAACCTGATAAAATAAGTTTCTCATCACTTGGAATTACAGTAACTAAAAAAAATGATTTAAAGATTCTTCATGGTTTTCGTCCAAAAATGATAGACCAAGTTTATGAGGGTAAAGTTAATTTTACTATTTTAGATGCTTTAGATGCTTATATGCTTTTAAAAAATCAAAATCTTCCTACAGATAATATAGAGGGTTCTTTATACAAGATATTTGTATATCCATTTTTTGCACCATTTTTAATTGTCATAATTTTCTTTTTTGTACCTATTAGTGTAAGATTTTTAAATGTGTCTTTTTTTAGTTTTGTAGCTATATTATCAACACTTCTTATTTGGGGTGTTTTATTTATGTTAAGTGAACTTGCAAACAATAAAACTATCTCAAATGAGATAGGGATTTTAGCCCCTATTGTTGTATTGTTTATAATTTCTTTTAGGCAATACAGGTACTATCGTTTATCGACCTAATTTATGTACTTTAATCAACATACTTAGATTAAGAAGTTATTTATGGTCTCTTACTTATTTTTCTAGTTAAAAAAAATCATAACAAATCTATAAGCACTTTTTAGATAAAATAGCTAAATTTTATTATTATATGGATATATTACTATGAACTTTAAAGAATTAGCTGATAAATATAAAACACCTTTGTATGTGTATAACTTAGATTATATGACTAATCAATACCAAGAATTAAAAGATGCTTTTAAAGGGCGAAAATCTATTTTAGCTTATGCTGTAAAATCAAACTCAAACCTTAGTGTTATAAAACATTTCGCAGATTTAGGTGCTGGTGCTGATTGTGTTTCTATAGGTGAAGTTCGCCGTGCATTACTTGCTGGTGTAGCACCTTATAAAATCATTTTTTCAGGTGTTGGAAAACGAGATGATGAGATTCGTGAAGCTATTGAATCTGATATTTTATATATCAACTTAGAGAGTGAAGCTGAATTTGGTAGAGTTGAAATGATAGCAAAAGAGTTAAACAAAGTAGCTCGTATAAGTATCAGAGTAAATCCAAATATTGACCCTAAAACACATCCATACATCTCTACAGGATTACACGATAACAAGTTTGGAGTAGAGATTCAAACTGCTAAAAGAATGTATATCTTAGCAAATAATTCTACTCATATAGAACCTATTGGTATCCATTTTCATATAGGTTCTCAACTTACAGAATTAGACCCTATCCGTGAGGCTGCTGAGATAGTAGCAGATATGATCCGTTCACTTGAAGTTTTAGATATAAATCTAAAGTTTTTTGATGTTGGTGGTGGACTTGGCATCAAGTATGATGATGAAACTACGATAAAACCTTATGATTATGCACAAGCGATTTTAGGTTGTTTAACTGCTATGGATATAACAGTTATCTGTGAACCAGGTAGATTTTTGACTGCAAATGGTGGTTACTTCTTAACAAAAGTTCTTTATGAAAAGCAAAATGGTGAAAAAAGATTTGTAGTAGTTGATGGTGCTATGAATGATTTACTTCGTCCATCACTTTATAAAGCTTATCACAAGATAGATGTTATAACAGATAGTGAGACTGAAAAAAGTAAAGCAGATATAGTTGGTCCAGTTTGTGAAAGTGGTGATTTTTTAGCAAAAGATTGTGAACTTCCTATACTTGAGCATAACGACTTAGTAGTGGTAAATAGTGCAGGTGCTTATGGTTTTACAATGGCTAGTAACTATAACACTCGTGGTAGAACAGCCGAGGTAGCTATAAAAGATGGTGAAGATAGACTTATAAGAAAAAGAGAATCATTTGAAGATATCATAGCAAATGAGAAAGAGTTTTTGGACTAAAAATGTTTTTTATAGATGTTCAAGGTACACTTATAAGTGATGCAGATAAAAGCCCTATAAAGGGAAGTATAGAGTTTATAGATACTTTAAATAGTAAAAATATACCCTATATGGTTGTAACAAACAACACTAAAAAAGCATCAAAATCGTTTTATGATTATCTAAAATCTATAGGGTTTAATTTTAGTTTTGATAACTATCTTGACCCTTTGATGCTACTTGAGAGTCGTGTACAAAAAGATGCAGTAGCTGGTTATGGAGCAAAAGAGTTTTTAGATACTTTAGAGAGTATGGGTTATACACTTGATTTTCAAAATCCAAAAACTGTTTTAGTAGCTATAAAAGAAGATTTTAGTGCTGATGAATATGCACAGATGATAGACTTTTTACTAAGTGGTGCAAAACTTGTAGGGATGCATGAAACATCTATATATGCTAAAAATAACAAACGATACCCTGGGGTTGGAGCAGTTTTAAAACTGCTAGAGTTTGCTACAAGTGTTAGTTATGATGTGGTTGGAAAACCTAGCGATGCTTTTTATAAAGAGGGTTTAAAAAGGTTAAAACTTCAAGATGAAAGTGCTGAATTTAGTAAGATAACTATGATAAGTGATGATGTTAAGGGTGATTTAGGTGGAGCTAAAGAGCTTGGTATGAAGACTGTTTTTGTAACAAGTGGAAAGTATAAATCTGCTGAGGAGATAGTTCCATTTTTAAAAGATGAGTTAAAACCTGATGAGATTTTTAGCGATATTGGAGAGGTTGTAGTATGAAGAATGAGGGATTAAAAGAGATTGGAAAATCATCTTTAACATTAGCAAATCTTGTTTTTGTTGTTTTCTTTTTAAATAATTATTTGCAAAATGATAGTCATAGTATATTTGGAATTATACTAACTATATATGCTGTAGTTATGTTGTACTATACAGGTTATGTAGCTATAAATAAGGGAGATAAAGATGCTTGAATTTGGAATTATTAGTGCTATTTTTGCAACTATAGCTTTTTTAGTTGTAAAAAATATACCGGATGTAAAAAATGAAATATAAAACACTAGATGATTGTAGAGTAGCAATCGATGAGATAGACAATGAGATGCTAATACTCCTTAACAAACGGATGAAAGTTGTTGAGAGAGTTGGCGAGATAAAGAGTGATACTGGTGGAGCTATCTATAGACCTGAAAGGGAAAAGGCTATCATAGAAAGACTTTGTCGGTTAAACGAGGAACAAAAAGGACTTTTAAACAAAGATGCTATTGAAGCTATATTTTTAGAACTTTTTGCAGTTTCAAGAAACTTGGAACTACCTGAGCGTATCGCTTATCTTGGACCTGAGGGGAGCTTTACCCATCAAGCTGCTGAGAGTCGTTTTGGTGCTATGAGTGACTACCTTTCACTTAACTCTATAGAATCAGTTTTTAAAACACTAGAATCTAAAAGAGCAAAATTTGGTGTAGTACCTATAGAAAACTCTCGTGATGGTATAGTTGGGGAAACTCTTGATTTGTTAGCAAAAAGTAGTGTGAAAATAGTTGCAGAACTTTATATGCCTATACATGTTTCATTTGCTACAAAAGCTGAAAAGTTGGAAAGTATTACTAAAATCTATTCTAAAGATAAAGGCTTTGGTCAATGTCGTGAGTTTTTGAGTGAACACGGTTTTAGAGATGTGGAGCAAATCCCAGTAGAATCAACTGCAAAAGCAGCGATACTTGCATCAGAAGATGAAAACTCAGCAGCAATTTGTTCACACATAGCTGCAAAACTCTATGGTGTTCCAACGATGTTTGAAAACATAGAAGATGAAGTTGACAATGCTACCCGTTTTGTGATTTTGAGTGATTTTAAAAATGGTATAAGTGGGCAAGATAAAACATCTATCTTAGTTCGCTTAAGAGATGCAGTTGAAGCTGGTGCATTGGTTCATTTTTTACAAGATTTTGATGAAGAAAAAATCAACTTGTCAAAAATAGAATCTCGCCCATCAAAAGATAAAGATGGTGGGTTTGATTACTGGTTCTATATAGACTTTTTTGGTCATATAGATGATGAAGCTATACAAAGAGTGCTAAAAAAACATACAGATGAAGTAACTTGGCTTGGAAGCTATGTAAAGGGTGAAAATTGAGATTTAACAAAAACTTAGAAAATATAAAAACTTATGAAGCTGGAAAGCCTATAGAACTTGTTGTTCGTGAATTTGGCATCGAGCCAAAAGATATAGTGAAGTTAGCATCAAATGAAAACCCTTATGGTTGTTCGCCTAAAGTGCAAAAAGCAGTGGTAGATATAGTGGTAAATATGGCACTTTACCCTGATGACTCTATGATGAAGTTAAAAGATGCACTCTCAAGTAGGTTTGGTGTTAAAGATGAAAACCTTATCATAGGTTCAGGAAGTGACCAAGTTATAGAGTTTCTAATCCATGCAAAAGCAAATGCTAACTCTAAAATACTTATGAATAGTGTAACATTTGCTATGTATGAAATCTATGCTAAACATGTTGGTGCAGAGATTTTAAGAACTACATCTCAAAAACATAATCTTGATGAATTTTACGAGATATATAAAGAACAAAAACCTAGTATCATCTTTTTATGTACACCAAACAACCCAACAGGTGATGCTATAGATGTAAAAGAGATGTATGAGTTTATATCAAAGATAGATGCAGATACTCTAGTAGTAGTAGATGGTGCATATATGGAGTACGCTAAGTTTAAAGATGTTTCAAAATCAGTTGAGCCAAAAGAGTTAGTAGAGAAGTTTAACAATGTTATCTATCTTGGTACATTTTCTAAAGCTTACGGACTTGGTGGTATGAGAGTTGGTTATGGTGTAGCTGATGCTAAAATCATAAAAGAACTTTATAAACTTCGCCCACCTTTTAACATAACCACACTTTCACTTGAAGCTGCATCTGTAGCAGTTGAAGATGAAGAGTTTGTGAATGAGTGTATAAAACTTAGTTTTGATGAGATGAAAAGGTATGAAAAGTTTGCAAAAGAGCAGAACATAGAGGTTATAGATAGTTATACAAACTTTGTAACTCTATGTTTTAATGATGAGCAAAATTCTACTCAAATAGCTAACAACCTTTTAAAAATGGGGATGATAGTTAGAGACCTTAGTGGTTATGGTATGAATGCTATCCGTGTAACAGTTGGTACACATAAACAAAATAGTCGTTTTTTCGAATTATTTTTAAAAGTTTTATAATACTTAACGACGGGATATAATGGATTTTAAAGTACTTTTTTCACAGTTAATCACTCTTTATGATAAATTAACTAAACAACAAAGAATTATTATAGCTGCTGCCATTGTAGGTATAGTAGCATTTTTAATTTTTATGGTTGTTTACACATCAAAAGATAGTGGAAATTCTAAATATGTAGTGCTTTTTGATTCGTTAAGTTCTGGAGATGCTGCAAAGGTTATAGAACAACTTGAAAAAGATGAAGTTCCATATGAACTACTTGATAACAATGTAATCAAAGTTCCAAAAAATGTAGTATATAAACAAAGAATCGCTATAGCTTCTATGGGGATACCAAAAGATGGTGGAGTAGGGTTTGAACTTTTTGATAAGCAAGAGTTTGGAGCTACAAGTTTTGACCAAAATATAAAATACCTTCGTGCATTAGAGGGTGAACTCTCTCGTACTATTAGTGCATTGATACCTATCGATAGTGCTAGTGTAAGTTTAGCTATATCTAAAAAAACTCTTTTTGTTGAAAAACAAGCAAAACCTACAGCCTCGGTTATGGTTACCGTTTTAGAGGGTAGAAAATTAACCAGTAAACAGGTTCGTGGTATTAAAAACCTTGTTGCATCTGCAGTTGCTGATCTTATCCCTGAAAATGTTACATTGATAAATAGTGATGGAGAGATATTAGGTAGTGAAGATGAGATGCAACAGATGGGTGAATTGTCTGCTGTTCAACAAAGATATAAAACAAAAGAGGAAAAAAAGCTTCAAGAGAAGATAGTAAATGTTATAGCTCCTTTTGTTGGTGGTAGAGAAAAAGTTGTTGCACAAGTTAGTATAGAGTTTGACTTTTCTATAAAAAACTTAACATCTGAAACATTTGACCCTGAAAATGTTGTTAGAAGTGAACAGGTAAGTGAGGAAAAAAGAGAGGGTGCAAGACCAGCTGAAGTTGGTGGAGTGCCGGGAACAGTTAGTAATATAGGTCCAGTAGAGGGATTAAAATCTAACCAGCTAGCTGAAAAGTATGAAAAAAATACAGGAACTACCAACTATGAAGTTGGAAAAACTGTATCTACTATAAAAAGTCAATTTGCACGGATTAAAAAAATAAGTGCTGCTGTAATTATTGATGGTAAGTATAAGTATAAAAAAGATGCTGATGGTAACCCAACTGAAGAGATAGAATATATAGCACTTAGTGAGTCAGATATACAAGCTTTAGAATCACTCGCAACTCGTTCTATAGGTATAGATACTGTTCGTGGAGATAATATTAGTGTAAAAAACCTACAGTTTAAACAAGATAACAAATCTAGTCGTGATAATGCAGTATCAAAAATGCTAGGATTATCTGAAGTTTATTTATCACCTTTTTCAGAAGTATTCAAATATATATTTGTAATAATTTTATTGTTAATAGTTTACAAAAAAGTTATGTCACCATTTGCTGAAAGAATGCTTGAAGTATCTAAAGAAGATGATGAACTTGAACGACCTGATTTATCGTTTACGGAAGATGAAGATGATGATCTTGTTGGTAAAGTTCAAGATATGCGTAAAAAAGTTGAAGAACAACTTGGTATCGGTGGGAATTTAAATGAAGATGAACTAAAACATGAGGTTCTTTTAGAAAAAGTTAAAGCTCAAGCAGAAGAAGCACCTGAAGAGCTAGCATCCGTTTTAGAATCATTACTATATGAAGAATTTGATGATGAATCTGGACAAAGAAGGTAAAATATGGATTTAAACCAAACACAAAGAGCAACTTTTGATGAGATGAGTATGGCTGAAAAGGTGGCTATACTTTTAATGCTTTTAGGTGAAGAAGTTACAGCTGAGATATTCTCAAATATGAGTGTAGATGCTATTACAGAGGTTTCAAAATATATAGCTACTTCAAGTACGGTTGACAAGTCTATAGGGACAGCAGTTCTTGAAGAGTTTCATGCTATCTTTCAATCTGGTCAATTTATCACATCTGGTGGTATGGAGTATGCAAGAGAGTTACTTTATAGAACTCTTGGACCTGAAGAAGCTAAAAAAGTTCTTGATAAGTTGCAAAAAAGTATGCAAGAGAGTCAAAACTTTGCATATCTTTCAAAAATCAAACCAAATCAACTTTCAGACTTTATTGTTAATGAACACCCTCAAACTATTGCTCTTATACTTGCACATATGGATGCAACAGAAGCTGCCGATACACTTCACTATTTTCCAGAAGACTTAAGAAGTGAAGTAGCTATGAGGATGGCAAAACTAGGTGATATCTCTCCATCAGTTATTAAAAGGGTTTCGGCTGTTCTTGAGTCTAAACTTGAATCACTTGCATCTTACAAAGTTGAAGTTGGTGGACCTCGTGCAGTTGCTGACATCTTTAATCGTCTTGGTGCAAAAGCTGCAAAAGCTACACTTGCACAAGTTGAACAAGTGGATGAAGAGTTATCTACACTAATCAAAGAGATGATGTTTACATTTGATGATATGGTTACTTTAGATAAAACTGCTATCGCTGAGATTTTAAAGTCTGTTGAAAAAGCTGATCTTATGCTCGGGCTTAAATCTGCTC
>Ga0256838_1001055_pt1 | contig 13935 bp, 13 predicted proteins | sample 4571419metaG_FD_185978 | JGI IMG/M metagenome (GOLD analysis project Ga0256838, IMG submission 185978) | Hydrothermal vent microbial communities from Guaymas Basin, Mexico - 4571-419 | ecosystem: Environmental > Aquatic > Marine > Hydrothermal vents | place: Mexico: Guaymas Basin | collected...
CCCTTTAGATCGGGAGTTTCTCTTAAAAACTTGAGGGGATATAGAACTTTGTCTCCTTTAACTTTTAGCTTCTTCTCTGTCTGTGAACCTACGGCTACGACAATTGCATTAAAACCTTCGGGAAGACTGGAGATTTCGATGCCTGTGTGAACTTTTAAGTTTTTGAAGGCAGTAACTAAGGCAATTTCCTTTTCTGCAAGTTTCCTGTTCAGTTTGAAGCTCGGGATGGCTTTGAGTATTCCTCCCGGTGACCCTTCCTTTTCAAAAAGCTCTACTTTGACACCGGCGGAGGCCAGATAGTAAGCCACGGTAAGACCTGCTATTCCTCCTCCTATTACTGCTACTTTTTTATTAACTTCCGGGAAGAAAGGATCCCTATCTTTAACCTCTAAGCTCTTCAGGACGATTTCTGCTGCCTTTTCGTGAACTTCTCGAATTCTTAAAGGCCTTCCCGGAATTACTCCACACTTCTTCTCACAATCTGCCGGACATATCTGCCCAAGTATGAACGGAAAGGGAGCTTTCGCCATAAAACTGGCGACCGCTCTCTCAAGATCTCCGGATTCGATGTAGCTCATAAGGGTTGGTATGTTTACGCCTGCAGGACAGGAATCCTCGCACGGGGAGGTTTCTCTCCTGCTTCCTCTTTTTGCGTCAACTGCTTGAAGGAAGTACAGGAAAAGCTGAGATAACAGGAGCGTAACTGTTCCGTAGTTTACTTTCCAGCCTATGAGATATAGGTAGTAGAATGGAAAGAGAAAAAGTATGCCAATTAGGACACCCGTTACTGTCCTGCCGGAATAGATCTGTCCAAGTCCCGGCAGGATAAGGGATAGGTAAAACGCCCTTTTCCTCTTTTTAAGGGTTTTAAAGCCTTTAAGTGCAAATTCTCTGTCTGCTTCGAACACTATTAGCTCCAAAGGGGTATATTATCGCAGGACTTCAATTATAGCTCGGAGGTAGCAATGCTTAAAGATAGGTTGACGGGTGCTGTTGTAGGAGCTGCAATAGGTGATGCCCTGGGTACCCTGGTTGAGGAGATGGATAGGGATACCGTTAAGAAGGCTTACGGGGGACCTATTATAGGTTTCAGGAAGCCTTCTCCCATTTCCGTCTGTCCTTACCTGAAGAAAGGTCAGTATTCTCACGAAACCCAAGTTTTTCTTATGGCACTTGAGACTTATGCAGAGAGGGGTTTTTTCGATGAAGCTTTTTACGTAGAAAAGCTTGTTGAATGGCTGAAAGATGAGAAGTCCCACAGGTATCCCGCTGGATCCCACTTAAATGCAGCCCTTTCTTATGCTGCCGGTTTGGAGCCTTCTGAGGCAAGGGTTAAAGCTTCTGACATCGATGGTGCAATTCCCGGAGCGGCTGCCGGGCTTTTTAGGTGGGATAACAGTTTTGATGCCTATCAGGAAGGGAGTCTTATAGCTTCACTCACCCATTCAGACGAAGTTGTTTGTGATGTGGCGGGGCTTATTGCTGTTGCCTTTTCTGAAGTTGTAGGAGGAAGGGTAATTCTTGAAACCTTGGAGGATAAGCTCGGATTTGTGGAAATTCTCAGGGAATTTTCCCGAACGGAAATGGTAAGGGCTTATCTTGATTTGTTGATCCCTGCTGTTAGAAAAGGGATTTCTCTTGATGATGCAGTGATTACCCTCGGAAACGGGAGTTTTGCTCCTGAGGCTTTTTCGCTGTCACTGTTTATTTTCCTTTCGAACTGGAATTCTTTCAGGAAAGCTGTTCTATCAGCCGTTAACTCCTACGGTGATTTTGGAGGAGATACGGACGCTGTGGCTTTTATTGTTGGGGGATTGTGCGGCAGTTACCACGGTATTCATGCTGTTCCTCAGGACTGGCTTGACTGTCTTGAGAATAACAGATATTTACATTTAATAGTTGAGAAATTAATTGATAAAATAAGAGCTTGATAAACTTGTTTAAACATTTAGGAGGATAAAGTGAAGAGAACTTTTATATTTATTCTCACGCAGGTTCCGCTTGTGTCCCTTGCAGCTTGTCCGCAGGATATTCCTCTCGCAAAGATCGGGTCGAGGGAAATTTCTCTTTCTTACTATCGGGTAGTTGAAGAGTCCCTTTCTCCTTCTCTTCTTAGGAAATATTACGGCGGAGAAGAAGGAAAGAGGAAGCTCCTTAATAAGCTCCTTGAAAGACAACTGATATTGAGTTATGAAGAGAAAAAGGGACTTTTTAAAAGACCCGAAGTTAGAAAGCAAATTGAGCGTTTTACAATAAAGAGGCTTGCTTATTCTTACCTTAATGACCTTGTTGGGAAACCGGCTGTTTCAAAGTCGAAAGTTGATGAAATTTTGGATAGATTAAAGAAGAAAGGAAAGAAGATAACCCCCGACCTCCAGCATTCTGTTGAGATTAACTTAAAAGCTCAGGAGTTTGTGAGAAGAAGGCAAAAATTCCTGTCAAAGATTGAAAAGGAAATTGAATTTAGAAATTTATCTCCAAAGAAGGATTCTGATGTTGTTGCCATTTATAAGGGAAAAGCTATAAGGCTTTTTGACCTGAGGCCTATTCTTCCGGGCAAGTTTAGTAATAAGCTACTCAGGAGAGCTGTTATCGAATATGCTCTCTACTTAAAAGCAAAGGAAGCAGGTTACGAGAAGCACCGGGATTTTCAGGATGAGCTTCTGAAGCTAAAGGAAGAACTTGCCGTTAGGGATTTTAAAAGAGAACTTCTTTCAAAAGTTAGTGTTAGCGAAAAGGAGATTAAGGATTACTATGAAAAGCATAAGAGTGAGTTAAGGCTTCCCGGTAGGGCTACTGTTGTAGTTTATGTTTTTGATACGTTAAAAGAGGCTGAGGCTGCCAGGAATAAGCTTTCTGAAGGCTTTCCTGTTGACAAGGCTGTTCCTGAAAAAGTCAGGTTTACTGCGAAGAAGTGGACAGTAAGTTCCAGCGATAAGAAAAACCCCATTTCTAAGTTGGTTTTTGATTCTAAGGAGAATTACCTTCTCCTTGCTGTTCCTTCGGGTAAGGTTCTTTTGATAGAGGTTCTTAAAAGAAAGCCTCCTAAGCCCATGAAGTACGGTGATGCTTACGGAACGGTTAAGAGAAAACTGGAGCTTGACCGGTATAGAAAACTTTTAGAAGAGAAGATTGAAGAGCTGAAAAGGGAATACGGTTTTAAAATTTACAGAGAAAATCTTAGGTGCCTTACTGAGGAATGAGATAGCCTATTAGAGGCTTTTCTTTGAGGAAAGAAACAATTTTCAGAAACTCTTCGTATTTTGCGTTCTTAAGATCCTCTATATATTCTGAAAAATACTCTACTTCATCCATAACAGATAAAGCAAAGCCTATGGCATCTGCCTCTGCTTCCCCGCTTTCTCTTGAAAATATTTCGTTTTTTATCAGCTTTTCCTTTGCTATTTCAAACTCTTCTCTCGGAATTTCTTCGATTGATCTCATTAGCGCCAGCGTTTTTTCGACTGCTTTTTCAACAGTTTCTGTCATCAGGGTTACAGAGTAGTTTGAGCCGAAAAGAAGGTTTTGGTAGTTGGAAGAAGTAGAAAAGACGAGGCCTTTTTCTTTCAGTTCCCTGTAAAGCAGGGAACTCCTTCCGGAGGATAGCAGGGAATCGAGAAGTTCGAGGTAGACATCTCTGTTTCTGTTTGCAGGGGGAAGAAGCCATCCCATCTGGACGTAAGGAACTGCTACGAGAGAACTTTTCATCTCAAATTCTCCGCTTCTTTCTCCTACATCTTCCGTTTCCGGAGTTGGGATTTTCTCTGGTTTTCTTTCGAATTTGCCGAAGCGTTCCTCCAAAAGCTTTTCTGTTTGAGATTCATTTACATTTCCGACTACTACCACAACCATCCTGTCGGGAGTGTAGAACTTTCTGTAAAATTCCCTTAGGGTTTCTGCCGAAAAGCTTTCAACGGTTTCTTTAAATCCCAGTATCGGGTACTTATAAGGTGCTTTCCTGTAGAGTTTTTCTGCAAACTTCTCTACAAATACTTCCTGGGGATTGTCTTGGCTTCTTGCTATTTCCTCAAGGACTATAGGTTTTTCCTTTTCAACCATTTCTTCCGAAAGAAGAGGATTGAGAACCAGTTCTGCCAATAATTCTATTACTCTTTCCGTACATTCTGCCGGTGCCGTTATGTAGTAGTAGGTGTAGTCGTAAGAAGTCGCGGCGTTTATTTCTCCTCCTATACTTTCCACTTCCCTGTCTATATACCCGGGAGGGAAATTAGCGCTTCCGTTAAAGAGCATGTGTTCAAGAAAGTGAGCAACTCCGCGGTTTTTCTCGTTTTCGTAAGAAGCTCCGGCTTTTAACCATACAGTTACTGTGACGGAGTTGAGGTCCTCCCTTTTCTTGATGGCGCATGTCAGTCCGTTTTTGAACTTTTGTACCTTTACCACGCTAGCTCCATTTACCATATAATTTTACAGGTTATTTGAAAATAAACTCAAAAAACACTTATATTCTAACCTAACAAAAATCCGGAGAGTTTCGTGAAAGCTCTGGTTTTAGGAAGAGGAAAAAGCGGAACTTCTGCCTCAAAACTTCTAAGGTCAAAAGGCTGGAAAGTCTGGTTTTATGAAGATTCTTCACCGACGCTTCCCGACGTTTCATTTACTATTGCCGTTAAGTCGCCCGGATTCTCACGTGAACATCCCGTTGTTAAAAGGCTTGAAAAGAAAGGAATTCCCGTTTTGGGAGAAGTTGAAATCGGTTACAGGTTTGCCCGAGGCACCATAATTTCAATTACCGGAACGAACGGGAAGAGTACAACAACAGCTATTGTCCACCATGTTTTAAAAAATGCCGGTTACAAGACATTTATAGGCGGTAACTTCGGAATTCCGTTTACTTCTTTTGCCGATAAAACAGAGAAGGATTCTATCTCCGTTCTCGAGCTATCAAGCTTCCAAATAGAGGATCTTGTTGACTTTAAATGTTATGCTTCTGCTATCTTGAACATTACGCCCGATCACCTCAACAGGTACAGGAGCTTCGAAGAGTACGCCTCTGTAAAGGTAAGCCTGGTAAAACGCTCCGAAATTTCTGTTGTTAACTTTGACGATCCGAACCTGTCCGGCATTAAAGGGGACAACTTTCTCTTTTTCAGCAGGAAAAGGAAAGCCGACGCCTACGTCAACGGAGACTTTATTTATTACCCGGGTGGAAGGTTATCTTTAAGCAGGTTGCCTCTGAAAGGTGTTCACAATATTGAGAACTACATGGCAGCAGCTTTGCTGCTCTTTGCTTTTGGCCTGGGAAGTGAAGAAATAGCAGAGGGACTTAAAAGCTTTCACGGCCTTCCCCACAGGACAGAGTTTGTCGGAAAGGTATCCGGGATTTCTTTCTACAACGATTCTAAGTCTACAAACGTAGATTCCCTCAGAAAAGCGGTAGAGAGTTTTAAAAACGTTGTTTTGATTGCGGGGGGAAGCGATAAAGGATTGGATTTTTCGCCTCTTATCTCGCTCTTTAAGGAAAGAGTTTCTGCCGCCGTTTTTATCGGAGAAACGGGAGAAAAACTCTTTGATACTTTTTCCCCTTTTATTCCCTCTTTCCTGGAAGAGAATCTTGAGAGTGCAGTTAAAAAGGCCTTCTCCTTAGCCCTTGATCTGGCAGTCGATACTGTTCTTTTCTCCCCGGGCTGTGCCAGTTTCGACATGTTTAAGAACTTTGAAGAAAGAGGAGAAAGGTTCAAATCGATAGTAAAAAAACTGGAGGGAACGTTTGAATAGGAAATTGGCTGCATGGTTTCTATTCTTTTTATCCCTAATTCTCTCGCTTTCCGGATTAATTTTTGTTTATACCGGTGCTTACTTTTTCTCCTTGTCCAAAGGAGTTTCCCCCTACTTATACGTTATAAAGCAGGGAATCGCTCTCATGATAGGGGTTTTGCTGGCACTGATTGTTAATACTAAGTTTAATTACAGGAAAATTGCAAGAAAAAAGTTTCTCTGGTTTATTTACCTTTTTGCCAACTTGCTTCTTATATCCGTTCTAATATTTGGTAGGGAAATAAATAATTCTAAAAGCTGGATAGTTGTAGGGGGAATCTCTTTTCAGCCGGCAGAGCTTGCAAAAGTTTTGGTAATTATCTTCGTTTCAGGCTACATTCAGTATAAGTATTATCAGATAAAGGACAACTGGGCATACTTTCTCGGTTTTATGTTTTTGGCTTTTCTGCCTGTCCTGCTGATCCTCGCCGAAGGTGATCTCGGATCAGCGATGATACTTTCTATAGTTATATTTGCTGTTCTCTTTATAACCGGATTTGATGCAAAGTACATACTTACTCCTGTGAGTGCCGGAGCAGTCCTCTTTGTCCTTGCGGTTGTTACAGCACCTTATAGGCTTGCAAGGATAAAGATGCTTCTCGACCCAAAAGAGTACTTCCAAACCTCCGGTAAGTACAGCAGTTACCAGCTGGTTCAGGCCTTTGTAGCCTTTGCAAAAGGAGGACTTTTCGGAATGGGAATAGGACAGGGTGTTCAATCAAAGTTCCTCTTTTTAACATTTGCCTTCAGTGACTTTATGTTTGCCCACATAGCCGAGGAAACCGGAGTTATTGGAGCTTTGGCAGTTATCCTCTCTTTTTTCCTATTCCTCTACTTCGGCCTTTCCATAGCTGATAGGAGTGATGAATTAGTAGGAAGGTCAATGGCTCTTGGCCTCACCCTCTATATATTCCTTCAGGCAATGGTTCACATAGGAGTAAACCTTGGACTTCTTCCCACCACGGGTATAACTCTGCCCTTTATGAGCCTTGGAGGAAGTTCGCTTATAGGTTGCTTTCTGGCTGTGGGGCTCCTTATGAACATTGCCAGACTTCTGCCGGGTGAGTCGAAGGTCGGCGTTAAGCTCGACGGAAGAGGAAGATTTGCGTAACCGGGAGGTGGTTTGAGGATCCTTGTTGCCGGTGGAGGTACGGGAGGACATTTCTTCCCTGCCCTTGCCGTAATTGAAGAGCTTCTATCTCGGGGTATTAACGTCCTTTACTTTGGCACAAAAGGGAGAATCGAATGGCAAGAGAAGGGAAACTTAAAGTGTCGCGCTCTTTTTCTTGAATCTAAAGGTTTCATGGGAAAGGGGATAAGAGCTTTTCTTTCCGTACCATCCCTCCTAAAATCTACTGTACGTGCTGTCGAGGCGATTTCCGAGTTCTCTCCGGATGCTGCGATTGTCTTCGGAGGGTATGCTTCCTTTCCGGCGGGAGTTGCATCTTACATCAAGGGTATCCCCCTGTTCATACAAGAACAGAATTCCGTTCCGGGTAGAACGAATAGGTTCCTTTCCCGACTTTCCAGGATGGCTTTTGTCGGTTTCCCTTCTTCTGAAAGTTATTTTTATTGCCCATCAATTTTTACAGGAAATCCCATAAGAAAAAAAATCAAAGAAACAGCAAAACTAGAAAAAAGCAAAATACTACAAAAGCTAAACCTCTCAACGGAGAAGAAAACTCTCCTTATCTTAGGCGGAAGTCAAGGTGCTCAATGGATAAACAAAACTTTTGAGAAGCTCTCTTCCTACCTCTCCCGCTATTCCTCTTCGCTTCAAATAGTTCACGTTTGCGGTAAAGGTAAAACGGGCAGACTCAAAGAAGCCTATCTGTCCTCCGGAATTGAGGCAAGAGTTTTTGAGTTTTACGGCAGAATATGGGAACTTTACGCCGTAGCCGATGCAGCAGTTTCCAGAGCGGGAGCGCTAACAATATCGGAACTTTCTATATTCGGAATTCCCACACTTTTTATTCCATTTCCCTACGCAGTAGATGACCACCAGTACTATAATGCCAAGTTTCTGGCAGACCGGGGAGCAGCACTCCTTTACAGGGAAAATGAACTCAGCTTAGAAAAACTGCTGGAAACTATAGAGCTTCTCCTCTTTGATATAATGATATCCGTTCGCCTATCCGAAAGAATGAGGGAATTTTCAAAACCCGATGCGACCAAAGAAATAGTGGACAGGTTGGTTAATTATGGAAAAGGATAAAAAACTTATAGAAGCCGCTCTCTTTCTCTCTCAGGATGCCGTTTCCGAAGAATATCTTTCAGCAAAGCTTAACATTCCTATCGAGAAGGTAAAAAAGATCCTAAGTCAACTTGAAGAAGAGTATTCTGAAAGGGGAATAGTCCTTAAAAAAATCGCGGGAGGATACAGGTTTTTCACAGCTCCCGACCTTTCCCAAGACCTCAAGCACTTTGTAGAAGACAGACCGATAAAACTCTCGAGGCATCTTCTTGAAGTTTTGGCAATTGTAGCTTACAACCAACCCATCACAAAGAAGGAAATTGCAAGGATTAGAGGACAAAATCCTGATGGAGCGATTAAATCCCTGCTGGACAAAGGATTAATAAGAGTAGTGGGCAGAGCGAAGCTTCCCGGAAGACCGAAACTCTACGGTACCACCGAAGCATTTCTCTACCACTTTGGCCTGAACTCCATACAAGATTTACCCCCGATAGATATTGACGAGGCATTCAATGAGCAGGGTTGACGACGCTTTAGACATCCTTTACGAGGACGAAGAACTCGCCCTCTGCTGTGAGGACGTGTTGCCGGCTATCGAGAAGCTCCTCTACCGACTTGATATCATCCTTCCAGAAAGGATTGGAGAGGATTTCTTTGTGGAAATAGTTGATAAAATTAGAATGAACCTGATGGAAGATCCAAAATACAGAGATAAACTACTGGAGGGAAAAATGGGCGTGATTACAGTTACTTACGAACTCGGCTCTCTTGGACTTGAAGTCGCAAAGTCCGTTGCCGAGAAGCTCGGCTACAAGCTGGTTTACACAGAAATCCTTTCGGAAGTTGCTCAGAGGCTCGGAGTTCCTGAATGGAAAATTGAAGAGTTTGACGAATTCAAATACGTACCTTCCAAGCTTTCCTTCTTTGATCTATTCCAGCTGGACAAGAACCTCATAGATTTCGGAGCAATTTTCGGAGAAAAGAAGAAAGAGATATCCTTCGAAGAATTCAGGGAAGCACTGACTAAAGCCGTAACAGCATTTGCAGTTTCAAATAATGTTGTGATCGTCGGCCACGGGGCAGCTTGCATACTACAGGAATATCCCAATTCCCTTCACGTGAAGGTTGAAGCTCCGTTTGCAGACAGGGTAAAAACCTTTGCGGATAAAGCAGGAATTTCCTTGGAGCAGGCCGAAAAACAGCTTAAAAAAGTAGATGAAAAGGAGCGGGAATTCTACAGGGACATATGTGATGAAGACATAAGTAAAATAGACCTCTTCCACCTGAAACTTAATACTTCAAAGCTTTCCGTTGAAAACGCAACAGAATTGGTATTAAAAGCATTTAACTTGGTAGTCGAGGAGTAAATGGTTAAGCTTACTTCCCGTGATGCCTTACTCGTCGTTGATATGCAGAAAGATTTCATGCCCGGCGGGGCGCTCCCTGTTCCGGAAGCAGATGAAATCGTCCCCACCGTAAACCGCTATATTGACCTTTTTGAGAAGAGGGGGTTGCCCCTCTTCTTTAGCAGAGACTGGCACCCCGAAAACCATATATCTTTTAAAGAAAACGGCGGAATCTGGCCGGTCCACTGCGTACAGTGGAGTGAAGGAGCAGCCTTCCACGAATCCCTTCGAGTTCCTCCGGGAGCTTTTATCATAAATAAGGGAGACAGACCGGAACTTGAAGCATACTCTGCTTTCCAAGGGACTATTCTCCGGAGTCTGTTGGAAGAAAGGGGAATCAGAAGGCTTTTTATCTGCGGAGTTGCTACAGAGTACTGCGTGAAACATTCGGTTTTCGGATCCCTCAACCTGGGTTTTACTACATTTCTGTTAGAGGATGCCGTTAAAGCTGTTGAACTGAAAAAAGGAGACGGAAAGAGGGCAATAGAGGAAATGAAAGAAAAAGGAGCTATAATCCTGCAATTTAACTTGATTGAAAGCTAATCTTCCTCAAGTCCTTTTAAGAGGCTTTCAAGATCCAAACCAAAACTTTCTTCGGAATCCTTACTTTCACTTCTAAAAGTCCCAGTAAAGCCCCTTTCCTGATTCCTCGCCTTCTCGTCAAAACCGGTTGCAATAACCGTTACCTGAATCTTACCCTCAAGTTCTTCATCAATCGTAACGCCGAAGAAGAAGTTCGTATCGTCCCGCTTAGCCCTCTCTTTTATAAGCCCCGCCGCGGCGTAAGCCTCGTCAAGTGTCAAATCGTTGCCTCCGCTGATGTTAACAAGTATTCTGCTTGCCCCTTCTACCTGGGCATTTTCCAGTAATGGGTTATCGATTGCTCTCCTCGCCGCCGTCAGTGCCCTGTCTTCTCCTTCATCCTCTCCCAGACCCATAAGGGCATAGCCGCCGCTCTGCATTACGGTTTTAACGTCAGCAAAGTCAAGGTTGATAAGTCCGGGCCTTGTTATAACCTCAGTTATTCCCTTAACTGCCTGATAAAGAACGTTATCGGCTATTGAAAATGCCTCTCTTATTGAGACTTTTTTAGGAGTGACTGTTATCAACTTCTGGTTAGGAACAACCATAAGAGTATCGACAAACTCCTTAAGCCTCCTGATTCCTGCTTCGGCAAACTCCTGCCTTCTCCTTCCTTCAAAGTCGAAAGGCCTTGTAACCACTCCGACGGTCAAAATTCCCATATCCTTTGCAATCTTCGCAACGATGGGAGCAGCCCCGGTACCCGTACCGCCTCCCATGCCGGCGGTTATAAAGACCATATCGGAGTTCTCAAGGACTTCCCTTATTTTCGGTTCATCCTCGAGGGCTGCCTGTTCACCGATTTCAGGTTTTCCTCCTGCCCCGAGGCCTTTTGTAAGCTTTTCTCCTATCTGAACCTTTACGGGGATGTTAAGTTTTGAGAGAACCTGGGCATCGGTATTTATGGCGATGAATTCCACACCCTCTATTCCCCTTTCGTACATTCTGGAGACCGCGTTTCCGCCGCCGCCTCCGACGCCTATTACTTTTATCACCGCTTCCTGCAACTTCGAATCATCTATCTCAAACATCGAATCTCCCCTTTAAATTTGTGAGATGTTCCTATTAAAATAACGATTATTCTCATCCTTTCAAGGAGGAAACAAATGCTTTTCTCGGTCGATATCGGAAAGGGCACACAGGATATCCTGATAGAGAGGCCCGGACTTAATAGGGAAAATTGGATAAAAGCAGTCTTGCCTTCTCCCACCGTACTCAAGGCGCGAGAGATAGAAAGAAAAGAGAGAAACCTATACATCGGCGGGTATACCATGGGGGGCGGTCCAGTAAAACGTGCCGTTATTAACCACCTCAAGAAGGGCTTTAAGATTTTTATGACGGAAGAGGCAGCAAGGACTATAAACGATGATATTAATATTGTGCGGGAAATAGGAATAGAAGTTGTAGACCGTATAGATCACCCTGACATTTTACTTTCAGACCTGACAACTGATGTCTACCAGAGTCTTCTAAAGTTTTCTGACATATCGGAGAAGCCCAAATTTGCAGTAGCCTGCCAGGATCACGGTTTTATAAAAGGTCAGAGAGATAGGGTTACCCGGTTTCAGTACTTTAAGAAAGCCCTTTCTAAAAACCGAGACCCTCGGAGTCTCTATTTCACGGAAAGAACGGGATTCTTTTCCCGATTCGATTCCATTCTAAAACAGCTAAAGGAAAAAGGCTTCGAAGGCTTTGTAATGGACAGCAAAATTGCCTCAATATGCGGGATACTGGAATATGCAAGAGAACTCGGAATCTCAGAGTTTGTAGGACTGGACATAGGCAACGGACATACGTTGGGCGTCTCAATAAAAAACGGAAAAGTAGCCGGTATTTTTGAACACCACACGCGAATGTTAACACCGGCAAAACTTCTGCGCTTAGTTGATAAGCTGATAAGGGGAGTTCTTACCTTTAAAGAAGTCTTCGACGACGGGGGACACGGTGCCCTGGTCTTTGAACCCATAAATCCGGAAAAGGTACTTATAGCAGGTCCCAACAGGAACCTTTTTAAAGAATACGGCGACTACGCCTATCCTTGGGGAGACGTTATGATGACGGGTTGCGTAGGTCTTCATGTTGTGGGTAAGTTTATTTACCATAATTAATTTCGGGAAATTAACTCATCGACTACCTTAAACATAACGTCATCCCTAACCTTGGCATACCTTGCAGAAGTGCTGGGAGAAGCATGGCCGAGAAACGCCTGAATCACCCTTATATCGACACCCATATCCACGAGATTAGTGGCAAACGTATGTCTAAGCTTATGGGGGTGGACTTTTACTCCCGCATCTTGAGAAACCTGCTTAAAAATGTACCTTACTCCGTAATAGGTTAGGGGGAACACTCTACCTCCATTTTCCTCGGCAAGCCTTAATAGTTTTTCCGATAGTTCTTCAGTTATCGGTATAAATCTTTCTTTACCTCCTTTTCCGACCACCCTCAAAACGGGTCTACCTTTCACCTGAGTAAAGTTCTCAGTCCTTAACGAAAGCAGTTCCGATATTCTTAATCCAGTATCTAGAATAGTTTTAAAAATCAGGTAATCCCTTTCAGATCTTTTTCTCGCAGCCTCAAGTACTTTTTTGATTTCCTCAGACGTGAGGGCATCCGGTACTTTTTGTTTTACCTTCTTTATCCTTAAGGATGGTTTAACTGGGTTAGTCTTTATCACCTCCATATCTACAAGGAAGTTAAAGAAGGTGCTGAGGGCAGAAAGCCTTCTGTTAATTAAAGAGGGACTGCATTCAAGGCTCGTCCTAAAGAGCATAATGTCTGCCGTCCTTATCAGTTCAACTTCCCTGTCTCCCACTACTTTTAAAAACAGCTTTAAATCACTTTTGTACTCCTCTAAGGTTCTTGCGGACAGCTCCTTCTCTTTAAACTTCGTAAACACCTCTATAGCCTTACTTAGAAGCATCTTTCCTCCAAACGTTCATATATTTGCTCTATCTCCGCAGGATAGTACGAAAGGACTACTGGATCGGAAATACGGCCAATATATCGACAGTCGTGCATTGCGATTCTACCCGATTACTACAACAAATGTCAATTTGTTGTAGTGATTCACGGACCACGGTTCATGTCTTGCGCTATTATTTAAACTACCATATTGCTTAAGGAGGTAAAGTTGGAAATCGTATGGGCACCCTGGAGGCTTTCCTATGTCTCTAAAGTCGGAAAGGTTGATACCGGCTGCTTTATCTGTAGAGCTTATGAAGATTCATCAGAAAAGGATAGGGAAAACTTACTTCTTTTCAGAGGGGAAAAAGCCCTTGTCATACTCAACAAGTTCCCTTACAACACGGGGCACCTCATGGTTTGCCCGGTGAGGCACACCGGTGACTTTCTTTCCCTCCTTCCCGAAGAACTCGCTGAAATAGACGAACTCCTAAAGCGCTCTATCAGGGTGCTTAAAGCGGCTTACAACCCGGACGGCTTTAATGTAGGATTAAATCTCGGAAGGGCATCCGGAGGAAGCGTAGATACCCACATACACTACCACGTCGTTCCAAGGTGGAACGGAGATACCAACTTCCTCCCGGTAACCGCAGGGGTAAAAGTTATACCTCAAAGCCTGGAAGAAACGTACGATACTCTAAAGAAGATGTGGAGAGAACTTTACGATGTTTAGCAGATTGAAAAGGTTCTTCGGCAGGGAGAATTCAACGGTAGAAAGTTACCTTAAAAAACTATCGGTAAACCGGCACGACCTGATTAGAACAGTTTCTGACGTTGACATAGACAGTCCGGTAAGCGCATACATCACGCTGGCCATTCTTCTAAAGGAGAAAGGAGAATACTACAAAAGCCTGAAAATCCTGGAATCCCTTGACAGTAACAACCTGACACCTCAAGAGAAGAGGCTCTTGTACTTGAACCTTGCACTGGTTTACAGGTCTGCCGGCTTTCTGGACAGGGCAGAAGAGGCCTTAAGGAAAGGTATAGAAGAATTCCCGTCTGAAAGCTTTTTCT
>Ga0256838_1001056_pt1 | contig 13924 bp, 18 predicted proteins | sample 4571419metaG_FD_185978 | JGI IMG/M metagenome (GOLD analysis project Ga0256838, IMG submission 185978) | Hydrothermal vent microbial communities from Guaymas Basin, Mexico - 4571-419 | ecosystem: Environmental > Aquatic > Marine > Hydrothermal vents | place: Mexico: Guaymas Basin | collected...
GAAGGTTCCCCAGCCCTATGTCCAATGTCTCCCCGAAAATCCTGTAACGCCCGTTTGCGAGTGCTATAATCTGCGTGTTCGCCCCGGACAGGTATACAACGAGCGGGTCCTTTACATTTCCTACGAGCTTTCCTATCTCTATGTGTGCTATACAGTGGTTTACCCCCACCAGCGGCTTTCCATACCTCTTCGCCAGGAACCGGGCAACGATTGCTCCTGTTCTCAGACAGGGGCCCAGCCCCGGGCCAATGGAAAAGGCAATCCCGTCAATGTCCTTTATGTTCACCTCTGCCTCGCGAAGGGCAGCCGCTACAATCTCCGCCCCCCTTTCGCTCATCATCTGCGCCGCTTCCCGGGGGCGGATTCCACCCTCCTTCGGCCGGTACTGTATGCGCTGGTCTGCAAGTATGTTTCCTTTGTCATTAACGATGCCTACACCAAAGGTGTGCGCTGTTGATTCAATGCCTATGACAATCACGAAGAAATAGAGGGGGAATGAGAATAAAATTACTCCTTCTTCTTGAACTCCGTGTAGCCGCAGCGCCCGCAGTGCCAGCGGTCCTTGTGCTCCGCGAGGAAGACGCCTGGTCCGCATTTGGGACACGTCTTGCCAAGGCGCACGAGCTTGCCATCTTCTACCTTGTACTTCTTATACTTGTGACTGGGCTTCCCCTTCGTTTTCGGCATTCTCGCTCACCACCTGGTTCTTCTTTATCTTATGCTCCGGCTCAATCTTCCTCAGGTACTCCTCATCCTTGTAAACCTTGACGTATACCTCTGCTTCCGGGCTGCCTGCGATTGTTTTTATTTTGTCGATGATGATGAGCTTCTCATCGGCGCCGAGCTCCGCGGCAAGGCGGGTCTTTAGCTCGGCGCGTCTTGGCGTCTCTTTGCCCTTGACGGTTACCCACAGTTCCTTCCTACCCAGCAGGACGTTTTCCCTTTCAGACGCGATTTTGATTTCCATGAAATCACCTTGCAACCTTTATTGCATAGGGGCCTGGAATCTTCGCGTTGATTTTCTTTGCGACTTGGGAGTTTTCGGGGTCGATGACGATGATGTACCCCCTCCAGAGCTTAGTGAAATCCTCCGAGCCGCAGTTGGGGCACTTATCCGCCTTCACGTCGACGAGGTATCTGCAGTTCCTGCAGGCTTTGTAAGTCACCCTTGCCATTACGCTCCCTCCTGTGCTGCCTTCTTCTTATCCTCTTCTATCCATTCCCACTTGCCAAGCCCTGGTTGGCGCATGGTCATGCCTATTTTCGTGTCGGCGATGGAGTTCCGGATGGCCACGGTCACTATGCGCGCACGCACATTGTCTCCTATCTTGAGCATGCGCTCTGTTTCCTTACCTATAAACGCGGGGATGGACGGGTCGTAGCGTACGAAGTCATCCATGACCTGTGAGACGTGGACGAGGCCGTCCATGGGTCCCACGCGCACGAACGCGCCGAACTCTGTGATATCTGTAACGTACCCGTCGACTACCTCCTGGACAAGCGGCTTGTACGCGAGGACTTCGAAGACAGTATCTACGTAGACGCCACCGTCCCCCCAGATAATCTTGCCTTCCCCCGTTTCTTTAACTTCCGTGACTGCGATAACGACGCCGATGTCCTCGTCTACGACCCCCTCGTACATCTCCTTTAGCTCTGCGAGGACCTCCTTCTTTAAATCACCCTTTAGGCGGTTGGGGGGGACGCGGACCGTATCCCGAATCACGTATTTGTAGAACATGTTGAATCACTCAAATTTCTTTTTGTACAGCTCAATTGCCTCCAGTACCTTCCTTTTTGCATCCTCCGCGCCTTTCCAGCCAATGATTTCCGTTTTCTTGCCCTGTAGGTCCTTGTAGTGCTCGAAGAAATGGGCAATCTCCCTGAGGATGTGCTCGGGTATGTCCTTGATGTCCTTTATGTCCTTGAAGCGTGGGTCCTCTGCGGGAACGCAGAGAATCTTCTCATCCTTGTCGCCGGAGTCAATCATCTCAAGCATGCCAATGGGGCGAGCCTCTATGAGGACGCCGGGGTACGTGGGCTCATCCATTATAACGAAGGCGTCCAGCGGGTCCCCATCCTCGCAGTACGTCCTCGGGATGAATCCGTAGTCGTAAGGGTAGTGGAAGGGTGAGTACAATACGCGGTCGAGCTTGATGAGGCCCGTTTTCTTATCATATTCATACTTGTTGCGGTGCCCCTTTGGAATCTCAATGAACACATTGACGACTTCAGGAGCGTCCTCGCCCGGTGATACCTCCTTCCAAACGTTCTGTACCATATCCATCGCCTCCAGAAAGTATACAGGAATAATTGACGGCGAAAGTTTTAAGATATAGGACGCATCTTCTTCCGTGACACGCGGTTCGAATTACATTACCCCTGTGCTTTTCGTGGCGATGGGCCTGGTGCTTGTGTACCTGTTCTACGTGTTTTCTCAGAATACTGCAGCGGACGCGCTTTCCCGCTCCGGTTCTGACGTTTTCTCTGCCGTGAGCACCGTTCCCGTATCCATCGTGTACGCCGTTGGGGACTACAACGATACGACGGGCCAGGCCCATGTCTGTGTAGGTGTAAGGGCGGTGTCTCGCTCCGTGGAGCTTACGGGCGTCACGATTGTCGTTAAATCCACCTCCGGAGTTGTACTTCACACGGTGGATGGCGTAACTGGCAGCTGCTCTGTGCTGTCGGAGGACAACGCGTGCAGATTTTGTATCGATGCTCCTCTGCGCCCCGGGGAATACCTTGTTGAATTTCAGTGTCCCCGCTGCATCACCACGTCAGGGCACCTTATTGTCCGTTAGAACAGTTCCAGCCGGTTCATCTCCCTCATCGCTATGACCCGTCCGCCGGCTTCCCAGACGCGCCTCTTCAATTCCCTATCATTTGTTGCTATAATCGCGCCCTCCTTCGCGAGCCGTACCAACTCTGAATCCACGGGTCCGTCACGGTCGATGATTTCCGCCCTGTTTATATCCAGCAGTTTCTTCGCCAGCGTTACGTATTTTTTCTCCTTCACGCCCTGTTTCGCTATTTTGTCGAGCTCTCTTATGGTCCCCTTCAGAACGACGATGCGGGCATTCGGAACGAGGCGACGAATCTCGGAGAAGATGTCTATGCCAAATTGAAAGGGAACGAGGAGCATGTTCGTGTCCACTGCGACGATGGGCCTCACTGCACCACACCGTATCCGACGAGGCGCCACCTGTTTCCTATCCTTCGGCTTACCGCGATTGTTGTGCCCTCCGGCACCGTTACCGGTCTTTTCGTGCGTATCGTAAGCTCGTCGCTCTTGGCGGACACCACGATGCCCGCGGCAGGCATTGTACCGATTGCCAGCGCGAGCATCTCCTGGAACTTGAACGGGGTGTGCTCCACCTTCTGTACCTTTCTTTCAAGCTCGTGATACTCCATCGTGAACTCTGTCGTTGGCTCCGGAAGCGTTCCTGGCTTTGCAACGATTTGGCCCTTCATCTTGTCCCCCTTTGCGTACGCTGGGTCAATCTCAGTCCCTATTGCTATTAGTCCACCGGGTCTTGCCTCTTCAAGAGAATCCGTCCCTGACGAGAGAGACACGACCTCCGTGATTATTGGCTCACCGTCTGGACCGGGAGAGATTTCCACCTCGTCCCCCACGCGGACGACACCCTGCTCTATGGAACCGCCAAGAACACCGCCCTTTATTTCCTCTGGCGGCGTTCCCGGTCTGTTGACATCGAAGGAACGTGCAACCCACATCTTGAAGGGCTTGGACTCGTCACGCTCAGGTGTGGGCAGATAAAGTTCCATGGCCTCTATGAGCGCATCCACGTTTATCTTATGGTGTGCAGACGTTGGAATGATGGGCACGTCCTCGTAGCCATACTTTGAGAGGAATTCGCGTATCTGCTCGGCGTTCTTCTTTGCCTCTTCCTTCGAGACGAGGTCAACCTTGTTCTGCGCGACTACGATGTTCTTCCTTCCCGTTGCGGTAAGGGCGAGGAGGTGCTCTTCAGTCTGGGGCTGTGGACAGGGCTCATTCGCAGCTATGACGAGAACTGCGCCGTCCATGATTGCCGCCCCGGAAAGCATTACGGCCAGAAGCGTTTCGTGACCAGGGGCGTCTACAAAGGAAACCCTTCTCAGGACCTCCCAGTCAGGGGAGTACCCCGTTGTGTATGCCTCGGGCGGCTCCTTTCCAGGAATCTTGGAGAATATGGCGTCGGCGTAGCCCAGGCGTATGGAGATTCCCCTCTTTAGCTCCTCGGAGTGCGTGTCTGTCCACTGACCGGTAAGGGCATACGTTAGAGTGGTCTTTCCGTGGTCGACGTGCCCTATCATGCCTATGTTAACCTCAGCTTGCTTGGGCTTCTCCTTCGCCGCCACCGAATATCTCCTCCAACTTCTGCTTACCTTCCTTCACAATCTTGAGGTTGAGCTGAGCGATGTCCTCCGCGACCGTGTTGCCGCGGACCGTTTTCCTTCTTCTCTCGCCCTTGTATTTCAGGCTCTTTTTTCGTATGCCCGGTCCGGAACCAATGAGCACGGATTTTCTACCCGTTCCGTGGACGTCTGGCCTCATCGGGAAACCATCCTTGTCCGTACCACCGCGGATGACTGCGACATAGCCGGAGAGCCCGATGGGTGAGAGGTCTACTTCGTCACCAATTTTCTTGCCTATGAATATCTGCGCTTCCTCGTCGCTAATCTCTTTCTGGTATGCCTTCCCCGTCTTTGGGTCGGAAATGACGAGTTTCATGGCTATCCCTCCTACCTACGAATTTTGGGGGAACGTTTTAAATGGTCATTCCCCCGTATTGCTTCATGGATGCCCGGCGCATAGTGCGCAATGTTCTCCGCGAATACTCAGCGTTATTCCGCATGCTCGAGGAGTATGATCGCTCCGTTCTGGTGAGACCTCGTGATTCCTCGGGAGTTGCAGCAGATCTGGAATGAGTGTGCGGCCGCCGGGAGGATAAGTGAGGAGGAATTTGTCAGAATAGTCAAGGATTCTGTGCGGTGATCATTCCCCCTCCTCGCCCCGCTTCTTCTTTACCTCCATTATCTCCTGCAGGAGCTCGACGTAGGAATCGGGGATGAGGTGGCGGTTTCTCAGCAGGGTGCGTATGTGGTCGTTTGGCACGTCCGTGTAGAGGATGTCTCCCTCGAATATGTGGCGCCCTACTAGGGGCCCTTGTATCGCCACTGCTAGCTCATCTCCCTCGTGGGCCTCGTCTACACTCTTCCTATCCTTCTGCATGCCCTTTATGGTGCCCACTGGCTTCCCGTCTTCTCTCATGACTGGATATTTGGGCTTGATAACGCCTGCGAGCACGCGAACGCCCACGATTGCCGGGTCACTCCTTCTGAACACGTATCCTGGGAGTATCTGGAACTTACCCGGCAGTATGAGCTTTGAAAGCTTTTCTTTCTTCTCTCTTTCCCTTTCTTCTTCTCTCCACTGTTCATAGCGCTCCAGAATACGGTAGACGACGTTTTCCTTGATTATCGGTACTCTCAGTCGGAAGGCCTCCTCCCCGACGCCTGGCTCTAGCCCCACGTTGAATGCTATGATTACACCGAGGTATCTGTCCTTCTGCCGGACGACGTCCGCTTCCATGACGTCCTTCTTGCTCACATTGCCTATTTCCGCCTTCTTTACGGGGTAGCCGTGCTCCTTCAGTATGCGCACGAGCGCCTCGAGGGACCCCAGGGTATCTGCTTTTACGATGAGGCCAATCTCGTCTGTGTCGAAGGATATGCTCTCGAGCTCCTTCTGGAGCTTCTCCAGCGCTTTCTTTCTGTCTTCTTCATTTCGGACGACAATGACTGGGGAGCCGGGGAGCGCGTCGTCTATGTCCGGCGCGGCAATTTTTATACCTGCGGCGGCGTGTACTTCCTCCACCCCCCGGAACTTGTCCCTCGGGTCTCTTATCTCGTCCAGCGGCTTCGGTTTTAGCAGCGCACGTATCCTTGTCTCCTTCGGTCCGTTCTTGGTGCCAAAAATGATACGGTCACCCCTCCGCATGACACCGTCGTAGAGAATCGTTGTCAGGGTCGTCCCTATGCCTGTTTCCTCCTTGACTTCGAGTATGACCCCCTTGCCCGGTGCATTTTCGTCGATTTCAAGGCGCTTCTCAAGGTATTTTTGGGCGAGACCAGCTATGTACAGGAGGAGCTCGGGAATACCCTCCCCCGTCTTTCCCGATGTGGGTATGATAACAATCTGCTTTGTGAAGTCGGTAACGCGGTCGTACCGCTCAGAGTCGAAACCATACTCTGCAAGCGACGCCACAATTTGATAGATTTTCATGTCCAGGTCCTGAAGGACATCCTGTCTCTGCCTTTTGAGCGCAAGGGTAATTGGTTCGTCCTCCTTGCTCTGCCAGCCCGTTATTGCGTCCACCTTGTTTGCGGCGACGATGAAGGGAACCTTGTACGTCTTGAGAATCTCTATGGCCTCGTGTGTCTGTGGCTGGAAGCCCTGATTCACATCCACAACAAGAACTGCGATGTCTGCAATGCTTCCCCCGCGCTTGCGGAGATTCGTGAATGCCTCGTGCCCAGGCGTGTCAATGAACAGGAGTCCGGGGATTTTGAACTTTATTGGAAACATCTTTGCCAGCGGTTTGGATATTTTCTCGATAACGTCTATGGGCACTTCCGTTGCACCTATGTGCTGGGTGATTCCCCCCGCTTCCTTCCTCTGCACGCTTGTTCTCCTTATTCTGTCCAGGATTGTCGTCTTCCCGTGGTCAACGTGGCCCAGAACGGTGACTATGGGCTGGCGTATCTTCATAAGCATCACCCGAATAAGAAGAAGGGAATGGAAGTGTTTTTATGCTACTTCAGGATATTTTATTATGCGCGCCCAGGCCGACACCCTCGCCACCGTTCTAATTGTCTCTATTCTCCCCGTTCTTCTCTTCTCATCCCTCAGCTTTTTCCAACCCGACGGCTACGGCCATGAGGTGTTTCTATGGGCAGTAAGTACAATGCTTCGTGCTAATGCTCTTCGTAGAGAATCAGCCCATACTTTCTGAAGCGCTCGAAGTGTTTGCGGTTCCTTGTCCAAAGCGGTAGGCGATTGGCGATTGCAATCCCGGCGATTACGATGTCGGCATCTGGAATGATTGCGCCCCCCTTCTTCAGATCCTGCCAAATCTTAGCGGATATCTTTATGGATTCAGGGGTTTCGCTTAGAACTACAAAATTTTCTGTTAAAATGCTTGCCGCAGTATCAACGTCCCTTGCACCGCGTAGGAACTCGTAGAGCGTGATGGTTGTTATGGCAAGGGGTTCTTCAGGGATTTCTTCGGTGTCCTTCATGAGTTCGATGAGAACGTTTGTATCGACTATGATCATCTTGCCCAGCTCTCCGCTCTCTTTATTTTCTCGACATCGACAATCTCGCCCAATTTTTTCAGGTCATCCTTTAGCTTTTCTCTTTTCAGTTCGGCGAGTTCCCTGAGGAACTCATCCCACGTTTTCTTGCCCTTCAGTGGTTCGAGCATCTTCCTCGTCTCGGGCCGAACGGGTATTGTGGTAATTGCGGCCATGATTATAATTAGGTCAAAAGAGGTAATAATAATATGGGGGGTCAGAACTCCCCCAGCATCTCCTCGTAGAGCGTGGTGTACTCTGGATAAAGCTCGTCCTCCGAGAAGAGCTCCTTTATCTCGCGCTCTGCGCCTTCGCTGTCTGAGGCATGCACGACGTTCATTATTGCCCTCGTCTGCGTGTTGGCGAAGTCATAGTCGTCACAGGCGAAGTCGCCCCGAATGGTCCCTGGTGCTGCGCGGGACGGAGCGGTATCACCCACGATTGCCCTCACCTTGCCTATCGCCTTGGGTCCCTCTATGACCATGGCGACGATGGGAGCACTCGTCACGTAGCGCCTCAGGGCCTCCAGGACTGCTTTACCGTACTCTTCCTCGCTCCACGGGAAAGCCTTGCCGCTCTCGAGGAACGCCTTCTTTGCCTTTGCGCCAATCTTTGGCGCCATTTCATCTGGATAGTGCTTTTTCGCCCAGTCTTCGCCGAGCCAGACCATTTTCAGGCCAATAATCTTTAGTCCTGCCTTCTCTATGCGGGAAATTACCTCTCCAATGAGTCCCCTCTTTACACCGTCGGGCTTGACGAAGAGAAGGGTTCTCTCAATGCCCGGCTTCTTCTTTTTCCTCTTTCTCTTGCTGGTTTTCTTCGCTTCCGCCTTTTGGCTGGACATCTCTGCCTTTGTTATCTCGTAGAGTCCCTTGAGGATGCCGTAGAGCGCTTCGATTTCATCGTTCGCGTCGCGGGAAAAGCGTATGTCGTACTTTTCCCTGAGCTCCTTTGCTATAGAAAGAAGCTCGGCATACATCTTCCTGCGGTCTGCCTCTGGGGGTAGGAATACGGTTGGCATGCCCATCACCCGTTACTACTGAGAATTAGTTACAAAGGAGGTAAATAAAAAGGGGTAAGTTTACTTTGCGCTGGCAGTTTTCTGACGCTCTTCCTTTGCGATGCGGTATGCCTTGGTCCATTTTATCTTTCTCGGGTTCCTGCCGAGGCGGTAGTTTGCTAGGCACTTGTGTGAGCAGAAGTAAAGTACCTTTCCATCGTTCAGGACGAGCATGATGCCCGTCCCTGGTTCTATCTCCCTTCCGCAGAAAGAACACTCGACCATGCTATCACCGTGCCTTGATTTCCTTTGCTTCGTGGCGTGTGGACAGCAGTATCACTATATCCCCGACCTTAACAGGCCCCAGAACGTTTCTGCGCAGCACTCGTCCCTTCTGTGGTCCCTCGAGTATCTTAACCATCACCTGTGTGACTTCTCCGTGGACACCCGTGCGCCCCACGATTTCAACGACCTGGGCGGGTGTCCCCCTGCCCTCTTCTTCCGTCATGGCTCATCACTTCTTTATGCTCTCAATCTGCTTGACGATGTCCGCCACGAGATCCTTTGCCTGACCGAGGTCGACAAGTGCCACGGCAGCTGCAGAAACCTCTATGCCTGCGGCGGATCCGAGCTCCTTCTTGGACGGAACATACGCGTAGGGAATGCCCTTCTCCTCGCAGAGGATGGGAAGGTGCATCACAATCTCTTCAGGGTCGACATCTTCTGCGATGACCACGAGCTTTGCCTGGCCGCGCTCAACGGCCTTTGTCGTCTCGTTTGTACCGATTCTAACCCTCCCGGTATCGCGGGCAACCCTAACTGCCTCGAGAACCTTGTCCGCAAGTTCCTTTGGCATTTCAAACCTCACGTAACTCTTGGCCATAAAAGCACCTCCACCCGGTCATCGGGCTAAGAAGTTTGGATCGGGAGATTTTAAAAAGGTAGTGAGGTGTTTCTTTCCTCTCGATTTTCCTTTTTATTGTTTGCCTCCTTTTTCTTTGAGATGCCGGCACGCCTCAAACGCCTCACACTCAAGAACTTCAAGTCGTTCCGCACGGCGAACATTCCCTTTGCCCCCGGCTTCACCGGCATCATGGGTCCCAACGGTTCCGGCAAGTCCAACATCATAGACGCGATTGTCTTCGTTCTCGGCGAAGGGCGCCTCAAAACGATACGGGCGTCACGGCTGACCGACCTCGTATACCATAAGGCCCGTGACGGCCGGGCAATCGTTTCCATGGATATCGAAGGTGCCGATGGTAAGGATTACCAGATAACGCGGGAAATAGACCGTAAGGGGCACTCTGTCTACCGTCTTAATGGTAAGAGGACAACGAAGTCCAACATTGTTTCCCTTCTCGCATCCTTTGGAATCTCTGCCAACGGCTACAACATCGTTCTCCAGGGTGACATTCAAAAAGTCGTGAAGATGACTCCCCGTGAGCGAAGGACGATTATAGATGAGGTTGCCGGCGTTTCCGAGTACGAGGAGCGTAAGCAAGAGGCGTTAAAGGAGCTGGAGTCCGTTGAGGAAAAGATAAAGGATGCTGAGCTTATTCTCGGTGAGAGAAAGGCAATGCTTGAAAAGTTAAAGGCGGACAGGGACGCGGCCCTTCGCTACCAGGCATTGAAGGATGAGCTGCGTCGTCTCAGAAAGGCAATTCTTCTACACCGCAAAGATGAGTTGGAGAGGTCTGCAGAGCGTCTGAGAGCAAGATTGGAGGAGGTAGAGCGCCAGCTGAATAGCATCGATGCCGAGCTGAAGGAGCTCGAGGATAAAAGAAAGGAAACGGAGGATGCACTGGAAAGAGTGAATGCGGAGATTCGTGAGATATACTCAAAAATCGGTGCTGGCTTCCTCGAATCCCTTCGTGAGGAGCTTATGCGCAAGCAAACGACCAGAGAGTCCCTCGAAAAGGACCTGGAGCGTATAAAGAATGAAATCATCGACCTTACAACGAAGCGCGAGCGCCTGAATTCTGAGAGGGAATTCCTCGAGGAGGAGTACCGTTCTGTTTCTGCCCGTCTCGACGAAAAGAAGAAGGCCCTCGAGGCCGTTGATGAAAAGATTCGCGCACTCGAGGCACAGATATCTGAGATGGAGTCGGAGAAGAGGGCAGCGGAGGCGAAACTTCTTGAAATAGAGAGACTCATTGACGAGAAGCAGAAGCGCTTCATGGAAGTGCGCGAAGAGCACAGCCGTCTCCTTGGAGAACTGAACACCCGACAGGAAGTGAGCAGGAAACAGGCAGCACTTCTTGAGAAGGTGAAGGCGGCAAAGGAGGAGCTGCGGAAGATTGAATCAGAGATACGGGAGCTGGAGCGTTCCAAGAGGGAAGTGTTCGACCTCGAGCGTTCATTGAATCAGCAATACCTTGCTCTACAGGAGGAAATCAAGGCACTCAGGGAGGAAGTTGGTTCTTACAGGGGTGCGGCCAATGCCTTGAAGTCCCTGGGTGTTGACGTCGAGGTCCTGAATGCGCTAAAGCAGGCTCAGAATCGTGGAGAACTCTTTGGCATTCATGACTATGTTTTCCGCCTGATAAAGTATGATAGTAAATACGCGTCCGCCGTTGAGACCGCTGCGGGCAGGCGTCTCTTTTACATCGTTGTTGATACGGCGGACGCTGCTGCTGAGGCGATAAAATACCTGAAGAAGCACAACCTCGGCCGTGCTACGTTCCTGCCCATGGACCGCGTTTCTTACCGTCTCACCGATGTACCTCACGAGCGCGGGGTTCTGGGACGTGCGCTGGACTTCGTTAAATACGATGAGAAGTACGCGCGTGCAATGGCGTTTGTCTTTGGCGATACCCTCGTCGTGGATACGGTCGATGATGCGAAGAAACTCGCGGGCAAGTACAGGGCAGTGACTTTGGACGGGGACATTGTTGAGCGCTCCGGTATTATGAGTGGTGGTGCCAGGCGCTCCGGTGTGTCGCTCCTGCAGATAGTTTCTGTGGAGGCGAAGCGTCAGGAGCTATCGGAGAAGGAAGCGGAGGCAAAGAGCATACTTGCACGCCTTCAGGAGATTCGCGAGCGTGTCCGTTCCATAAGCTCCCGTCTTTCCGAGCTTAATGCTCGCAAACAGGAGTTGGAGAAATTTGTTGAATCCGCTCCTATCGGGGAGGAGGACGAGTCGAAGCGTATAGAGGCCCGTCTCGAGGAGCTCTCCCGGGAGATGGAGACCCTCGCGAACGAGATATCGGACCTCGAGATGAAGAAGGCAGAGCTAAGGCGTACTCTCCGCAAGGAAGCGGGCAAAGAAGGCGTTTCCCTTTTCGATACCCTTTCCTCCCTGCGCCAGGAGCGGGACCTTCTCTCCCGTGAGATTCACGAAATAGAGCTCGTTGCAAAGGAGAAGGAGGAGCGTCTGAAGTACTTAAGCGAGAAGATAGCGGAGCTATCCAGGCGGCTGGACTCCCTTGCGGAGAGGAGAGACGCGATAACTCTCCAGATATCTTCCCTCTCCGATGAGATAAAGGAGCTTGAGCAGAGGCTGGTTGAGGCGGAGAAGCGCTCCGCTGAAGTGAAGGAGAGGCTTGACCGCCTGAATGAGCAGAGGGAGGTTCTCGACACTGCCCTCAAAGATATTCTGAGCAAAATCGGTGCCAAGAATACGGAGAGGGATGCGCTCTATCGCGAGCGCCTCCAGCTGGAGACGAAGTTGAATTCCATTCTCGACAACATCGTTGAGCTTGACTCGGACCTTCGGGAGTACGAGGGTGTGGAGCCACTTTCTGAACTGCCCCCTGAGCCTGAGCGCAGGGTGAGCGAGATACTTGACGAGATGCGCTCCCTCGAGCCGGTTAACATGCGCGCCATAGACGAGTACGAGGAGATGAAGGTAAAAATTGACGAGGTGGAGAGCCGTATTGCCAAGCTTCGTGACGAGAAGAGGGCGATTCTAGAGCTTATGGAGGAAATCGAACGCAAAAAGGAGAAGGCATTTATGGACGCGTTCCTTGCCATCCGTAAGCGCTTCAAGGAAGTGTATAAGGAGTTGGAGCAGGGGAGCGCGGACCTTCGTCTGACGGACGAGAACGACATATTCAACTCGGGCCTCATTATCGAGGCGCAGCCGAAGGGCAAGACGCTGAAGAACATAGACGCCATGTCCGGTGGAGAGAAGTCGATGGTTGCAATAGCATTTATACTTGCAATCGCTCTTTACCGTCCTGCCGCCTTTTACATTCTCGACGAGCCAGACCAGGCGTTGGACAAGAAGAACGCGGAGAAGGTTGCCAAGTATATCAAGCGCCTGTCCAAGACGACGCAATTTATTGTTGTCTCCCACCGCGATGCCATGCTTAAGGAAGCAGACCAGATAATTGGGGTGTATATGAAGGAGGACGGGAGCTCCGCTGTGGAAATCAAGCTCCCGTCCGCTTGAGCTTCTCTAGCTGGCTTTTATACCTGCCCAGGAGGCGTTTTGCCTTTGCCATTTCCTTTTTGAGCTCTTTGTCGTCGGGGTTTCTCTTTGCCTTTTTTTCTAGCTCTCTCAGGCGGTGCTCCAACTCCATGATTTTTCTGCGGTACTTGTGTTCTTTAACGAGGGTTTCGTGGTTCTTTTTCATGTTCTTGCTTCTCCCGGTGGAGATGAGAAGGAGCAGCAGTACGACGCTGATAATGAGAACCGCACCTGCGAGCATCGCCGTGGTGCTGTCCTCCATTGAGATTTTGTTGGTCTTTTCCACACTGATAATGACGGTCGGCGCTGCGTATATGCTCTTGTGAATCTTTTGAATCTCCCTCGCCATCATGTACAGCTGGAGGCCGGTGGTTGCCATGTCCTTTGCCTTTTCGCTCTTCCCTGACCTCTTGTAGTACTTTGCCGCTTCGTAATAATATTTTGCGTGGTTCTCGTAGAGCTCGTCCCATATCCCGACAGGTTCAAACGGGTCCGAGAATTTCTCTGCAAGTGCCGATACTGGGTCTTTTCTCTGTGCAATTACATCTCCCAGGGCAAGGCCCCTCGCGCTTGCTGCCTCGAGAGCCGCTGTATAGTACCAGCCTAGCTCGTACGCCGTCTTTGCCCATTCTATGCGCTCCTGTATGGATTGGTCCCTGACGTCCACCATCTGCCGTATGTCCTCGACGGAAATGATTGCCTGCTTTGCCAGTTCCTGCAGGTTGCCGAGTTCGGGGCCGTCAATCTCACGCCCCTTCCTGTACATCTCCTCTGCACTTGAAATCCACTCGCGAATTGATATTAGCTGTCTCAGATATGCGGGGGAGGGTTTAGCCGCGTGCGCGGTGTTCTGTAGCGCTTCGAAGTTGTATTTTGCCCGTATTAATCGGTCCCTCGCGGCTCCAATCCACTCGAAGTTGTTCTTGTTCATGTTCGCGTCTTGCAGCTCCGTTTCGAGCGTGTGGAGCTGGTTTTCCGTGTCCTGCAGCAAGTCCTGATATGCTGTGCTCGTCGGGTCGAGGAGAGATGGGTGCTCACAGATGTTCTTGTACGTCTCCGCGTCTATTTTGGCGAGGAACGAATAGTTCGCTGCGGTGTAATAGTATCCCTTTTCGAGGAGCATTGCCGCACGGTCAACCATGCTTTCAGCCGTT
>Ga0256838_1001060_pt1 | contig 13897 bp, 16 predicted proteins | sample 4571419metaG_FD_185978 | JGI IMG/M metagenome (GOLD analysis project Ga0256838, IMG submission 185978) | Hydrothermal vent microbial communities from Guaymas Basin, Mexico - 4571-419 | ecosystem: Environmental > Aquatic > Marine > Hydrothermal vents | place: Mexico: Guaymas Basin | collected...
GATACTATGGCTTCTGCAACCCAGACACATAGGACTACTGGGCAGGCTGTAGATAAGAAAGAGACAATTAAAAAGAAATCTACTGCTGAGGCAAAACATGAAGAGAGCATTGCTTCTTCAGATGTAGATAAAGAGGCCGAAGAAATTGTCAGCATGTTTAAAAAAAAAGCCCCAAAAGCCGGAGAGGATAAACCCAAGGTTGAAAAGAAACATGAGGAGAAAAAACCTGTAGATGAAGTGTATAAACTGCTATTTTCCCATTATCCAGAGTGGGCTTTACTGTATTACAAGGTAGGTAGGGTAGAGGGGGAAACACTTTACTTTTCTACAACATATGCCAAAGACCTCTTTGAGACGGCTATAAACAAATTTGGTTGGAAAGAAAAACTGCTGGAAGTATTAAAGCCCCTTGGTATAACAGAGGTTGTTGTAGAGGAAAAAGGGGCATCACAGCCGTATGTGCCTGCCTCTGAGGAAGAGGCTATTCAGATTCTTAATGAGATTTTCCATGTGTGAGGTGAGTATCGTTGAATAGTGTGGTTGAACACCTTGCTATGCTTCTGAGAAAAATGCCCGGAGTGGGCTTTAAGAGGGCCAGGGAGATGGCCGAATATATGCTTAAGGAGTCTCCTACATATAGAAAGGAGCTTATAGAGGCCATTGAGGCTCTGGATAGGGTTAAGTTGTGTACAGAATGTTTTTACTATGCGGAGCCAGGTAAGGATTTGTGCCATATATGTAGCGATGATAGTCGTGATAGAAGTGTTATATGTGTTGTTGAAGATACAGAATCTGTAGATAGGATAGAAGAAACAGGGGCCTATAGGGGACTATATCATGTTTTGTGGGGTATTGTTGATATGAAAAAAGGCAAGATGCCTGATCCAGACAAGGTAGAAAAACTCATGGAGCGACTGTCTCGTGAAGAGGTTAAAGAAGTTATCCTTGCTATGTCGGCAACAACAGAGGGAGAGATTACGGCAGATTATATTGCCGAGGAGATAAGAGATAGGGGTATAGATGTTAAGATTACCACCCTTGCAAGGGGAATATCTGTGGGTACAGAGATAACGTTTGCCAGTCCAGAGACCCTCGCAAGGGCTATAGAAGGAAGGGTAGAAGTTGATGAAGATAAGGGTTATTGATGATTTGGATAAACTTATAGGGGTTATGCCTGAAGACCTCAGACAAGCGGTAGAGCAGATAGAAGACAAAGAGGATATTGTTGAGTTTGTTGTTGATCTTGGCAGACAGCCTGAGGTAAGGTTTCATAAAGACTTTGCCATTTTGCTTGAAAGATCAATTACAGAAGAAGATATCAGTTATATTGTGTCCCGTGTGGGACAATTTGGACCTGACGGCAGGGCTGGTATTGCAGGAACACTTCATAGAATCTCTGCTATACGTACCCGCACGGGTAAAATTGTAGGTCTTACCCTTCGTGTAGGGCGCGCTGTATTTGGTGTGTTGGAACCTCTGAAAGACATCTTTACACAGACGAACGATAGCGTGCTTTTACTTGGAAAACCAGGTGTGGGAAAGACCACTATACTTCGTGAGGTGTCTCGTGTTCTTGCCGATGAGATGAGACAGCGTGTCATTGTTGTGGATACATCTAATGAGATTGGTGGTGATGGTGATATTCCACATCCTGCCATTGGTAGGGCAAGGAGAATGCAGGTTGCTTCTCCTGAAAAACAGCACGACACCATGATAGAGGCCGTTGAAAATCATATGCCTGAAGTTATTGTTATTGATGAGATAGGTAGAGAAGAAGAGGTGATGGCTGCTCGCACTATTGCCGAGCGTGGTGTAAGACTTATTGCAACAGCCCATGGTGGTTCACTGGAGAATGTTTTGTTTAACCCAACATTGTCTGACCTTGTTGGTGGTATCAATGTTGTTACCCTGAGTGATGAAGAGGCACGAAGGAGAAAGACTTCTAAAACGGTAATGGAGCGTAAAGGACAGCCAACCTTCAAGATACTCATTGAGATTAAGAGTAGAAGCGAGTTTGTCATACACCGAAATGTGGCCAAATCTGTTGATAGTATCCTTTCAGGTATACCACCAAAGGTGGAAATACGCAGGGTGAAAGATGATGGTACTGTTGAGATAGAGGAAAGTCAACCACTGCCACTTGACCTAAAAGAGGAGAAAAAGGCGTTTATCAAGAATAGGACGCTGAAGATATATCCCTTTGGCCTTAGCAAAAATAAGGTTGAAAGTGCCATCAGAGACTTGGGTGTCAATGGTGTGCTTTCGGGCAATCTTGATATGGCAGATTTTGTCATTGCCCTGAAGTCTCGCATATCTAAGCATTATCCACAGATTAGACTGGCAGAGCGTATGGGAAAAGATATCGTCAGTGTGAGAAGTAATACTGTTAGGCAAATACAGACGGCCCTTAGTGATTACTTAGGTCTTGAAGGCGAAGAGAGCGGTGAAGAAGAGGATGTTATCTCTAAGACACGGCAGGTAGCTTTAGAGGTACTTCAAACAGAGGTGAGTCTCAGTGTACCTGCCAATGAGGAGATACTTGATAACCAGATAGAGGTTATAAGGTCACTTGGGCTGGAGTATGAAATAGTAGGTAATGAGATTGTCATTAAATACCCAGGTGGTGATACAGAGTGAATGGAGCTTTTATCACAATAGAGGGTATAGATGGTAGCGGTAAAGATACTTTGGCTAAAAAGATAAAGGAATATTTAGAGTCAAAGGGCATAGAGGTGGTGCTTACCCGAGAACCGGGTGATGTTTTTGAAGGGAAGATTAGGGATGTACTTATGCATGGTAAACCATTGCCACTTTCTGAAGTATTTCTATTTATGGCTGATAGACATGAACATGTAGAGCGTCTTATAAAGCCTTCTCTTGAAGCTGGTAAGTGGGTTGTTTCTGTGAGATTTGCCGATTCTTCTATGGCCTATCAGGGGGCAAGAGGTGTTGATAGAGAATTCATACAACGACTAAATATGGAGGCCGTGGGTGATGTTTTTCCACAGCTAACCATACTCCTTGACCTTCCTGTAGGTAAGGCCATGGAGCGTATCAGAGGTAGAGGAGATACAGTTGAACACTTTGAAAAAGAAGAATTTCTTAACAAGGTTCGCAGTCTATATTTAGAAGATGCTTCACAACACAGTGAAAGAATTATTGTTGTTGATGCAACGACATCACCTGATGACATATTCCAGGCTGTTAGGCCTTACATTGATAAACTTCTTGAAGAATATATGCCTGTGCAGATGGATATTTCCCGTAGCGATGTGGCAGATGCTATTATTCGTGGTATAGGCCGTGGTATGCATGCATTCCTTGTTTATGGCCCATGGGGATGTGGCCATCAGCACATGATAAGAAAGGTTATATATACCCTCGTGCCCGGTGTCAAAGATGTGGAAGATGAGCCATATGGTATTTATAGTCCCGATATAATGGTCGTTTATGGTGAAAAACCATTTGCCATAAAAATAGATATGGTCAGGGCTATTGCTGATTTTCTTGACTATAGACCTATAGAGAGTCAATACAAGGTTATAGTCATAGATGATGCGTCATTTATGACACTCCAGGCCTCTAATGCACTATTGAAGATACTGGAAGAGCCTCCAGAGTGGGGAGTGTTTATGCTTTATACATCTTACCCAGAGCGTATTCTTTCTACTATTCGGTCTCGCTGTGCAGGTATTAGACTTGACCGGTTTCCCACTCACCAGCTTGCCACATATATTGAGGAGCATTATGGTTTGCCTCGGAATGAGGCCCAATCTCTTGCCAGACTCTGCGAAGGATGTCCTGACAGGGTAGAACATGTGCTTAGTGTAATGCAGGCTGATAGTATCATTGACTTTATAAAAGGTGACTTTTATAAATATGTACCCGTTGGTCAAACGCTTGTTGAAGACGAGGTTATGTGGGACAAGCTGTTCTTAGAAATAGAAAACCTATTTTTGCAAGGCTTGAAAGATGGAAGGGAATATGTTACGCCAGATGATGTTCTTATGCTGGTAGAATGGGAAGGAATGCTCAAAGCCAATGTACAGAAGAAGCTTGTAGCAGATCTTATTTATTGGAGATTTAAGGAGGGAATTGAGCGTGCACACATATCATAGTGCAAAGGCTTTAGATAGTAATAGAAAGGTCATTATTGAAGTGCCAGACGATATGCCTTTACAAAGAGACGAGAAGATTATTATCAATGCCGAGATAGGAGAAATTATGGCTCAGTATTTGGGCCAGTTTACAACACATATAGACTTAGAGGAAAAAGAGAAGTTTCCCGTTGTCAGAAGGGCTACCCAAGATGATGTATCTCTTTGGGAGGAGAAAAAGGAATTTTTAGAGAAAGTTATGCGTGTTGCCCGTCAAAAGGTCAAAGAGTATTCTGTGCCTATGTCGCTGTTTGCAGGGGAAATTGCTCTAAAGGGAAGAAATCTTACCCTGTACTTTACATCGTCAGGCAGAGTAGACTTTAGGGCTTTGGTGAGAGACCTTCAGGAGACTTTCAATGTCAAGATACGCCTCTGGCAGGTTGGAGTGCGTGATAGGGCACAAATGCTCGGTGGTATTGGCGTTTGTGGTAGGCCTCTGTGTTGCTATAAGCATATACTGGCATTTGACAATGTCTCTATCTATATGGCAAAGAGACAGCTCAGTGTGTTTAATCCCAGCCGTATATCCGGTCAGTGTGGAAGGCTCATGTGCTGTCTAAGATATGAAGACAATGTCTATCTTGAGATGGATGAAAAAGGTTTTCCCAAGGTTGGAGATATTGTTAAGCTCAAAGAAGGTGGCGGGGGCAAGGTGATGACCCGCAACATATTTACAAATATGGTTTATATACACACGGAGGATGGGGGCCAAGCGTGGATAGACCTTGAAGATGTATCAGAGGTATGGCGTAAAGGACAGCTTGTGTTTTCTTATGAAGAGGCTATCAAAGGGAGATCTATATCAGAGGATACCACAACTAAAGAAGTTAGTGAAAATATACATAACAGTCAAACGACGGAAGGGAAGGTAACTCAAGAAGGGCGTTTAGAAGATGGCGAAAACGAAAATGGTGCGGAAGGCGGGATTTGAACCCGCACGGGCTTTTAGGCCCACTGGATCCTGAGTCCAGCGCGTCTTCCAGTTCCGCCACTTCCGCACCATTGCATTGATATAATACTAAAGAAGCAAATAAATGTCAAGGGGTGAAGGGTATGGGCTTTTTTGACTTTATTAAAAGTTGGCTGCAGACAGATTATTACGATGAAGAGGAAGAGCAGGAAGTAGAAGAGGAAGAGTATGAAGAAGAATACGAGGGCCATGAAACGGGCTCCTACACTGAGACCTATACAACAGATTACTCTTCTCTTAGCGATAAGACAGTATTTATCTACAGGGCCCAGGTATTTGAAGATGTGCGCTATATTAAGCCTGTTATGAAGAGAGATGTTCCCGTTGTAGTTGATTTATCTGAAGTGATGGAAAAAGACGATAGGAGGCGATTCCTTGACTTTGCGTGGGGTATGGCCAAAGCAGGTGGTGGTCGTATTAAGGTACTTGATACCAAAGACCTTATGTATGCCATAGTACTACCATCAGAACATTGGGGACTTGTTGATGAGGTGTCTCCTTCATTTTCTGAACCAGAAGATGTAGAAGAAGGAGCTGAGGAATAAGGTGCGGATTGTTGCAAGAAATAAAAAGGCCAGACACAACTATGAGATACTGGAAGAATATGAAGCAGGTATTGTGCTGAAAGGTAGTGAAGTAAAATCGGTTAGGGCTGGTAAGGTATCTATTGTTGAGTCCTTTGCCCGTGTAGAAGGAGGGGAGCTGTGGCTGGAAAATATGTATATAGCCCCTTATGACAACGCTGCAGGTGTGTTTGGTCATGAGCCCAGAAGGAAGAGAAAACTTCTTATGCATAAGAAGGAGATAAAGAGGCTTGCCGGTAAACTGACTCAGAAAGGCCTTACCCTAATACCCCTTGAGGTATATATAAACGATAGAGGGTTTGTCAAGGTGAAACTTGGACTTGCCCGTGGTAAGAAGAAATACGATAAAAGAGAAGCTATTAAAGAAAGAGATATTCGCAGGAAAATAGCTGCGGAGCTGAAAAATTACAGGTAGCGAATATATGTTATAATTGTAATCGCTTTCTGGTATAAAAAACTGAAAGATGGGGGCGACTGGTTTCGACGGGGAGTCGGGCCGGTACGCTGCAGGCCGGGTTGGTCGCCACCCCGTTAAAAAGGTGACACACAAAATAAATGCCGATTACGATTACGCACTTGCTGCCTAATTAATTGAGGCAGCCGCCCCCCGGTGCTCGCCACCGGCATCGGGTACGGCGTCAAACAGGTGGCAAGGTCTTTATGGTCGCCCCGCCATAAAGACCTACATATTGGGGCTTGGTCCTACCATGGGTGCCTGTGCCCTAAGGTAGGGCGACAACCAAACACAGGCTAAGCCTGTAGATGCGTACCGGGGAGGCTTCTCGGACGCGGGTTCGAGTCCCGCCGCCTCCACCAACTTTTTAGGCTATGGAAAGAATATACATACTGGATTCAGGTATAGGTGGATTGGCTCTACTAAGAGATTTGTGTTTTTTGGAGGCAAATGCCTCTATTTTTTTTGTTGCCGATGCAAAATATTTTCCATACGGTGAGAAGTCACAAGAAACTCTTTCTAATATATTTGATTTTCATGTGGCTGCTGCAAAACTCCTTGGCTTTGAAAAAGTTGTTGTTGCTTGTAATACCATGTCTACAGTAGTTATGGAGGAAAAATATAAAATACCCGTATGGCATCTATTCCAAGGATGGGGAGAGCATTTATCTATGTATAATCGTCCCCTTGTGTTGGCCACTAGTCGTACAATAGATAGTGGTATATATCAGAGACTTACCCATGGTATGGGGATATATAGTAAGGCTACACACCTTATCAGTGCCATTCAGCATGGCGATGTGGGCACAATTAACAGTTGTCTACACGATATACGCAATGTGGCTATACGGGAAGGGGTTGATGCCATAGTGCTTGGGTGTACACACCTGTCATTTATAAGGGAGATGTTTTATCAGACAATGCCACCTAATGTGGAGATAGAAGACCCACTGTGGCATATGGCCCGAAGGATATTTGCCACTACAGGAGCAGGGCAAGTTATACTGGAAGGCGTGGGTAGCACCGACCCTGTGTATAATCCTATAGATGCTGTGAGGTCTATCCCCGGAAGTGAGGTGATTAGAGGGTGCAAGCGTTCCAAAACGGGCCTTATTCAGGGTATATGGCTATTTTAGCTGTAGCAATAGTTATTTCTCTTATATATGCATATCTCACTAAGGGTAAGCAGGCTGTGTTTTCCACTATAGCTGGCACCATGCTGGCTGTTGGTTTGGGATTGTTTACATCTCATATAGCATATATTGTGTTAAATATGCCTATGCATATAGCCAAAAAATATCTCTTTTATCCTATTGGGTTTGTTCCACAGGGATATTTATTGGGGCATCTTGTATTTGGCATGGTGTTTGCCTTTTTACTATCTCTAATAGAACCTTCTGATGGTGAAATAGTTGCTCTTACTATTATGCTTCAAGTGGCAGCCATATTTCCACCTCCATACAGTTATGTTGTTGGACTTCTCTTGCTTGTGATGTTTTGGTCCAAATCTATGTGGTATCGCATAGGAGGTTGTGTTGTCTTTTCTGTAGCACTTGTGCTGTATAATGTTAAATGGGCTCCACTAATGGGGCTACCATATAAGATTGCCTTAGGAGGTAGTATATTGGCCTGTTTACTTGCACTGCTTGTAGTGTATAGAGGTGAGACGAATGAATTTTAATGTGTGGTATGCCATATCGGCTATTGCTGTTATGTTGCTTATTTTGACTTTTTTCAATGTCTATATGTTTCTCAAATGGAGACAGTGGGGTAAACCTGGTCATGTTATAGAGGTGTTAGAAAACCTCACAGAAGATGTAGAGGCTCTACGAGAGGATGTTGATGAATTGAAAGAGCAGATAGCCCTTATCCCAGGTAGATGGCGTGTTGCCCGCTATGATGCTATCCCGGAAGAGAAAGGCAAGAAAAGTTCCACTCTTGCTGTTATCAATGAGCATGGTGATGGCTGGGTTATTACTTCGCTTACCATGACAGGTGCTTCTCGTGTCTACATCAAGAATGTAAGGGGGTGGAGATGTGAGGAACCGTTCTCATTTAGTCCCGAAGAAGAACTTGCTATTGAAAGCATCAAGAAGGAGATATAGGCCCAGTAGAAGGGCTGTAGATATTCATTATTCTTTTATGGTTTCAAGTAATAGACATGGAGGTATGATCAATGTCTCTATCGGTAGATGGCAAGTAAAATTGCTTGCTGTTGTGCTTATGGTATTCTTTGCCACATTTGCCTTAATGTCTGCTCAGTTATGGGCCTACACACAGATGAAGATTGTGGCGGTAAGAGATGCTAAACTTGTATATGCCTTTCAGGCGTATGATGAGGCCCGTAGTAAAGAAATTTCCTCTTTGGTGACCAAGACCAATGAACTGCAGTATAAACTTGACAAATTACTTGCCGGTATCAATGAAATTAATAGTGTACTTGTTTCTACTGGCAAAGAGCTTAAAGGGGTTAAAGGGGCATCAGAGCTTGGTGTGGCGGCGGCTTCAGACTTATCGTTCGCTTTCACGGCAACTGCATCAGATTCTACAGCATCTACAAGCACCTTGTCACCGGCATTTGCCTTGTCTTCATCTGTTGAACCATACTCTGAATATGGTGTAACCAATCAGATGGATGAGTTGAAAGATGCAGACCTTGTGCTTGAGCATATCTCCAACACATTGGTTCGCCTTGGTGCTGTAAGCAGCGAGATATCCAGCGACGCCAGTAAATATGTTTCCCTTATGGATCATGTACCCACTTTGTGGCCTGCCCATGGTAGATTTACTGCAGGCTTCGGATGGCGTAGAGATCCTGTTGTTCCCGGTCGTTGGGAGTTTCATAAGGGTATAGATATTGCTAACTCTTGGGGCACTCCTGTATATGCTGCTGCATCTGGTAAGGTTGTGTGGACAGGTTGGAATGGAGGATATGGAAAGTCTATTATTATAGACCATGGCAACGGTATAAAAACTATATATGCTCACCTGGAGAAGATAGAGGTCAAGATAGGTCAGGAAGTCAAGAAAGGACAAGAGATTGCCAAGATGGGGTCTACTGGTAGGAGTACAGGTCCCCATCTGCACTTTGAGGTTCATGTTAATGGTGTGGCTGTAGATCCTCTGAGATATCTCAGCAGAAAGTAGGAGGGATGATGATGTTTGGCAGAAAGAGAAGGGTTAGCACCGATATTGGACTCTATGTAGGAGCTCATACTACGGTAGAGGGGAAAGTGTTTTCTACAAAGGGTGCTATTAATATAGCTGGTTCATTTAATGGTGATATTGTATCTCAAGATTTGGTTATTGTTTCAGAAGAGGGTAAAGTACAGGGTACTATAAAGGCCAAAGACCTTCATGTATTTGGTAAGGTCAATGGTATCGTAGATGTGGAGAATGAACTTGTGATAGGCATGAGTGGTCTTGTTGAAGGAGAGACCTCTTATGGTAGTCTTCATGTGGAAGAAGGTGGTCAGATAAGAGGTAAGATGTCTCCTCGCGGAAAAGTTTCAGATAGTGGTGATAAGCCTAAATCATCTAAAAAAGATACTCCTAAAAATAATAAAAAATAAAGGGAGCCGTAAGGCTCCCTTCTCTTTTATGCTTCTGCGTTACTTTTACATTCTTTCCATGGCAAAGTCTATGATTTCATTGGCAAGCTTAGATGCATCTGCCATTAGTTTGTTGGCGTTTTCCATATAGTGGGCGTATGCCTCTTTGCCAGCTACATTGATTTTTACATTGGCATATGCTATCTTGGCGGCAGATTTTAGAGCAGATGCTCCACCTACAACATCAGATAAAACATACTTGGATATCTTGTCTTTAATCATGTCAAATGCCTGAAGCACCTCAAGACTTCTTTCCAGTGTCTGCATAGGGGCCTCAATGGATTTAATACGTGCAGTCTTTAGTGCCTCTTTGCGGGCTGCTTTTTCCTCTTCTGTGCCTTTGGGCATAGCCTTTGCCTTCATGTACTCGTCAAATGCCTCTGCATCTTTATCTGCAAGTGTAAGAAATTCTTCATAAGCTCCCTGCATGCTTTCACCAATGCTCTTTAGTAGGTCGTCGTCTACCTTCTTGGCTGTAATGTCTATGGTCATTTTGAAAAGTCCTGCACCCATTGCCCCCATAATAGCTGCTGCTGTACCGCCACCGGGGGTTGGAGCATCAGATGCCAGTTTCTCTATAAACTCCTGGACAGTCATCTCTTTAAACATGTGTGCCACCTCCTATAAAATGTGTATAGCCTTTTTCAGCGCTACTTCACATGCTTCTTTGATAGATTCCGAAATGGTAGGATGCGGGAATATTGTATGTGCTATGTCTTCAAGGGTTAGCCCTTTTTCTATGGCCACTGCACCTACCATAATCATCTCGCTAACATTTTCACCTACCATATGCATACCTATTATACGGTGAGTGTCCTTATCGGCAAGTACTTTAATAAAGCCTTCTCTTTCGGCCATTGTCCGTGCCCTGCCATTGGCAGATAGCGGTGCTATACCTTTTATGTATGTGCCTTCTTCCAGCTCTTTTTCACGCTTTCCAACACTGGCTACCTCCGGTATGGTAAATATGGCCCCAGGTATAGCTGGTGTGCCCAAGGGCTTCTTTTCTCCTGAAAGTATCTCTTCTGCCACATGTATACCCTCGTGGGCTGCTACATGGGCAAGCATTACCTTACCTCTGACATCGCCTATGGCGTATATACCTTCTACCGATGTTTCTAAGTAGTCGTTGGTTTCAATACCTTTTCTATGCAAGGTAATACCGATATTCTCTGTTCCCTCTGGTATGTTTGCCTGACGACCTACGGAAAGCATAAGCTTTTCAGCCTCAAGCACTATTTCTTCTTCTCCCTGAAGACCATAAAGTTTGTAGCCACTGGCTGTTTTTTCTATCTTGGTGGTTTTGGTTTCTTTAAAGATTTTTACCCCTCTTCTTGTCAGTATCTTTTCCACAATCTTGGCAACATCAGGGTCTTCTGTTGGTATGATCTGCGGCATAAGCTCCACTATATATACTTTTATACCAAGCCCAGACAACACTGTTGCCGTCTCAACACCTATAACACCGCCACCAACAATGATAATGCTCTCTGGTAAATGTTCGGCATTTATAAAGTCGTCACTGGTCCACACCCCTTCTACACTGTCAAATGGAGGAAACAAAAGTGGCTTACTGCCGGTTGCAATGATGATGTTATTGGCGCTGAGTGTGAGCTCACCTACGGTGATGACTTTTTTGTCTATGAATTTAGCCTCTCCTTTTACTATATCAATACCCCTCTTGGTTAGTATCAATTCTACTCCCTTGCGAGACATGGTGATATTGGTCAGCATATGCTTTCTTAACCCTTTGTAGTCTATTTCTGGGGCACTGAATTTTATGCCCATACGTTTGCCCTTTTCAGCGGTCTGCTTGACATGTATACCGTATATGAGTGCTTTCATGGGTATACAGCCTCTGTTGGTGCAGGTGCCTCCAATGTCACCCTTTTCAATAACGGCTACTTTTTGTCCTCCTTGTGCCAACCTTATGGCAGCGTGATATCCCCCCGGACCGGAGCCAATAACGATGGTATCGTAATATTTCATGGTTTCACCTCCCTATGAAAAGTTTACTATACTTACCAGATAGTTATGTATCCATAAGGTAAAATACTAAAAACACATGTTGGGAGGGGGAATATGTATGCTACTTCTATTTGACATGTTTGGCACGCTTGTTGATATCACACCTGTAAGTAGGCTTATCTATGAATTTTTCAAGATTTACTCAGGTAAAGATATTGATTATCAGTCGTTTCATAACTTTTACATTGAAAAGTATTATGAAGTGTTTTCTCATTTAGACGAGCGTCCCTACATGGTAGAGCGTTATTATTTCAATCTCCTGTATAGTGAGCTACTCAACTATCTTGGTGTAAGTAAAAGCCCCGATTTTGTGGTTGGTTATCTTTATGGTCTGCTATCTTCCATCCCACCATTTGACGATATAGAATGTGTGAGAAAGCTGAAGGCCGACGGGCACACAGTATGGGTGCTTTCCAATTCCGATAGTGAGTATTCTGTTCCTTTGACCAAGTCATTACCTATAGAGGTTGATGGTATTACCACCGCTTCTATGGCAAAAGCCTATAAGCCCCATAAAGATATTTACTTAAAGGCCCTTGCCGATAGTGGTTTTGAACCTAAAGATGCCGTTATGATAGGAGACAGCCTTTCCGATGTTATTGGAGCCGATAGAGTAGGTATCAAAGGCATACTTGTAGATAGGTATGGCAAGTATAGAGATTACGAAGGTATAAAAGTTTCTTCGCTATGTGAAGTGGAGGAGGTCCTTTACCGTGTGGTATAAGTATTTACTACTTTTGCTTGGTGGAGCCTTTGCCGGTTTTGTCAATGTGTTGGCCGGTGGTGGATCTATGGTGACCATTCCACTTCTCAACTTTGCCGGTTTGCCTATAGACATGGCCAATGCCACCAATAGGGTTGGTATTTTTCTGCAAAATATCATTTCTGTTTCTAAGTTTTTGAAAGAAGGCAAACTGAAGTGGCGTAGAGGACTTGTACTTGCCTTGTTTGCCACTCTTGGTGCCGTGCTGGGAGCCTATATTGTCATATCTATTGATAGAACCCTTCTTAAGCGCGTTATAGGTTTTATCTTTCTTGGCATGCTGATATTTACACTGAAAAAACCGGACCTTGGTGCTGTTGAAAAAGTAGAGAGACCCCCTTTGTGGTTGTCTGCCATAGTGTTTTTCCTTATTGGCATATATGGCGGTTTTATACAGGCCGGTGTAGGCTTTTTCCTTGTATACGCCTTGGTGCTTATAGAGGGATACGACCTTGTATCTGCCAATGCTATTAAGGTGTTTATTGTGCTTATTTATACTGCTATAGCCTTAACAATGTTTGCCCTAAATGGACTTGTTGATTGGAAGTTGGGGCTTGTTCTCTCTGTTGGTAATATGATTGGCGCCTATGTGGGAACGGTCTTTGCCATTTTTAAAGGCTCTCAGTGGGTGAAGTGGGTGCTTATACTCATGGTTGGTGTTGTATCTATATCTTATATATTGGGATTTTAGGAGGAGAGCTGTGTGGCTATAAAGAGAAAAGGTGTTTGGTCGCTTTGGGCTGCATTTCTTATACTTGCTGTACTGTTTACTGGTTGTGTCTTTCCGGCCGAAGATGATGGCAATATTGTCAAAGTCAAGGTCAAATGTGTTGCCTCTTGTCGTCTTGATGGTGATACTATAAGGGTTATTATGCCCGATGGTAGTGAAGAAAAGGTAAGGCTTACCGGTGTCAATACGCCAGAGCTTGCCCATTTCGGCAGACCCCAGCAGTGTGGTGCTAAAGATGCACGAGATTTCACAGATAAACTGACAGGAAAGTATGTGTGGCTTGGGTTTGATGTTGCCGAGCGTGATAAGTATGGCAGACTACTTGCCTATGTGTGGATAAAAGATCCACGCAAGGTTCACTATGATCTTTATTATATGTGGAATTGGATTCTTGTAAGGGAAGGGTATGCCCAGGTGATGACGGTGCCTCCCAATGTCAAATATGCCGATGAGTTTGTAGATGCTCAGCGTAAAGCACGAGCAGAAAATAAAGGTTTATGGAGAAAATGTAAGTAGAGGGAAAATTTCCCTCTACTTATTTATATAGATGCCCCTTTTCACATCATGCTATTTGCCATTTATACGATACAATGTAATATC
>Ga0256838_1001062_pt1 | contig 13878 bp, 13 predicted proteins | sample 4571419metaG_FD_185978 | JGI IMG/M metagenome (GOLD analysis project Ga0256838, IMG submission 185978) | Hydrothermal vent microbial communities from Guaymas Basin, Mexico - 4571-419 | ecosystem: Environmental > Aquatic > Marine > Hydrothermal vents | place: Mexico: Guaymas Basin | collected...
GAGAGAACTTTTATCTAAGATTGTGGCTAATTTAGTTATTATTTTATGTAGTTTTTTTTCATCATTGTAACTGGAAGATTACTACAAACTTACTTTAGCCGGGGTTTCTTTGGCTAAGGTGTTGATATATCTTTTTCATTTCTTTTTCCTCGTATCATATACTATATGATGCATAATCACACACCACAAACCTCACCTACCAAATATTTTTAATTTATTTATATCAGTACTGCTATATTTTGCCTTTAAAGTGACTATTGTCCTGCTCTCACACAACGAACATCTTTACTCTTAGTCTTATCCCCACGAAACAGATCACCAGACTCGAACCCAATATACCAAGCAAATCTAATATCACTAGCATAAGTAGTAGAACTCCAATAATAACTATAAAAGTTAAAATTTTTAAACTGACTATTAATACTTGGATGAACTTTAGTATTATCCACTATATATAATAACTCTTTGATTGTGGGAAGTCGCCATCCTCTACCATATAAAGTTAAATTATTACAATAAGTAGTAGCAGTATCTCCACTTCTATTATCATAATTACCTGTATTATTTAACCATGTAAGCCATGGTTTTTTTTCAGACTCATTATCTTGCCACTCTAAACCTGTAACATGGTCAGTAACAATACCATAAGTATTATCTCTCGTATACTGTGGTGCCACTCCTTTTTGGTAGTATCCATCATCATAGTTAATGTATGAAATCGTTTGTCCTGTTTTTTTAATTTTAGAACTACTATGCAATATATTTTTCTCTTCCAATATCCCTACATGTATTCCTGAATTACAAGTCTCTTTGTATTCACTACCATCAAACTTAATCCATATCTGACATTTAGGAAGACAACTACCATAAGTAATGGTTTCGTCAAATAAATAGCCCCCTTCATATATATATAGATATGTTAAATCACCCCCACAATCAAAAATCCCAAAGTCAATAATTGCACTCTTTTGGTTTTCTACAAGTGTACCTATTTGTATTTCAGCATTCCATTCATTTGGTTCAATTAATATTTTATTGTTTAATTCACTACCAAATGTATAACTCGGGTCTTTTTCCAAAATAAAGTTTTCAGATACTGATTTACCATCTACCAGAGCTATAACTTCTGATTGTGATTTGTACCCAAGTCTACTGATATTTAGTTCATATTCGATGAATTCACCATTTGTATCAAGTATAGGTAAGTCCGACATACGGTATATGCCCGATGTACCTGTTTTTACTAATTGAGTGGTGATAGTATCACCATATCCTTTGAGTGTGGCATACGCATTTGTTATACTCTTGCCATCTTCATCTGTCACTCTACCATACAGAGAACCTGAAGCATCTGTGCCTTCAGGAGCTAATCCTATATATAACTGCGTACCTGTCTTGGAAAAATATCCTATTCTGGAACCATAATCCTTATAGCCATCTTTGGTTACATGTATTTTATAGCCTTGATCTTTCTCTATATATAAAGTTCTACCATTATCTAAGGATAACTGAGATTCTGAAGGATTTTTCTTAAATTCTAGTGAACCTGTATACTCCATAAGAACCGTCGTATCATTTACCTCTTTGTTCGCGATTTTATCTTCTATCTTTAAATTCATCTCTGTGATAGTGTTTTCAAATCTTGTATTTACCTCTATGGTTGGAAGTCCATCATAGGTTACCGTACCAAATACTTTGTATTCTGCATATAAAGAGTCTCCAGCAAAACCTATCTCATACGTAGAATTATCTAGTATGGACAATATTGGCGGTTGTATACTTATGTTTTCCCATACATCACTTAAATATTTTCTACCTTCAACCGATAAAGAAACACTGTTCAACACAAAAGCAGAAGATACTGATTTTACATGTACATTACAACTACTAGAAAATACACTAGGATAATAATGTACTAAATCAACTTTTTTGGCATTCACATATTCTTTTGCCATTTTTAGTGCTGCACCTGCATCTAAGATAGGGATAGGGTGATTTCCAGGAATAGGTTCAATCGTATCAATAAAAGGGTTGTAGGCACTTATAACTGCATAGCCAGATTTTTTATGTCTTTTAGTAACAAATTTTGTACATGATTTAATTAAAATATTTTTTACTTCTTCTGGAGTAAAGTTTGGATTAAGTGAATAGATAAGAGATGCCACACCAGTTACTACAGGAGCTGCAGCAGAGGTACCATCAAATGCTCCCCTAGCAAAGTCATTATCTGTACCGTATGCAGATTCAAAAATGGGTTGCCAATATCCATATTCTGCAAAATTTTCTACATAATCTATATCTTTTGCTGCCTTTATTTCTGAAGGTGCCGCTATATCTACGGTTTCTCCATAATTACTATAGTAAGGTAAAGTGCCATCCTTCAAAAGTGCTGCTACAATTAAAATATTATCATTTGTTATATTTTCTTTTTTAGTCACCAAATGTAAAGCACCCATTGTATACATTGAGTTATTATGTTCGTTCCCTGCAGAGAATACAAATAATTTATCTCTATATTTTTTTAATACATCATATTTTTTAGTAGCATACTCAAGGATATCGGCTAAAGGTTTAGGATCGGGTCCGTATGAATTATTAACTACTCTAATAATATCTTTATCTTCAGATTTTTCAAAAATATTTTTCATTACTATATCTGTAGATACATCATCACCATTTTCTTCTTGAAAATGAGTTACAACAAGTGGTGATACCCAATTAATACCCGAGATACCTTTTTCATTATTTGTTTTAGCTCCTATAACAGATGCTACACCCGTGCCATGATCATTTTTTATTGTTGTAATAGTATTTGATGCCTTTATATTTATATCTTCATGTTTTCTATAAATTCCTCCATCTACGATTCCCACGGCAACCTTATTAGAACCCGTTGTAATTTCCCACGCATTTAAAATATTTATATATTCTAAATGCCAATTATCTCCATCATCATCAAATTTTGAGTTATCATTTGGTGGTATGAAATTATTAGTTTTCAATATATTATTCCCAATATAAATACGATTACGTACATTTTCTATATTTTTTTCCAATTTTATTGCCTGCAATGCACTTAATGCTTCTATATTATTTTCTGATATTTGTATCAATAATCCATGCGTATCACTATACCCTAGAATAGTTAAACCATTATACTCTGCTACTATCTGACGTAACTCTTCTTCGGTTAAGCGTTGAAAAGCTTGAATCCAAAATTGGTTTCGTACTATTCCTATTAATTTATCTGGATCAGTAGTCTCGCCATGACCTTCAACATTTACTATATCCATTGGGAATGTTTGAACTATAGCTGAAGCAGGTAGAACAGCTACTTCTCGTATTCTAATTGCCCTATTTCCATTATTATCAATTGCATTATAAGTAATATTATAATCACCAACTGTATCTGTATCTACAGTACCACTTATATTTACACTTACAGTACCATCATTTGCATCTTCCGCCGTAGCACCTGCTTCTATGTATGCATCACCTTTAGTGAGCATCAGATGTAAGTCACCATTTATGGTAATAACAGGAGGAGCATCATAAGATACAGAGAAAGTCAATGCTTCACTTTCGTTAGCACTATTATCTTTAAGAGTGAGGCTTATATTATTTACCCCATTAACGAAAGATAGTTCGATGGTAGATTTACCATTATTACCTATAGTCCCAACTTGTACGCCATTGGCATAAACCTTAGCCCCCACTTCACCATTGACTTCAAGTTCCATAGTACCATTCGTAGCTACAGCAGAAGCAGGTGTAGTCAGGGTCGGAGATTTAGGTGCTGTTGTATCAGATAATATAAAATTACTAATAACACCAAGTACAGCATGGAGCTTTTTATCATCAAGTGTATTCGCCGAAGCACTTTGCATCGTGAAGCTAAAGAGAAAGAGTAGGATTAAGAGTTTGTGAAGCGTATGTTTCATGCCTATGCCTTTTGTGGGTATTGTGGGTATTGTGGGTATTGTGGGTATTGTGGGTATTGTGGGTATTGTGGGTATTGTGGGTAAAATAGTAACATTATTTTGCTTAAAAAAGCCTAGAGACTACATCTATATTTTATTTATTTCAATCAGATGTGATGGATGAGAAAATAGTTATAATTTTCGCTATACTAATAAAAAATAAAAATGGATAATTTACTATGTTTCAAAACTTTACACTAGACAATTTAGACAACTTCCCCCAAATGCTAGAGAGCTTACTCGATAGCCAACGCTCTGTTATCAAGGAGATTACAGAAAGTGCTGTCTCTTCTTATGATGAAGTGCTAAAGCCCTTGCAAGATTTAGACGAAGCATTAGGGCTATTTTTTACGCCTTTATCTCATCTCAATAGCGTGATGAACTCCGATGATACGCAAAAAGCCTATGAAGCATCTTTGCCTCTTTTGTCCAAATTTGGCTCAGAAATGGCACAAAATGAAGCACTCTTTAGAAAGATAGAGAAAATAGAAGCTTCTACAGATGAAGCCAAAACCGTAGTGGCTCATGAGATTAGAGATTTTGTACTCTCTGGTGTTAATCTCAATAAAGAAGATAAAGAACGCATGGAAGCCATTAGCCTAAGACTCTCTGAACTCTCTAATCACTTTTCTCAAAACTTGCTTGATGCCACCAATGATTTTGAACTCATCATCACAAACTATAGCGATGTAGAGGGCTTACCCCAAAGCGATATAGACGCGTCCAAAGAAGAGATAGACGGGGAAATCGTCTATAAATTTACACTTCAAATCCCTAGCTATTTAGCCTATATGACTTATGGTACAAACCGTGAACACCGTAAGACTATTTCTAAAGCCTACAGCACAAGAGCTTCTCAAAATGCTGAAGTGATTGATGAGATATTGGCACTCAAATATGAAAAATCACAACTTTTGGGCTTTTCTTCTTATGCAGAGTATGCTTTGGAAACAAGAGATGCTAGTACAGAAGAAGATGTCATTGGCTTTTTGAATGACTTAGCCGATGCCTCTTTAGCTCAAGCCAAAGAAGAACTCAAAGAGTTACAAGATTTTGCCCTCAAGCTTGATGGTATAGAAGATTTTGCTGGATATGATATGGGCTATTATTCGGAAAAGCTCAAAAAAGAAAAATTTGATTTTGATGATGCCATGACCAAGCCGTATTTTGAACAGTCTAAAGTCCTATATAGTCTGCTTGATATTGTCTCTGAACTCTTTGAGGTTACTTTCAAAGAAGCTGTCGTGCCTACATGGCATGAATGCGTTAAGGCTTTTGATATTTTTGAAGACAATAGGCTAAGTGGTCGTATCTATTTTGACCTTGAAGCACGAAAAGAAAAACGAGGTGGGGCATGGATGAACGATTGGGAAACGCATTATACAGATACACAAGGCAAAAAGCATTTGGCTTCTGCCTTTATCGTCTGTAACTTTTCTCCGACTACAGACAACACTCCCTCGCTTCTAAGACACGATGATGTGGTCACGCTCTTTCACGAAATGGGTCATGCCATTCATCATCTTTTTGGCAAGTGTGAAGAACGGTCGGTATCGGGGATTAATGGCGTAGCATGGGATGTGGTGGAATTTCCTTCACAGTTTTTGGAAAATTTTGCCTATGAAGAAGCCATACTCAAACGCTTTGGATTTCATTATAAAAGCCAAGAGCCTATATCAAAAGTATTAATGCAAAAAATTAAAGAAACCAAAAACTACCAAGCAGGATTGGGCATCTTGCGTCAAGTGGAGTTTTCACTCTTTGACTTTACCTTACACCAAAAGCTCTACCAAGGCGAAGAAGTCCAAAATCGTATTGACAGCATTCGAGCCAAGACTTCTCTACTTAAAACCCCTAGCTACAACAAATTCCAACATGGGTTTGCTCATATCTTCGCAGGAGGGTATTCAGCAGGATATTACTCTTATAAGTGGGCAGAGGTATTGAGTGCTGATGCCTTTTTTGAGTGTTTAGATGAAAAAGATGGATTTAACAGCGAAAAAGCCAAGGGCTACAAAGCCTTTATCCTAGCCAATGGAGGAAGCAAAGAGATGAGTACACTCTATGAAGAATGGTTAGGACGCAAGGCAGAGGTGAAGAGTTTGGTGAAGTTGTATGAGATTGGGTAAAAATAATCCGTAGGGGCAGACCCATGTGTCTGCCCTTGATATGCCAAAAAACTATTTCATTCGCAAAAATAACTGATACAATATACCCATATTCATCACCATGCCAAGGGTAGAGACACGGCTCTACCCCTACAGTCAAATTAATACAGCATTATAAACATTAGATTGAGATTCTAAATCAAAAACATAACTATATTATTGCTTCTTAATATACTCTTTGTTGCTTGTTTCATCTTCTTCTTTTTTACCAAAACCGAAAAAGCTTTTGATACGTTGGCAAATGGTAAATGAACCTGTTTCTATGCGACATACTTCTTTTTCTTCATAGTTGTTATCTTCACCTAAGATAGATGCGATACGTGTGGGTTGCTTTTTGCCTTCTATCATAAAACGTAAGGCATTGAGACGGATGAATCCTTCTGCGTCTTGTTGGTTGTAGACATCATCGGCTTCAAAAGTAGAATGTTCTTCGGAGTACAGTGTTCTATCTGAACGACGACCTACTACGGTGATACTTCCTTTATAAAGCTTAAGTTTGACATCACCTTGGACTTGCTCTTGTGTGGTATCAATGGCAGATTGAAGCATACGACGTTCTGGTGACCACCATAAGCCATTGTAGATGAGTTTGGCATATTTTGGCATAAGCTCATCTTTCATGTGTGCTTCTTCTCTATCAAGCGTGATAGACTCAATAGCACGGTGAGCTTTGAGCATGATAGTTCCCCCTGGGGTCTCATAACATCCTCGTGCTTTCATTCCTACCATACGGTTTTCTACGATGTCAATACGTCCTATCCCATGACGATTACCATATTCATTGAGTTTTGTAAGCATGGTAGCAGGACTCATCTCTTCACGGTTGATTGCTACGGGGTCACCATTGATATAAGAAAGGGTGATATATTCAGCTTCATCAGGTGCTTTTTCTGGACTGACCGACCAAAGCCACATATCGTCTTCTGGTTCGGCATAAGGATTTTCTAAATGTTCACCCTCATAAGAGATATGGAGTAAATTTGCATCCATTGAGTAGGGTTTGGCTTGTCCTTTGCCATCGATGTCTATCCCATGTTCTTTGGCATATTCCAAAAGCTTGGTACGTGAGTTCAAATCCCACTCTCTCCATGGAGCAATCACGGCAATATCTGGGTCAAGGGCTAAGTATCCTAATTCAAAACGTACTTGGTCATTACCTTTGCCTGTTGCTCCATGGCTCACAGCATCTGCACCTGTTTGGTGGGCTATCTCTATCTGCTTTTTGGAGATAAGAGGACGTGCGATAGATGTACCTAGTAGATATTCACCCTCATATATGGCATTGGCTCTAAACATAGGAAATACATAGTCTTTGACAAATTCTTCACGCAAGTCTAAGATAAAGATATTTTCTTCTTTAATTCCCATCGCCAAGGCTTTTTTTCTTGCAGGTTCTACCTCTTCGCCTTGCCCCAAATCAGCTGTAAACGTGACCACTTCACACTCATATTCATCTTGTAACCATTTTAAAATAATACTTGTATCAAGCCCACCAGAATACGCCAATACTGCTTTTTTAATCTTTCTTTTTGCCATGCTATAAGCCTTTTAATAATATGCTTATGATTTTAGCGTATTTTTGGTTAAGACTCACACTAATATTATTTGGCTATACTTACAATATGAATCAAATAGAAAAAAATAATTTTACATTGCAAGGCATCAAAGACAAAGGTGCAAGTCTTATAGGCACAGCTGGTGGGTTTTTGAGTAATGCTGTTAAAATCTTCAAAAAAGATGAATCTAAGATGAATTTAGAAGAGAAGATAGAAAAGCAACATTTACTCAATTTTGGCTATGGTATAGGTGCAGGGATTGTTATCTATCATTTTTTGATAGGTGCTGTACTTGTTTTGGCTATCGTTTGGTTTTATAATCTTTCTTTAAAGAAAACCAAAACACTCATAGCCGAACAATTGCCCAAAAAGAAATCTTCTAAATCTGATACAGAAGATAGCAAAGACATCTCATAATCTCAATATCTAAGGAAATCTAAAATGCTATTAGGTGTAAATATAGACCATATTGTTGTACTAAGAGAAGCTAGAAAAGTAGCCGACCCAGACCCACTAGATGCCTTGGGTATCTGTAAACGTGCAGGAGCTGACCAAATCACGATACATTTGCGTGAAGATAGACGACATATACAAGATAGTGATGCACAAAACATCATATCACTCTCTAACTTACCTGTGAATCTTGAATGTGCCATCTCACAAGAGATGATAACTATTGCCTGTCAACTCAAACCCCATCGTGTTACCCTCGTCCCTGAAAAACGTGAAGAAGTGACCACAGAGGGTGGATTAGCTGTAGAAGGAGAAACCTCTAGGCTCAAAGATGCTATCAAGAGACTACAAGAAGCAGAAATAGACGTTTCTTTGTTTATCGACCCTACCTTAGGTGCAGTGAAAGCTTCTTTAGATTTGGGTGTAGAGTGGGTAGAGTTTCATACAGGTAAATATGCCAATATTTATGCCATGCTCTATAGTAACCTCAATAAAACACACCATAGGCTAGAGAGCTTAGACCTCCCTCGTAAAGTACTCAAACAGATGTTAGAAGATGAGCTCTATACCCTACGCTTACTTAGCTGTGAAGCGATGGAGTCTGGATTACGTATCGCAGCAGGACATGGACTCAATATGCAAAACATCAGTGATATTGTAGAGATAGAAACGATTGAAGAGCTTAATATCGGTCAAAGTATCATCGCACGTTCTATCTATGTGGGTTTGGAACAAGCCATACATGATATAAAACATAAAATGATTCGATAATATGAAAAAAGTCGTAGCTATTTCTATCGGTGATTTAAATGGTATTGGTATTCAACTTGCACTAGAAAATCATCAAAATATTTCTAAGTGGATAACGCCCATCTATTGTATTGATAAAGCCATGTTAAGTCAAGCTGTACAAAAGCTAAATATCTCTATCCCTCATGATTTTGAAACCGTAGAAAATATCGCCCCTTACTTTGAGATACACGCAGGGAGTGTTGCTAAACAAAGTGGTGCATACTCTTATGCTTCTTTTGAAAAAGCAGTTACATTGGCACGAGAGAAAAAAGTAGATGCAATATGTACCTTACCTATCCATAAAAAAGCATGGGAACTAGCAGGTATTCATTACAAAGGGCATACCGATGCCTTGCGTGATTTTTTTGATGCGAAGGCTATTATGATGCTCGGATGTGACAAGATGTATGTAGCACTCTTTACCGAGCATATCCCTCTTTCTAAAGTAGCTAGTGCTATCAAAGAAAATGAATTGACAGAATTTTTACTTAGCTTTTATAAGCATATCAAACCATCTTCAAGAGTAGCTGTATTAGGGTTAAACCCTCATGCTGGAGATGATGGGGTATTAGGGGATGAAGAAAAAATCATTCAACGTGCTATAGATACAGCCCATCAAGTATTAGACAAAGAAATCTTTTCTATGCCTTTGGTACCTGATGTAGCCTTTACCCCAAATGTACGCAAAAACTATAGATACTACATAGCAATGTATCATGATCAAGGATTGACACCTCTAAAAGCGCTTTACTTTGATGAGGGTATCAATATTTCTTTAAATCTTCCCATTTTAAGAACATCAGTTGACCATGGTACAGCATTTGACATAGCCTATCAAGATACAAAACTCAATCATTTAAGCTATATCAATGCAGTTAAATATATTAAGGACAGCCAATGAAAAACCGTTTGCTTATTACCATTAGTGATATTCATGGGTCAAAGCAATATTCTATCCATGAAATTATCAAAAAGATTATTTTTATTATCATATTAATATTTTTATTGATTGGATTAGGTACATTTTTTTATATCAAATTTCTCAGTGATGAAGTCACTACTTCAAAAGCAGAAACTATTATCTTTAAAGAAAAAATAAAATCCCTCAAAAGTATGACAATAAAACTTACACAAATGGGTAAAAAACTGGAAGAAGAGAATAAAAATCTTAACCTAGACCAAGAGCAACTCCTAGAGCATATCGGAGAAAATACCGATAAACTAGAGTCAGTCAATAAATATCTACGTCAAGTTGAAGATATGATTGGGATAGAGCCTGATATGAATGCTAGTTTTGCTGAACGTATACAAGAGGCAAAGGTCAATGAAAAAGAAAAAGAAAAAAGCCTTGTTAAAAATATTAAGAATAAAGTCAAAAAAGAGAAGATTACAGCTATCCAAAAGATTCTTTTACTCAACAATATACCCAATGGAAAACCACTTAATTATAAACGTATTTCTAGTAACTTTGGCTATAGAATACACCCTGTAACCAAAAGAAAAACTTTTCATTCGGGGCTTGACTTACCTGCAAAATATGGTACGCCTATCTATGCCCCTGCTAGTGGGGCTGTTGTGTATGCACAGAAAAAAGGTCACTATGGTAATTTTATCCTCATCTCACACTCTTATGGATTTAAAACTGCCTATGGACATCTAAGTCGCTACGCTGTCAAAAGTGGAGATTATGTAAGCAAAGGTCAAAAGATTGGCTATGTAGGAAGCACAGGAAGAAGTACAGGACCTCATCTGCATTATGAAGTACGTTATTTTAGAAAATTACTAGACCCAAAGAAGTTTATGTTTATGGATTTAGACAACATTAACCATATAAGCGATAGAATAGCTTCTGTAAACTGGAAAAGCATTTTAAAACAAACAGAAAAACTAATCAGTCTTTCTACAAAATAAATTTAAGGAAATAACATGGCACTATTTGGAGATAAAAAAGAGACTAAGAGTAGAACGATTACAGAAACTAAGATTTCTTCTGCAACTATCATTACTTCATGTATGAAAGTAACAGGAAACTTAGATGGTAGTGATACCATACATATCGATGGGAATGTCGTAGGAAACATCACAGTAAGCAATACCCTTGTCATTGGCAAAAGTGGTGTGGTAGAGGGTAATGTACAAGCCAAAAATGTCATTATAAATGGTGAGCTTAAAGGGACTATCAAATGTGAAAACCTAGAAGTAATGCAAACAGGTACAGTATGTAAATCTATTGAAGCCAACCACCTTATCCTTGATGGTCTCATCACTGGTAATATTGTAGGGTTTGAAAGTATTGAAGTCTTAGAAAATAGTCGTGTTGATGCGGTGTGTATCAAAAGTAAAAAGATTACAGTCCATGGAAAAATAGAAGGAACAGTTATCGCTTCAGAAATTTTAGAGATTGGTACAAAAGGTTTTGTAGAAGGTAAAATCACTGTAAAAAATATCAAAACCGAAGAAGGTGGTAGAATGATTGGTACAATGTCTACCTATCAAGAGGAAGAGATAGGTACTAAAGTAGCAAGTAAACCAAGAGCTAAAAAAGCGACAACTGCATCAAAATCTAAAACTGAGACAGAAGATGACTTCTTTGAGAAATAACAACTAAATACCACAAAGGTGCTAAAATAACATAGCACCTTCCTCTTCTACATTTTCACTATTTTCATTCATCTCTATACGAATATTCTCTTCACATATTTTACAAAGATAACGATACTCTATCCTATCATAATGGATAATATCACCTATCTTAATCTCACTATAGCACTCTGCACACATATTGGTAACCCCTAAGAGTATCTCACGGGTGGCTTTTTGTGTAATAAAACAGGCACTACCCATTTTCTTTGCTCAACATATCTATCATCTCTTTGGCCACACTTAGCGTATCATCAAGACTATACGCTTTTTGATACTGCACTAAGGCTTCTTCAGGACGATTTAAATCATGCAAAGTATTGGCATAGTTAAAGTAGTGAGGAGCATAGTCAGCATCAAGGCTAATCGAGAGTTCATGCTCTTTGATAGCACTCTGATCTTCTCCCATTTTATGTAAAAGGTTTGCAAGAAGGGCATGAGCCATGTCATCATTACTATCAATCGTTATTAATGTATCATAACAGGCTTTGGCTTCTTCTAGTTTATCTAGTGTAATACACACATAAGCCATCTTTTGTAAAGCATCTACATTATGTTCTTCTACAATCAATGCTGCACCAAATGCCTTATGTGCTTCATCAAAATCTTCTTTTTCTATCGCTTCATCTGCCATAGTGAAAAGTTGTTCCATCCGTGTAGCTCTCACAGCAGGGGTAGAAAATATTTTATCAGGACGGCTTATACCACCGATTTGTTCATCTTCTGTTTTCGCTTCAAAATCTGTACCTCTTTTAGGGTAATTCTCTGAAAAAAGTTGTTTGAAAAAGAGATAAAATATCCCTCCTGTGACGAGTAGAAGTAAAAGTTGAAATATTGTCATATATGCTCCAAGAATTTATATATGACATCATAGAATAATCTAACTTAAAATCAACGAAAAAATCTATTTTTTTAACTGTTTTGCAATACGTCCGATGGCTTCATCCATCTCCTCACGTGTATCAAACATAAAAGAATACTTCTCTTCCTCTGATAGATTGATAAAGATGCCATACCCTACTACCTCCACCTTGCCTTTGGCTTCTACTTCTATCCATTCTAGGCTTACTTGTGTCGTTTCATCTTCATGCCCTGTTTTTACCACAGCAGCAGGGTAGAGCCGTGTAATCTTTTTTGTGTCAAATTGTTTATCGTTTATAGTTATAATCATACGAGGATTATAGTATAATCATATAAAAATAGTATGGAGTCCATCAATGAATTTAAATATGCAAATCAAATCTGATATAAAAGACGCAATGAGAGCAAAAGACACAGTAAAAAGAAACACACTTAGAAATATACAAGCAGCAGTCAAACAGATAGAAGTAGATGAACGAAGAGAAGTGACCGATACCGATATGGAAGCTATCTTAGTCAAATACCTCAAACAAAGAGAAGATGCCAAAGTACAATTTGCCGATGCAAATAGAGAAGACTTAGTAGAAAAAGAAGACCTAGAAATAGCCATTGTCAAAGTCTATTTACCCGAACCTATGGATGACACAGAACTAGAATCAACACTCAAAGAGATTATTACTTTGCTTGATGCTAAAAGTATGAAAGACATGGGTAAAGTTATGGCTGAAGCCAAAAAAGTAATAGGAAGCCGTGCCGATGGTGGACGAATCAACACAGTGGTGAAAAAGCTACTTTCTTAGAATAAAGTATGCTTTATAAATTAAACATTCTAAGAGGGTTTAACCCCTCTCTTCAAACATAATTTTAGCATCTTTTTCTCTTATTAATAACTACAAATATATAATATTTATTTTTTGTGATAAGAACTTGTAGGAGCTTTTCTCCACCCAGCTCTTTTTGCTTCTTCTTCAGTTTTGAAACAACGCTCTCCTGCTCTATTAATTTTAACATGTGGATAATCAAGATGTATGGATGTAAAATAAATCTTCTTATTCCCATTATATGAAATATTACCTTTTACAATACAACTCTTATCAACTGTTGCAAAACTAAATGAGATAAAAAACACTGCTATAAAACTAACTCTTAATATACTTTTCATTATATTCCTTTAAAATTTCAAATATTATACCCTAAACTGAATAATAAGTAGCATTCCGATGATGTACCACCAACGCTGTTGTACTCTGCTCTGGGTGTATCTGAAAAGTCTCTGATAATTCTATCCCAAACTCCTCAGGCTATAATGTACCCCATAAAAAGAACCAACAAAAAAATAATTTAATTATAAAAGTGTAAAATAAGAACATAATATAAGGGGTATAAGATGAGCAAGAAAAGAAAAGTATATAGTGCAGAGTACAAATC
>Ga0256838_1001063_pt1 | contig 13875 bp, 11 predicted proteins | sample 4571419metaG_FD_185978 | JGI IMG/M metagenome (GOLD analysis project Ga0256838, IMG submission 185978) | Hydrothermal vent microbial communities from Guaymas Basin, Mexico - 4571-419 | ecosystem: Environmental > Aquatic > Marine > Hydrothermal vents | place: Mexico: Guaymas Basin | collected...
TTGGGTCCGTTCCACCAGCGGGCTTACAGGCCCGACAGGCAGGTTTACATGCCTGCGAGTGAACGGGCCAGGGCGGTAGTCCGGCCCTAACAGGACTTTTTTAGACCTAAACGCCTTTTTAGGGGTTTTCTTGTCTTCTTTCTGGAAAGGGCTGTTTTCGCGGCTTTTCTGGGGTTTTCTGCTTGGATTGCTCCTTTTCTACGGGTTTTGGTTTTTCTACGCCGTTAAGCACGAAAGTAGCGTCTTAGATGCCCTTTTGTGGTTTAAAAGCCGGGATTACGCTGCTGTTCTCCGCTATATTCTCCCTTTCGCGGTTTCAGGGTTTTTTCTAGGAGTTCTGGTAGTTTTCCTTTATGTTTACCTGAAACTTGAGGATCTTTCCCGGTTTGAGGGATTGGAGAGGAGGAGGGCGGAACTCCAGTCGGAGATTAAGAGGTTATACCGGGAGATTAAGGAGCTCCGGGAGAGGATTGAGAAGTTCAAGAGTGAGGAGATTGACATTGGGGCTTCTGTGAGCCGGCTGAGGAGAGAAAGGGATGCCCTTGTTCGTGAAGTTAAGGAGCTCAGGGAGGAAGCTAAAAACCTTGACTCACTAATCAGCAGGGCTTACGAGGAGGGGTACAGAAAGGGTAAGGATGAGGCTTACGGAAAGGTTATAGCGGAGCTCCGGAGTTTGAGGGCGCAGAAGTCGGCTCTCATGAGGCTTTTTGATTCAAATAGGGAGCTGAGGGAGGTCTTTAGAAAAGTTACGGGTAAGCGTTTGGGGCAGTTCTTGAAGGAAGCTAAGAGGAGCGTCAGGGATGAAGGTCTATGAGAGATTCCTTAAAGCCTGCTTAGGCAGGAAGATTATCGTCCGCTACGGCAGGTGTTCTGAGGGCCGAGGTGCGGGCAGGTGCGAGGTTCAGGGAAAGCTCCTTGCTTACGACAACCTCTGCCTGCTTCTTTTAGTTAGGGAAGGAATTGGTTCAAGGAGCTTTGAGAAGCTGGTTCTCATAAACAAGAAGGAGGTGGAGAGCATAGAGATTGTCGGCAGAGAAAACGTACAGGAGTTCTGGTGGGCTTATGAAAAGCTTAAAGGGAATTAAGAAAAATTCGGGGCTTACCTACGCCTTAAAGTACGCCGCCGGGGTCTTGAAGCAGGGAATAGGAGTTTCAAAGCGGGAGGTTTATAAGAAGCTCGGTGGCAGGTCTCCTTTGATTCATTCTTACTCAACCTTTAACCGCTACATGGGGATAGCCAAAGAGTTCGTTAACTGGGCAAGGGAGAGGGGAGTTAACAGGCTGGATAAGGTAACTCCTGAAGTGGTTAGGGAATTTCTCCTCTCCAAGGCCGGCTACTGCTCCCAGAAAACCCTTAAAGTGAACGCCTCTGCGTTAAGAAAATTCTTTGAGGTGGTAGGGAGGCCTGACCTTTCCGAGGAGATAGGAAGGAGCTACCAGGAGATTTACTCTGAAGGCAGGAGTTCTGGGAGAGCTCTGGCCTTTGCCCACCCTGAGAGGGTTATTTCCCTGCTTAGAGAGGACGTTCACAAGGTCATAGCAGAGCTCCAGCTGTTAACGGGTGCTAGGATAGGGGACGTTAAGAAGATTCAGATCGTTCCGGAGACTAAGAAGGTTGTGATTTCAAAAAGCAAGGGCGGTAGGACCAGGGAGATTGGTTACTCTGATCGGCCTGAGAAGTTTGAGAGGATAAAGGAGCTTGTGGGGGAGCTCCGGGAATATCTCAAAGGTTCGTCATGGAGTTCTATAAGGGAGAGCTACTATAGAGACCTGAGACAAGCTGTTCACCGTGCTGGAGAGATATACACGGGTTCCCATGCTTTCAGAGTTAACTACGTGAAGGAGCGGTTAGAGGAGCTCAAAGCTCAAGGGTATTCTGAAAAAGAAGCTCTACAGAGGATTGAGTATGAAATAGGGCATTCAAGGATTGAGATGAGTGCTTACTACTCAAGGGGATAGTGGATGACTCGTAAAGACCTGATAGACAAGGTAGCTAAGGAGTTTGGCTTGAAGAAGAAAGACGCTGAGGCTATTGTGAAATTTATTTTTCAGGAGATAGCCGAAACTGTAAAGAAGGGTGAAAGAGTGTCCATTCAAGGGTTTGGAGCTTTTGAATTGAGGGAACTGAAGGAAAGGAAGGTAAGGAATCCGAGGACGGGAGAAGAGACAAATATTCCAGAGAGGAAGAAAGTGGTTTTTATTCCGAGGTTATGAAGTTGGAAGAATTAATCTGGTTTACGGTCAGCTCTCTGAAATTTTTGTAAAAAAATAATAAGGTCGTGATGGAATTTATACAGTTTTATGGACACTCCCAAGAAAAAGCACGGGTGAGGCTTAACTAGTTCAGCCTCCCGTGTTTCCAACGAGGGACACGGAAAATAAAATAATGAAAAAACGGGAGTGTCCGGGAGTGTCCACCCAAGTGTGTAAAAATTTTAAACCTGAAGGAGGGTGGACACTTCCCATTAATACAGCTTGCCTGCAAGGTAACCTAAGAAAAACTCTATACCTGCTTCTATTCCCTTTCTTTCAAGCTCGTCGCCAACTTTTTTAAGCGTATTCTTAATCATATTCCTTGCTTTAGGGGGTACCATATTTGCTATCTCTTTAGCCTTTTCTCTGAGCTTAGTCTTATTGTTCTCCTTCTTTTCATAGAAAAAGTACGTGGCCAACACGATCCTTGCCATTTCCTCTACAGTGTCTCTACTTTTTTTCCCTTTCTTCTTCAAAATTCTTTCAGCTTTGAGTAAACATCTTTCATATTCTTCACTGTTTTCCCTTTTTATACTCTCTTCCATAGAGAAAAATTTTACTCCCAAGATAGATGATTTGTTTTGGAAATCTATAAGCTTGTTATAATCTTCATCGTCTCTCTTTATAATCTTAAGCACATTCTTAAGGTAAGATTTATCTTTAGTAAATAGTACTATATTGTAAAAATCTCTCAGTATTTCTTCTTCTTTTTTTCTTTCTACCTTTTTTAACTCCTCTAATTCATCTCTAAGCCAATCTATATTCTCAGGTTTCGTGTGAGTAATTATCAAGGAATGAAGTTTTAACTTATATTTATCTGGTACTTTCAAATAATCACTTAGATAATCAATATCTTCTAACTTTTTCTCAAGCTCTTTTATCTTTGAGGATAGAAAAACCTTGTCTCTTGCATAATGAACCAATCCCTTTGGATCTATAAAAGCTATATGTATGACCTTGTTGTCTTCATCCACCCACTTCATAACAAAGTCAGGAAAGAAACGGTCTCCCTCACTCCCTACAGGGAAGAATATCTCCCCCTTACCAACTATTCTATATAGGCTTACCTTAGCGTTATTTTCCTCAACCCACCTCTGCACGTCAGATATAAACTTCATCTCAAACAAATTCAGCTTATCAGGAGAAATCTCTATCCTGTTTAAATTCAAATCTGCAAACTTCTCCACTTTGCCTTTAATGACGTCCTCCAAGTAGTTGTTCTTTATCTCCAGCTCCTCCTCATCTCTCAATAGCTTCACAGTCTCCTTAGCTCTATTTTCTGGGTCTATCAGGCTCGGATTACAGAAAGCCACAGGGAAATAAAACTTAAGCAAAGAAGTTATCTCCTCAGAAGCCTGCTTACTAAGTTCATCGTCAGCATCCCCGTCAAAGACAACTCTGACTGTAAATTCCTTGAGCACCTCATCCTTTCTCAGAAAATCAAGCTTGTGTTCAACTCTCCTATACCTAGATAAAATCCTCTTCCTAAGCTTATTTAAGAATAGCCTGAAAGCTTTTACCAGTAAAGCTTCTGCCTGAACAGGATTTTTTATCTCCCCGTCGTAGTAGACCTCAGCAAACCTATCCAAAATATCTGCTATCCTGCGAGCTACATCCGACGACTGCATTAAACTCTCGGTCAGAATGATCTTGTTCTCCCTCAAAACCTCTAATAACCTCTCCTCAAGTCTCAGAGAGTCAATTAAATCAAGATACCTAAGACTGCTGAAGCAAACGGATTTTTTTTCTTCCACGCTCAGATTTATCTCTAAGCTATCGCCTATTTCTCCCCTTTCACCACATTTCTTGAACCTGTATACTATCCTTTGTCCTTCAAAAGAGACAATAAGGTAATCCTTTTCGTCTACGCTGATACTTTCAGAGGTTTTAACCACCAAGAAGGGCAAATAGTTTCCGTTCACCTTAAAAAGCTCCAAATTATCAAAACATTTGACCTCAATGCTGTGCTCATGTATTTTTTCACATATAGGAAGCTCTCTGACAAAAGTCTCAAGATAAGACCTTTTTAAAGAAAAAATGGCAAGGGTCTCAAGGAGCTGAATCTTCTTGTATATGTCCTCGTTTTTGATAACCTTCTTAGCTCTATCGCTCGCCTCAATTACTTTCTTGTTATTTCTGTAAGAGATAAATTCATCCTTGGCGCACTTGTCTTCCTTTACGTAATGTTTTATGAGCCTCTTTCCGTCCCCTTTATAGCCCTTGAGCCTGACTCCTCTCCCGAATATCTGAATTACCGTATTTCCCTTACTTTTGCCAAAGTTTATGAGACAAATCTGGCTAACCCGATAACTGTTCCACCCCATAGAGAACTTTCTGCTTCCCATGAGAATGTTCACAGGACAGTTGGAGCTATCTATATGCTCAAAGCTCCATTCCCTGGGCAGGAAGGTTTTTTCAATTACCGCCTCCTCCCCGAACAACTCCCTTGCCTTTTTGAGAAAGTCCTCTTTGCCTCCTATGTTTATAAGACCAAAGGGTGTGGACTCAGCTCCAAAGGCTACGAGTATCTCGTCCTCTTTATCCTTGTTATCTATGAAGGTAAGCCTTCCTGTCCCGCCGTTGAAGATTAGAGAGTAATTCCTCTTCTCCGTGTCAGAAAGGTCGTTAAGAACCCTGAGGAATTTAAGGATGTCGGAGTTTTCTTTTTTCTCTTCTTTGCTACCCACGGTGGTGTTCCCTACAACTACCAGAAGGGGTCTATCCTCAAATTTGTAAGAGGTATGTTCCTTAACAAATTCATAGGCTTCTAATTTTTCCTTGAAAAGTTTCAGGTTTTCCTTAACGTTTGGCTCTATCTCCTTCTCTTCGTTAACCACGTCCTTTTTGATTTTTTGGAAGACAAAGTCTTTGCCGTAGAGGTCCCCGAAGAACTTAGCATAGCTGTAATCAAAAATTATTTTTTTCTTGTATTCCTCAAAAAGTTCTTTATTCAGGTTATTGAATGTGGCGGAATACTCAAAGAGGAAGCTCCTATCTCGATTTTTGACCAGCAGGTCTCTCATCTCTTTGAAAGCCCCCACCTTATTGCTCGCCAGTCCTACGTGAGCCTCATCAAAGAGAACCAATCTGAAGTAGTTATCCGGTATGTCCTTTTCGAACTCCTCTTTCTTGTTCATAAGGGACTGAATAGTCTCTATTACGAACTTGACGCCAAACCTGTCCAGGAATTCTCTGTTTCTTTGGTAGAAGCCTTCTATCTCCCTTTCTAATTGAGAGATAAGCTCTGCCAAGGAAGAGGTTACTATAATCTCCACCTGTTCACAGGTGGGATATTTCTCCTTTATAAACTCAAGGTATGAGAGAATGTCAGCCTGAAGTATCAGGGTCTTGCCGCTTCCCGTTGCCATCCAGTAGGCGACGCCGTTCTTGAATTTATTGCGGTTGTAGCTGTATTTGTTAAAGAGGTAGAACCTTGAGAAAAATACAGCGAGCTTTTGATAGTATCTGAGACTTTTAACTCCAAGCTTCTGCGCCAGCTCTTCAAAGTCAATAAGAACTTTATCGAAGCAAGGGTTTTTTTTGAACCTTTCAAAGTATTCTCCACTCTCTATGCTCTCTTTAAATTCTTCATCGGAAGATGTGTATCTACCATATAGTTCAGGGTCTATTTCCTTGCAAAGGGTTTTGAATAGCTCAAGGTCGGAAGCTCTAAGTGCGGTGTTCTTTTTTTTGCTTTTTGTGGCAGCCATATTTACACTCCTGCAAGGTCTTTCTTCTTTATAAACTCTATCTTCTCAGGGTCTTTCTTTATCTTTTCAAGATCGGGGTGGTCTATATTGGCTACCACTCTGTCGTATGGAGAGAAGTCTTCGAAGTTTAGGCGTTCTATTAGTTTTTCTTTATCGTTTGAGAGGAGCATGAGGACTTTCTTCTCGTATCTATCTATAAGCTCGGCTCTCAGGACGCCTTCTTTGTAAGAGACGGATTTGAGGCTCATGGCATTGTGGAAGAGATAGGTTTCTAGAAGGTCGTAACTGCCGTTTATGGGATTTTGGAGCAGGGGAAGTATTCTCTTCTCTGTTAGCTTCGCAAAGTCCTTTGCGAATATAAACTCCTTGTGGTCGTTTTCTTCTATGTTCAAGTCTCCGTATAGGTCAAGTAGGTCTTCGTATTGTTCAAGGTAAAGGTATTTGAATATGTGTGAATAGCCAAAGGGATATTGGGGCTTACCTTTTTCCCAGACTAAGGAATACATAAGCTTTTTTATCCGTGGGATTATAACAGTATCAAAATAATCATTGATTTCTACAAGAATATATTTTCTTTTCTCAGACTCTACCTGCTTAAGCTTCTCCTCAAGCTCATTTAACTGCTCCTTCTTCTTTTCTATTGTCTTTTTGTCTTTGAGTTTCTTTATATTTTGCTGGAGAGCAATAATCTCGTTAATAATGTCTACAGCATCTTTTGTGTTTAAAAGAGCAACTGCGTGTGCTGTGGTACCTGAACCTGCAAAGAAGTCAAGGATAATATCTTCTCTAAGTGAAACCATTCTTATCAAATAATGGATTAAGGTAGTTGGTTTAGGATAAGAACAAAAATTAAGCCCTAATTTTGTTATTTCTTTACTTGCTTCTTCATTTGTTCCAACACCAGCTTTTTTATCTAAAAATAGATTGTCAATATATTTATCAGGTATTATCCAGGCTTCCATATCCTTTTTGCGTTTATATCTTATCGCAAAATCTTCACTTTTAACAATAAAGTAGGTTCCTTTTCTGATTTCTTCGTCCAAAGTTTCTTGAGTCCATTTAGATTCGAATTTCAGTCTAAAACCATTTTTATTTACACCCTTAATTACCTCAACATCATCTAATAATTCCACTCTTTTTCTTCTACCTTTATAGTAAATTCCGTCAGGAATATTAAATTTGACACTACCTGCTGGAAAGAAAAGGATCCTGACGGGGTTGCCTGTATTCAATAATGGAGCATCATTTCCTTCTGGTAACCTTCCTTTAAATTTATGTGTTACTTTTGATTTAACAAAAGTCAAAATGTATTCAGCATTTTTTCTCGAAATATTTGATAATGATGGGGGAGTTGAAGTATTATTCCAAAGGAAGGTTTCAAGAAATTTATCTTCTCCAAAAATATTCAAACATAGTAATTTTAATCTTTCTAATTCATTATCATCAATACTTACAAAAATAATCCCATCTTCTCTCATTAACTCTCTTGCCAATCTCAACCTATTTTCCATCATTGTAAGCCAAGAAGAGTGCCTGTAGTTATCCTTATACAGAAAATCATCACTTCCTGTATTATATGGTGGGTCTATGTAAATCGTCTTTACCCTTTCCCTATACTTAGGTTCCAAAAACTTCAAAGCCTGGAAGTTTTCGCTCTTAATAAGAACACCGCTTATTTTTTCCTCAAGGTCATCTATACAGGATAGAATCCTGTATTTCTGTTCAAGGGAAAAGTGCTTTGTATCTATAGGGTAGCTCTTACTCTTGAGGTCTTCAATCCCATCGGGTAAAGGAATACCCAGCTCTTGCCAATCTCTCCTCTGGCTTTCGTTCTCAAGGGCGAGTCTTAAAATCTCTTCGTCCTCTACGAGATTAGAAGCTATGACGTATTCAGCTTTCTTGACGAGCTTTCTCATTTCCCAGAGCTTCTTTTGGAAATCCTCTATTTGAGCAAGAACATCTATGAGCTTCTGGGCATTCTCTTTGAGAATTCTTGCCAGAGTTATAAGCTTTTCCCAAGTATTTGGGTTGTTAAGAAGGTCGTCGGTATCCGAGAAAATTCTATTTTTGATGTATTTGTCAAGCTCCTTGGTCAAAAAACGCTTCAGGTTTTTGTGTATGAAATAGTCGCTCTCACTTCCTTCCATGAATAGTGCTATTGATCTTAGCAATTTCCAAATTCCCTTAAGGTCTTTGTTCTCTTCAAAAACCCTCTCAACCTTCTCCTTGTCGTTTATCTTTCCTTTGTTAGGAAAGCCTATTTCATTAAGGAAAGCCATTCTCGTAGCGAGGGGCTTTTTGCTTCCTTTCTCAAGAAGTTCTTTGAGAGGTATCTCCTTTTCTGTTCCCGTAATCGGATTTTTGAGCTTGAGGCTGTTTTCTTTGACTCCCAGAGCCTTGAGAATTTTCAATGCAACTTTATCAATCTTTGTTTCCGTATCTGAGAGAGTAAATGTCAGGATTAATTTGCCTTCTTGTTTTTGTATCTTCTCTAACTTGAGCTTTTTTTTGTTCTTCCCTTCTCTAAGTGAAGGGTCTATCGTGAGCTTGGCATTCAGAATTTTACCAAAGAGTTTGAGGTTCTTTACTTCATAGTCCTTTGCATACTTGAGGGTCTTTATGTAGTAGGTATCCCAAGTTTGCCATCTGAACAGTACTTCTGAGCCATCATAGTCTTCCGTAGTAGACTCCTCACAGGCAATCTTGAAGGTTTCCTCTTGGGTTATAAAGTCTTTTTCTGTGTAGCTCACCTGAAAGATGTTGTATCTGTTTTTGGTATAGCCGAAATCTCCCTTATGATAGTAAAGGCTGAAAAAGTTATAGAGGTGGTTGTATACGTCCAAAGGTTTCAAGTCTTTTTTTTGGTGTATTTCTTCAATCAAGACGTTTAGTTTGTTTATTATCTCTTGGAGTCCCTTTTTATCTTCTTCTGGAGCTTCTTTAAGCTGTATTTCGTAATCTTCCCTTATCTTCCTGAGCGTTTCTACCAGTTTATCTATGTCGCTTGACTTTTCTATCCTGTTTCTTTCAATCTTACTAAGAAGTCCCTCTGTATTTTCCACCACAAACTCTTTAAGTTTCTCAAAAGAGCTTTCTTCTGTTAGCTTGTTCTCTATGTCGTTAGCTATTTCCCCAAGGACTTTCTCTATGAGCTTTTTCTTCTTCTTGAAAATCTTGTATACTCCAAAGGAAAGTTCAGGCTTATCAAACCAGAAGAGGTCTTTGAGCATAAAACACAAGAATCTCTTTTTTCCCTCCAAGGAAGAACACTCTGTATCTTCATATTTTCTGTAACTCATGCTAAAAACCTCCGACAACACTGTACAGTATTAGAAAAAGCGACTCAGGGGAAATAACACTGCAGTTCTTCCAGTCCTTTCCCACAGAGGGTATTTTAACCTTTTCTCGATTTGTGAACATTCCTGTTCAAGGATAGGTTGTTACTTTGCATAGAGTTTGGGAGAGGTTAATTTTGATAAGTTGAAACATCGGCTTGAGCTAATTCCTGCCGTTGCTGTGAGGTTCTATAGGGAGATTCTTCCTGAGTTCTCTGAGTCTACAGATTTTCAGAAGTTTCTTGGTAAGCCTATTTTCATTTACCTGTATGGAGCTCCCCTGAAGGATGGATCCTTCTTAAGGTTTATCCATACCAGTTTCTTCTTCACAAAGTGGAGCGGGTCAGAGCTCTCAACGAGCACTTCCGGAAGATACACTTTTACCAGCTCAGGTATAAGCTTTCTCTCTCGGCTTTCTTTTTCTGCTCGCCCTATCCGGAAAGGTTGATTAAGGAAAGAGAGCCTGTTGATAAGCATAAGGCCGGCAGTTGGTGGGAAGATGCCAGGGAAATAATCAGCTATATTAAGGATGAGTTTAAAAGTAGAGGGAAAAAGGAGCTTATTTGACCCTGGCCTTGAAAGACGGAAGGGAAATTACCGGTTTAATGGCCAAGTGGAAAGGTTATCTGGGTTATGCATTACTGATAACTTTTGGGTGGAGGAGGATTAGACCTCTTGGTTTTTCTCTCCCTTCCTTTTCCAATTTACAGGGGGCTTTTTACTGATCTTTAAATTAAAAACTCTTGTGTTTTAACGATTATCTGTCCTGATAACCTCTCTCACAAATTCCTCCGAGACTTTGAGGACCTTTGCAATCTTTTCCGATGGTAGGCGAAGTTCCCTGTAGAGGTTAAATATGTTTTCCCTTTTGGCTTCCTATTTCCTCTTTGGAAATGGGTCCTGCTTCATCATCTCTTCAGTAATGGTTATGGGCATCTTTCTCTCCTCTAATAGCCGTTTAAGTACCAATTTAGGACTGTGTTAAAGAACTAAAATAGGCTATTTTGATTTGAATAAATGCTTTGTAATGTTTTATGCTGTGTGCAGTATATCGTTTTTAGATGCCTTGTTTTGTTTTATGTTGCTATGATAGAATGATACATATATTCAATGTGGGTGATAGAAATTGATACTTTCTTTCGGAGATAAGGATACACGAGAGTTGTTTAGAACTGGCAAAAGTAGGAAGTTGCCTGCGGACATTTGGCGAAGAGCTTTAAGGAAGCTAGAAATGATAGATAAAGCTGAGACTATAGAGGATCTTAGAGTTCCGCCTGGAAACAGATTGGAAAAGTTAAAAGGATCCAAAAGGGATTATTACAGCATAAGAGTAAACGACCAGTGGCGGATAACTTTTAAATTTGAAAACGGTAATGCATATGAAGTTAAAGTGGAAGATTACTATAAGTAAATCTTTTTAGGGAGTTGTGATGGCTAAGAAGAGCTACTCTTACGTTCCTCTTTTTGAGAGGGAAATACCCCCTGTTCATCCGGGAGAAATTTTGCTGGAAGAGTTTTTAAAACCCTTAGGTCTTACCCAAACGGCTTTTGCTAAAGAGCTTGGGGTTAACTATAGGACCATACACGATATAGTTAACTGTAAAAGGGGTATTTCTCCAGAGATGGCTATAAAGCTGGCGAAGTACTTTAAGACTACACCTCAATTCTGGATGAATCTTCAGCGTGATTATGATCTTTGGAGAGCTTATAGAAGGTTGCAGAGAAGGGGAGAAGGAGTAAGCCAGACTACTTAACAAAGTGTTTTAAAGTTAATTTAATGTTATATGCTGTGCTAAACAGTGATAAACAGTAACTTGGGGAGAATGTGATTATTACAGTAGCCCACCAGAAAGGAGGAGTTGGGAAGTCGACGATAGCTACCAACCTTGCCGTTGAAATGAAGCTTCCCGTAATTGACCTAGACTCCCAGCATTCCTGCTACCTCTTTTCTCTGCTTCGGGAAAGAGAGCACGGTAAACAGCTCTCCGTTTACATTCCTGAAACCGTTGATGAGTTTGAAAAGGTTTTAAGGGAGCTGAACGGCCGAAATCTGATAATAGACAGCGGCGGCTACGACAACGACCTAAACAGGTACGCTCTTCTGGTTTCAGACCTCGTTATTACTCCTGTTGCTCCCAGTCAAATAGAGGTTTTCGGCCTGCTCAAATTTGCAGAGATAGTTAGGGAGGCTTTGAAGATTAGTCCTAATCTGAGGGTTTTCGTTCTTATAAACAATGCAGACCCCCGGAGCTCCAAGGAGAACAGGGAACTTGAGCGGTTTATAGAGAGTGAGGAGAACTTCAACCTGTTTAAAACAAAACTATACAGACGTGCAGACTACCGCCGTGCCTACTCTGAAGGACTCAGCGTTTGCGAGTACAATCCAGGCGGGAAAGCCTGCAGGGAAGTTAGTGCTTTCGTTTCGGAATTAAATGCTTTATTGTAAAGTGATTAGCATTGTATAGCACTAAAGTAATGTGTTATGTTGTAACTGATTTTAGATTACTGTGGAGGAGAGATGTTCAAGAAGCTGGACCCTAAAGAGGAGGCCAAAGAATTTGTCCAAAAGGCTGACCTCAAGAAGAACAGGAGCTCAAGGAAAAGGAGCGAAACCTACATAGCTGTTTACTTTTCTAAAGAGGAGAAGGAGAGAATACTTGAGCTCGCAAATGAAAAAGGCCTAAGTGCCTCAAGCTTTATCAGGAGTATTCTTAAGGAATTGAAAGTGATTTAAGCTGATTTTCTATCCAGAAATGAATTTGTAGCTTATAATAAGAGTGAACCTTAAAAAGTAGGGGCGGACGGCACCCACCCCACCAAGGAGTTGAATATGCGATATACTGCAACTGTAGCTAACAAAATAATAGTCGGGAACGCAAAAGAAGTCAAGCTCAAAGGTTTTATCGTGGTGGGTGCCGTCCTTCCCCTTGAAAGGAGGGAAGGATGGTACAGGTGCAGGTAAGCCAAGCACTCCCTCTCTCCTTAGAAGAGAGGAGAAAGCTCAGGAACCGACCCCCAATTTGGTTGATTCCCCATTTGTCTAATGACTACAACAGGCAGTTTGTTTACCTTCTTCAGGCCTATGACCCTGTATTGGATGAGATAGTAGGGGTTTACCCCTTCAGGACTTTAGAAAGCTTTGAGCTTATGCTTTCAGATCTGAAAGCTCAAAAACTATGGCCTTTAGTTTCTCCAAACCCTGTTTACGTTCCTAAAGAATTCTGGGCTGAATACAGGCGGATTGCTTACTTTGACCCCGAAGCAACCGTTAACCTTGCAGTCAGGTATAACCTTTTAAAAGACGAAGCCATCTATATTTTTAACCTTCTTGTAATAGATATAGACAGTCCCTTCAGGAATGTTCTATCTGCTTGGAGAGAACTTCAGGAACTCTTAGGCCTTTATGAAGGCTACAGAGTGTTTAAAACCAAGTCAGGCCGTTTCAGGGCTTATCTAAAGCTTGATGGAACAAAGGACCTTAAAAGAGCGAAGGAGCTCCTTGCTATTATCTATGCCTTCTTTGAAAGGAAGGGGCTCAAACCTGACCCTTCCTTTGTGGGAAGGCTTAACCATCCTGTTTTCTACGAGGACTACCATCTGTACAGGTATGAGTTAGTGGAAGATGTAAAAGGGGAGGTTCCCTTTTACAACCTCTACCGCAAAGTTAAAAAACTCCAGAGAAAGCTTAATCTCTGGACTTTTAGGGGTAAGAACCTAACTAAAGAATTCTGGGGAATAAAGACTCCTCAGAGGAAACCTAGAAAGGAATGTAGGTTTACTAAAGCTCCCGGCTTTAGGAGAAAGCTTAAAAAAGAGTTCCTTGATAATTTTGATCTCTGGAAGCAGGCTGTTTCCTCTCTTGCCCAAAAGCATTCCTCTCGCCGGTATACCCATGTTATTCAACCTGCTGTAGGCTGGGCCAAGTATTTGGAGCTCCCAGAAGGTGAGGTGACTGAGTTCCTAGTGGAGCTCCTTGGTGAGGAGAAGAGAAAAGATGTAGAGAGAGGCTGGAGGTACGCCTGTGATTTTGAGTTTAACTTACCGGATAGCCTCCGTTGGGCCGGTAAAGTGAAGGAAGAGTGGGAAGGAAAGGTTATTGCAGAACTCCAGATCAAAGGAAGTGTGAGTAGACAGGAGCTCCTGAAGAGTGTCTTTTATAACCAGAAATGGCTCTGCGACTTTATAATGAACGGCCTTGTTGAAAAGGGCATTGTTCTCTGTGGTTTTATCCGTCACGGCCGGGGAAGACCTAAAAAGGTATTTACTCTTTCCCGGGCAGTTAAAGAGCCTCTCAGGGAAGTAGTAGGCCTTGAACTTAAGCTAGCTCTTATAAGTCACGGGTTTAAAGATTCTGGATACATTGGTGAATATTTTAGCCAATATACTAACTCTCTCTTTGAGAGAGTTATTGGTGGTGGTTGGAAGGAAAAAATAAAAAGAGAGTTAGAAGCGGTTAGTTATGACAATACTTGTTCTGGGGGTAATATGGGAGTTTCTGTAGATGGGGTTATTTTGAAGGTTCTTGCTGGTAGGCGTTTATCTTTTGACCTGTTTCTTCTCTCGGGTCGTGTTGTTAA
>Ga0256838_1001066_pt1 | contig 13856 bp, 21 predicted proteins | sample 4571419metaG_FD_185978 | JGI IMG/M metagenome (GOLD analysis project Ga0256838, IMG submission 185978) | Hydrothermal vent microbial communities from Guaymas Basin, Mexico - 4571-419 | ecosystem: Environmental > Aquatic > Marine > Hydrothermal vents | place: Mexico: Guaymas Basin | collected...
GACCTTCATATTTTCATTTATTGTTGGGGGAGTATAAAAAGGAGAAGGGTTAAAGATGGGTGTAGGCAATATTGTAATTATGAATAATGATGAGATCGTGGTGGCGCGGGAAGAGTTTGCCAAGATCGTTCAGAAAGTGTCAAAGGAGCCAATTGTGGGGATATTCGGGGAAGCAAGGGCAGAGGATCTTTTGAAAGCGCTTAGGGAAGAGGTGTACGAAAGGTGATTTTTGTAGATTCCAGCGTAATCCTGAACGTACTATTTCGGACAGAATTAACTGATTATGCGCTGGAAGCCATTGCCTCAGACGAGCCGAAAATAACATCGGAAACGGTGATAGATGAGGTATACTTCGTGGCGCTCAAGAGAAAGTTGGTCGAAGGTAAAGTACTCAGCGCAGCGGCGGTAAGACGGATTCTGCAAAGAAAAGAGTCCGCAAGAAGGACAGCCGTGGAAATACTTGCAAGGGTTGTGGGGAGCATTCGTGCCATGGGTATTGTTGTTGTGTCAGACAGCAAAACAGAAGACCTTGCCCCGTATGTAGAAAAATACGGGTTAATGCCTCACGATGCTAAGATATTGGCCACAGCGATATCTGCGGGCGCGGACAAACTGGCAGTTCTCGATACTGACTTCAGAAACGTCGAAGAGCTGGAGCTTGTACCTGTAAGTTTCTGGAAGGGGAAAGTATAAATAGCCAGGACGTGTTTATTGGAGCGTGTAAAAGGAGTCTCCGTGCCCGCAGCTTTGTCCGCCCGCCGTTTCGTCCAATAAGCTCGCTGCAGCGCTGACCTGACAGGAGTTCTGTTTGGGGGAGTATAAAAAGGGGAAGGGTTAATAAGGCGTAGATCCATAATGTATGCATGTACAACAATACGCACAAAACAATCGCCATGGACACTGCGAATGAAATAGCAGACGTTGTGGCTGAAAAGTTATTCCGGCGGTTGAAACTAGCAGAATACGTTGAGGAAATAAAAAGCTCCGAGGAGCAGGGGGAACTTCAGCCACTCTCCGAGTTTTTGAAGGAAAATTCACCCTGAATCCATATCTTCAGAATTCTGCGAAGGCGAGAGATTGCCTGCTGCTGGCGATCCTTGGTGTCCAGATCCACGACAAACTATGTATCATCTGATTCCCTATGCACCACATAAACACGGCAAGGGATGCTGTGCGGTGGTTTTTATTTCAGCGAGGAGGTATCCTGAGTAAAAATCAAGAACTTTGACCGTTGATTTCGGATCGGCATGAAACTTCGACAGAACTGAAAGAATTGCTTTCTTGAGGCGAGCATCCTTGATTTTCGAGAACTCCTTCTTGAAACGAGGCGTGATGAACACTGCCACGGATTGTTTAACCATTGGGAGTATAAAAAGAAGATAGAGGAAATTATTATCATGGGTGACGTGGAGATTGTGGTGAAGGTGAGGGTGCCGGAAGACGTGCCAAGGGTAGTAGTTGAAAGGACTGTGGAAGAAAGCGTAAGAAGAATCCTGCGGGTAAGGAAATTCTTCGGGATTGCCAAGCCGAAGAAGAGCATAGAAGAGTTGATAGAAGAGGCGGATAGCGCATGGACCGTGTAATGCTTGACTCCAACGTTATCATAAAGCACCTCCTTGGAGAGGTTGATACTACGCCAGTCTGGCAAACGGCAGTTGTTTACTACAACCCAATCGTTTATTCTGAAGTATTTTACGTCCTGTTGCTCAATGAAACGGGAGAAAGACCATTTACCCTTAAGAAGCGGCCGGAGATTGTAAAGAACGCCGCAGAGAATGTGATCACAGAGATGGGAATCTTCAGGGAAATGCTGTTTCTCCCGGTGGGAAAAAGTACTCAAACACTGGCGGAGAATCTAGTTAAAGAATACGGATTACTGCCCGGGGACGCAATGATACTAGCAACGGCTATCGAAAACCGTATAGACTACCTAATAACAGAGGATCGGGATCTGCTGAGGGTAGGAAGCGCTGAAGGCTGTCAGATTCTGCAGGTGTCGGACTACGTTAAAGGAGTAAGCACGGGATAAAAGGTATTCGTGGTACCGATGAAAGGGTGTATGGATCTTGTTGCAGCGCTGACCTGACAAGAGTTCTGTTTGAAGGAGTATAAAAAGAAGATAGAGGAAATTATTATCATGGGTGACGTGGAGATTGTGGTGAAGGTGCCTGAGGGGGTAAACCCTGAAGAGGTTGTTCGCAAGGCAAGAGCGCTGGCGGCATGGGAGGCAATACTGGAATCTGCTCGCAGGAGGAAAGCACGTTTACGGGCGGAACTAAAGGGGGAGTCAGAGGAATTTGAGCGCTTCGTGGGGGAGGGAGAAGAGATTGATCTTTGTTGACGCAAATATTTTCTACAATCTCATAGTCAAAACGGAACTAACAGTATTTGCAAGAAGTATCTTGGGAAGGAAAGAAAATCTAGTAACGTCGTGGATTCCGGTGAACGAGGTGGTGTATGCAGTTTTCAGGAAGATTGCCAAGGAAAGGGGATTCCCCACAATATACGACGTGAAAAAGATGCCGGAGAACAAACGGTCCGAAATGCTAGACGTCGCGTATGATCTGGTAGGTAAAGTGCTGGGAAGGTATGAAATTGAGATAATACCTGGGTATGACGACATTGATGTAATTCATGAAATCAGCCGCAGGTATTCGCTTCTTCCGTCCGACGCCACAATCCTTGCAACAATGCTGGAAAACGGGATTTACAAACTAGCAACGCTTGATGAGGACTTTGCAAAAGCCCGGAGCATAATAGAACTCCTGCCAGAGAACTACTGGAAGGAGAAGGTATAAATAGCCAGGACGTGTTTATTGGAGCGTGTAAAAGGAGTCTCCGTGCCCGCAGCTTTGTCCGCTCGCCGTTTCGTTCGATAAGCTCGTTGCAGCGCTGACCCGACAGGAGTTCTGTTTGGGGGAGTATAAAAAGAAGATAGAGGAAATTATTATCATGGGTGACGTGGAGATTGTGGTGAAGGTGAGGGTGCCGGAAGAGATCGACAAAACGCTTGGCGACGTAATAGCGAGGGATGTTAGGACCAACATCCTGAAAGAATACAACGAGAGGGCAAAAAAGGCGAAGAAACTCCTGAAAATACTGGAAAAGAGTAAACTTTCAGAGAAGGACGCAAAGGAACTGGAAGAGATGTTCAAAGAGGACCTCGCAAAGTACCACGGGGTGATTTGAACGAACATAGTCTTAGACTACAACATCGTGTTCTCTGCTCTCCAAAAGAAGGGAATTACACATTATCTGCTTGCAATGGTTGTCATGAGCAAGGATACCATCGCATACGTACCTGATCACTTCTGGGACGAATTTGCTAAGCACGAGGATAAGATAGCAAGGGCAACGAAGCTCAGTAAGGACGAAATACGGGAGTTCGTAGATCTTTTGAGGGAATATGCGACAACTGTGCCAAAGACGGAATATTCAAAATACCTGGAAACTGCAAAGGAAGTATGCAGGGATAAAAAGGATGCACCTTATGTGGCGTTGGCGCTTGCAGTTGGTGGCACGCTGATTACAGGAGACAAACGACTTATAGAGGACGCGAGAAAAATAATTCCAGTGCTGACGCCAGGGGAGTTCTTATCCTTGCTCAAGGGGCAGAAAATACGGTGATAATGTGAGGGCCCGTTTCGTTCGATAAACTCGTTGCAGCGCTGACCCGACAGGAGTTCTGTCTGGGGGAGTATAAAAAGGGGAAGGGTGGTGAATAGTATTATGGGGTACGCGGAGGTAGACATCATCAAGAAACTCGAGGACATCCAGGCATCCATTGCTGCGCTCCACTCGAAGATAGATAACTTCGAGGGGTTCTTTGAGGTTGAAAAGGAAGAAATTGAAAAGTATGAACGCGAATTGGAACTGGCCAAGAAGAAGGGCGTGCGCCTGGAGGAACTCGAATGAAATGGGCCGTCATACTATCGCCAGGGACGGTTAAGCAGTATAAGAAACTTCCGGAAATCGTGAAGAGCAGGGTACGAGATGCACTGAATAAACTGTCTGAAGATCCGTGGGGATTGCCGTTCAAGAAGCTAAGGGGACGCCCATTCTACCGGATAAGAGTGGGGAATTGGAGAGTTGTGTATAACGTAGACGAAAGCAAGCGGAGATTTACGTGGTAGCAATTGACAAACGATCCAGAGTGTATAGGGATATGTAGGAGTGCTTTCTCTGCTTGGGGAGTATAAAAAGGGGAAGGGTTAAGAAGGGGTTTCCATCAATTGCAAATATGGCATATGTCGAGGGTATGCTAAAGGTAATCGATCAGAAGCTGGACTACCTCATGGGAATTGAGGAGATTGACAAATCGGAGCTCGAGGAGATAAAGAAACTCCTGAAAGAGGTAGAAGAGGGCAAGATCGTTCCCGCCGAAGAGGTGCTGGAGTGAAAGTATTCTTTACAAGCACCGCAGCAAAGGCGTACAAAAAACTTGATGGAAAGATGAAGGAGAAAGTAAAAGAACTCGTCGAAGATCTGAGGAAATCTGCATTTCCAAGGAGATACGACGTCAAGAAGATTGCCGGGGCTGACAGAACGTATAGAATCCGGCTCGGGCAGTTTCGTGTTGTTTATGCAGTATACCCCGAAAAAGAACACGTAGTAATACTGAAGATCGACAAGCGATCCAGAGTGTATAGGGATATGTAGGAGTGCTTTCTCTGTTTGGGGGAGTGTAAAAATGGGAAGGGTTATGAAGAAGGGCAGACAGAGACTGTGAACGGAACAACGCCGTGGCCGGGCCAGTATACAGTTCGGCGAAGCGTCAGGACGTATTCTCCCTCCGGGCCGGCACAGATACCGTCGCAGCAAACGCGGGCAGAGACCCCCTTCGAAGCGAAGCGAGCGTAAGCATCCGGAAGGGTAGAGCAGTCGGCGAAACCGTACACGAGAACGTTAGAGCGGAGGACAGGAATGCCGTCGCGGGTACGGAGAAAGAAATCAGAATAGCGGAGAGCCTTGGACAGACAGACGAGATACTCCGCCTCCGTAGCGTATATACCGGAGTACGTCAGTATAGCGTAGAGGGCAACACCGAAAATTGTGAGAACAACGAGGGAGGCGAGGAGGACATCAAGGCTTACCGCCACCATTTAACCACCTGCAGTCAGGAGCGGGAGCGTCCACAGTACCGGAAACGAGGTACGCCCTTGCAGGGCAGCCACCGCGACAGGACAGGAAGAGGGGGCAGGATGCGCAGGGAGTACCTGAGAGATTCCTTCGAAGCCTGTGCCACTCCCCTTCACGCCAGATGCTGAGGAGGTCAGAAGAGCGAACGTTGCCCATATGGAACTCCGGGAACCTGAAGAGGGGACAGGGGTATACATCGCCGGTGGAGGAAATGAAAACCTGTGAGACGCCGGCGGGGCACGTATACACAGAATCGGGAGTTACGGGGAGCTCAGAGCGTGATTCGTATGCAACAGGGATTCCCACGGACTCAGACTCGTGCTTAAGCGCTTCGACAAGGTCGAGGAATGAGGAAAAGGAGACTGAGTGCTCAAGGCGGCCGACACTGACGCCCCACGCAACGCGGAAGGAGCGGACGGGAATGCCCTTAAGCGAGCGATAGAGGGAGAGCGCAGCATCTCTGTTCTCCGGAATAACGGTGTACGCAACGTCCACTGCGTATCCTCTTTCCATTGCGGCCCGCATACCAGCCATCGCTTTATCAAAGGTGCCTTCGCCACGTATTGCATCGTGGACTTCCTTTGTTCCGTCGATGGACACCTGAAACGAGTCGATACGGGGGTCAAGGAGGTCTGACAACTCCTCAATACGCTCCGCAAGTAGCGTTCCATTGGTAAGTATGCGGACAGCCATGCGGTGCTTCTTCGCCTCTGCAAGGATGTCCAGAAGACCGGGGTGGATAAGGGGCTCTCCACCGGTCAGAACGACACGGACCGCGTAAGATGCGGCGGAACGAATAAGAGAAACCCACTCCTCCGTACCCAGCTCGTTTTGACGGGGCTCGCCGGCAGGCACATAGCAGTGGGCGCACCGCAGGTTGCACGCGGTGGTGAGCTCGAGGATAAGGTTGACGGGGAAGGAGAGACGGTCGTGGAGGATGCCAATGGACGTCAGGTGGCCTATGAAATCAGAGACGCTCCGCTTCGGACCGGAATACGCACGCATCTGGTCTAGCAGGTGTCTGTACGCCCCGGGAGGGTCCTTGCGGAGGAGAACCTCGTACTCGTCAGGCATAAGCTCGAATACGCCTCCGGATGCGGGACAGTAGGCAAAGGCCCTTCCGACCCTCGGCTCAAAATAGAGGAGTGGCGGCACGGTAGGAAGAGAAGGGAGGAGAATAAAAGCGATGATTCACCACCAGCGGTTACGACAAGGGTTAATAAAGGTGGACGTATAGAAAATACTGCAATGCAGCGGACAGCCCATACATATCTGATGCGCCCGTCCTTGCACCTTCTTATTAATGCATAAAGTGGGCTGTCCGCACGGTGGTGCTTCTTTCTCTGAAACCGTGCGGAAAGGTAGGGGGTGTAGACCGGCGGGGCGAACGCCCCGCCCATACTCATATTCCGAATTTTAAGGGAAAAACAGCCGTCCTTGCTGGTAATAAACCCTTAAAATAATATTCATTCCCGTAACACAATATGGAGCCAGTAGTTGGAACCGAGGGGACGCACTTCGTCGTAGAGGCAGCGGGCTGCTCCAAGGAGATTCTGTCAGACCCGAGAAGAATAGAGCAGATATTCAAGGATGCGGCTAAAGCGGCAAAAATGACTGTAAAGGCGTCGTACTTCTTCCGATTCAGCCCTAGCGGGGTATCGGGCTCCCTTATCGTCGCAGAGTCGCACATATCCATCCACACCTGGCCAGAGTTGGGATACGCCGCCATAGATGTATATACCTGCGGAGATTCCGACCCGGAGAAGGCAGTGGACTACATACTCCACGCCCTCGGGGCCAAGCACGCCCACGTCTCGGAGATACGCAGGGGAATACCGGAGGAGGACGGGACGTACACGCACACAATACTGACGTGGGAGGAGAACGAGGGAGAGATTAGAGAAAGCAAACCATCGGCTATATAATTCCCCTCTTCCCTTTTTCTGCATGGACAACACGCTCCTTGTAGGTGTGGCAGTTCTTGCATTCCTCGCAGCAACCATCGCGGTACTTCACGCCATTTCGGGGGTAGGCGGTGTTGAAAAATCGGATTTCGCACTCGTACCCACGGAAAGCTCCCAGGAGCTGAAGGAATTTGAATCGGGGGGATATTATCCAACAGAGTACTCTGCCACAAGCACCGCAGCAATAAAGGCTGTGAGTGCACCGGTGGCCGCAATAGGCTCCGAGTCCGAAGGCTACTCAGCTGAGGAGAGCGTTTCTCCCGTAGAAGGACCTACGAAAAGCCAAACCCCGAACGTAGAGCGGTATTCCAAGACGAACGTGCAGGTAGTGGGCATAGATGAGCCTGACATTCTGAAGATTAACGGGAAGTACGCGTTCTTCTCTTCCCGCAACCGCGTGAAGGTAATAGACATCTGGCCGCCGGAGGAACTGAACCTCGTCGGCAAGCTCGGTGACGGGGGCACTCTATTACTGGACGGCAACACGCTCGTTGTGATAACGTGGAACGGAATGGAAGGCTACGACGTTTCCGGTGAAAAGGCAGAGAAGATATGGGATGTAGAATTTAACGGAACGTATGTGGATGCAAGGGCATACAAAGGGAAAATATACGTTGTTACGCGAAAATGGGGTCTCAAATGCCCGTACTTCGCCGCAAAGGGTGTTGTTATTCCCTGTAACCGTTACTACCATCCGATAATGCCCATCCCACAGGAGACAACCTACACAATTCTGAAGATTGATGCGAAAAGCGGGAAAATAGAGGCGAGTGCGGCAACAACAGGGACATACGATACAACGGTATACATGTCTGAGAACGGCATATACTTCGCCCAGAGGATACGGTCCGACCAAAGCGAGGTGTTTGCGAGATTCATCATCGACGAAGGAGAGAAATACCTGCCCAGCGACGTGGTAGAGCACATAAAGAAGGTCTGGGGCTACGATATCGGTAAGAAGGCGAAAGTAGTGGAGATTGTGGAAACGCTGGAAAAGTATATCAGAAAACTGGATGAAAACGCCAGCGCAGAGCTATACTCGGAAATGCAAAAGGGCTTGGAGAAGTACATCGAAAAACACCCAGAACTAGTGGACAAAACGGGAATTGCAGTATTCAACTTGGACAATCTAGACGTTGTGGCGGGTGGAACGGTTCCCGGGCACCTATTGAATCAGTGGGCGATGGACGAGTATAACGGATACCTGCGAGTCGCTACAACGGTCACATATAACTGGAGAGACCACGTAGGAAACAACATATACGTGCTTGACAAGAAGCTGAGAATCGTAGGAAAGTTAGAGGGTCTTGAAGAGGGAGAGAGGATATACGCAGTGCGATTTATGGGGGACAAGGCATACGTGGTGACGTACAGGGAGACGGACCCGCTCCTCGTTGTAAACCTCTCCGACCCGGAGCACCCACGTGTCGATGGCATTTTGAAGATACCCGGGTACTCCACTTACCTCCACCCCATCGGAAAGAACTTGATGGTAGGTGTGGGCAAGAACGACAGGGGAAAGGTCAAGGTATCGCTCTTCGACGTCTCGGACCCGGAAAACCCGGAGGAGCTGGACACGTACTACATGGACGCGTGGTGGAGCGATGTGTTATCCACCCACCACGCGTTCCTGTGGGACCCCGAAGCAAGGGTTATCGCAATACCTGCGGGAAACAGCTACTACCTCCTCGGCGTGAGGAGGAAGAAATTCGCAACGAACAACGTTATAACTTTCGAGAGCAGCGCGCGGAGGGCCGCATACGTGAACAAGTATCTGTACCTCTTCTCAGATACGGAAGTGGCGTCGGTGGATGAAGAAAGCTTCAAGGTACTGGCAAGGATAAAGATAGAGGATTGGAGCTACAGCCCGCCGATACTCGTAGGAAAGCCTGCGTTACCGGACTGAAAGATATGCCAATACCCAGTTAGTATATATCCGAGGAATGCCAAGTATATACGGTGGTGTGATGGTACTGGAAAGATTCCGAAGGTTCTTCAGACGCGAGGAACCGAAGCCAAGAACGAAAGAAACGGCGCTGGTAGCAAAGGAAACGCAGTCAGAAGCAGAACGGAACCCATTGAACCGGCTAAAAATTGATGTTAAAGAAATCCCGCTCAGTAGCGAGGTGCTCCGAGAAGAGTATGTAAGAAAAATACGTGGGGTTCTCTCTGAAGAGCATCTCAATCGCATAGTGGGCACAGAATACGAAAAATACCTTCATGAGAACCTAAGGGACCACGGCATTCACGAGTTGAAAATAACCGTTCCCCGCGAGGCATGGGAAAAACTGGAAGGTATCGCAGTCCATCTGTCAGGCGATAAAGACCCCCTGCTGACAATTTCAGCCATACCGCATGAAAACACGATTATAACTGCTGTGCTCCCAAAGGGCGCAAAGGATGTCGGCTCGCGAAAGCGCTACCTCGGAAAGGTGGCTGCGGTCTTTGGCAGGCACCTTATATTACCGTACACTGTGGTCAGAGAAAACAACAAATCGCCTGAATTAACAATTATGGACGAAAGGGACGCGCAAAAAACAGTATCACGGATACACGGGATGGTGGAAGTCCTTCCCATGGGAGACAAACACATAATCGTAATTCGCCACGTGGGTAACAAGAATCACCCGATTATAGTGACGATAGCAGGCAAAGACGGCAAAACGCAGCGACTCGTGCTGGGAAAGAACAGAGAGAACATTTATTAATCACCGGTCCCTTCTTTCCACATGCCGCGGTTGCGAGAAATGGCTCGATTTCTCAGGGAGAGGGGCGCCCCGAAAATGAAGAGCGGACTCTCCATACTCCACGAACAGGCAAAGAAGGCTGTCCCCTTTGCAAAGAAGGGTGCTGAGAAGGGTTTTGCTCTCGCAAAAAACAGAATTGCCCCTAAAGCAAAGGAGCATGCATACATAGCTGCAGAGTTCGCAAGGCAGACCCTTGCCCCGAAGGCACAGAGGTCGCTCGCAGTGGCGTTCGCGGCGTTCGTTAGGGCAAACAGGCGTGCAGCGCAGATTACAAAGGAACGAGGAATACCCGCAGCGAAGAAAGCCGGGCGGTTTATGAAAGAAACCGGACTACCCTTCGCAGCAAGAACGGGCAAAGAAGCCATCCGGGTGATTAGAGAGAAGTTAGTCCCTGGTAGCGCCGCCGCGACCCAGACAATGCTCGAGAAGGCAAGGGCAGGGGCGGCGACCGCTGGAAGAAAAGGATGGGAGAGAGACGTTGCGGAGATTGCCATAAAAACGGGGATAGACAAGAGAACGCTCACCCGAACGTTGTACTGGATGGTAAAGGGCGGAATGAAAGTATCCAATGCGAGGATGGCTTTGCAGAGAATTCACGAAGTGGCGGGGAGCAGAGAGCTTGCCAGAGCTGCCTTTGAAAAAATGCACGAGGACATTGTGAAGAACAGGGTGTCTCCCACCGTCGTCCACAAAGCCATGCTCGACGCCATAAAGAAAATCAAGGAAAACCCCGAGCTCGCGAAGAAATTCCATGACGTGTACATGCGTGCAAGGGCAGAGCACTTTCTGAGAATGGCTGAGCCGCCCACGCCAGAGGAAATCGAAAGAATGTCGCTCAAGGAGCTGAAAAGTTTCATAGCGAGGCAGCACCCCGGGTGGTCTTAGTTGGCATTCAGGGAGCTGAGGGAACGCCTAAAGGGAGAAAGAAAGAAGGGCCGGGTGCAGCTAATTCTGGATGACCACACGTACATAGGAGATTTTGGAAAGCAGGCGGAGGCAGTATTGGAACATAGGCCAGACGTTGTGCTTCATGAAATATTGAACACGGGGGAAAAGCCGTCAGAGGAGATGGAAAGAATCGCAGCGCTTCTCGACAAATACGAAGAGCACGTAAGGGAGCTGCGCAAAAAGGGATACGTACTTAGCAGGTACAGGCTACCGGATAACGTACACGAATACGAAAATCCGAAGAACATCGATAGAGCACTCCAGGCGATAAAAATCATGGAAAGGCAGCTCATCCAAGAAAAGGAGCAATTACAAAAAATGGCAAAGCGAAACAAATGGGCGGTGGAAAAACTCAAGGAAAAGGATGACCTGCACAGAAGGGTACTGGAGATAAAGGAAGTCATAACCCTGCTCAAGAACTACGATACCACCGGGCTTGTGAAGGCTGCAAACATCTTAAGGGTTGCCAGAAAGCAAGGGGCAGAATTCAAGGGGTTGGAGCCCGCAGAGGCTGCGTCCAAGCACGTGGTGGCGCTGGCAAAGGGAGATGCTAGAGGGTTGCTGCAAGCGATATCCGAGAGGAACAGGGCAATGGCGGAGGAAATCATAAGGCATCTGGAGGGGGGCAAAAGAGTCACGGCAGTAATGGGCGCCCTGCATGGAGCTGAGGTATATCGCATCCTCAAAGAGCGGGGCTACGACGTGGACGTAAAGTTCTTCGAGGACGGAGTAGACTGGCGCGAGGCCCTGGAAAACCAAGCGAGGGCAGGAGCATACAGCGAAGAGATAAGACGCCGGGCCATAGAGGCACTGCTGGAGGCGTTGAGAATGCAAGGGAAACGATAACCGCAAGCTTTTTATTCTCCTTTTCTCCGATGGTAGGGATGAGGAGGGATCGGCAAACAGCACCGCTCTAATCGTCTTCTCGGTTTAGTTAGCCGGTCCCGTAAAGCGTGTTGTGCTCGTGTAGGAGGTGTTAGTGTTGAGAATGGTGTTTTTGCACAGTGATTGGATAGAGTTTGAGCCGTTGGAGAAGGCCGTGAAGGCTGCTGAGGAAGTTGAGAGGGAGAAAAAGAGGATAGAAGATGCGCTGGTCGTTCTGGTCAGCGTGGAACAGGGTGACGAGGCGGTAATTGAGGAAAGCATTGCCCAGATAGAGGACGTTGCGGGCCAGGTGAAGGCAAAGCGAATCGTCCTATATCCTTGGGCACATCTCTCCTCGAACCTCGAAAAGCCTGAGAAAGCGCTGGAGATTATGAAAAAGATGGAAGAGATGCTCAGGGAGCGAGGGTACGAGGTGTACCGTGCACCCTTCGGCTGGTATAAGAGGTTCTCCATAAGCGTGAAGGGACACCCGCTGTCCGAGCTGTCCAGAGAGGTGAAGAAGGCGTTTGAGGCACAGGACAGGGCAGAGCAGGGAGAAGAGGAAGAAGAGGGTAGCCACTACAGAATCGTGGACCACTTCATCGTCCTTCCAGACGGCAAGATAGACAAGGTGAAGGATGAGTACAAGAAGAAGTACGTCGGAGTTTCTGCAGTGCTGAAGGATGAACTCGGCGGAGAGTTCAGCGACGAGCCACCGGCCCATGTAGAACTCATGAAACGTCTGGGCATAGCGGGAAGGGAGCCGGTAGCAGATGCGGGATGTCTAAGGTGGCTGCCCAACGGTGCGTTCATGTTTGAACTGGTCCGCAGGAGGGCGTACAGCGAAATAGTGGAGAAGCACGACTACGTCTATCCCATCGTCAGCCCAACCATCATAGACAAGGCGGACGAGGGCGTCAGATGGCTCATTGACCACTTCCCGGAGCGCCACTACAAGGTAATCCCGGGTGGAAAGGTGCCAAAGGAAAAGGAGCTTTTCCTGAAGACGGCTGGAGATTATGGTGTATTCTCGCTCCACAGGGACACCACGTATTCATACAAGGATCTGCCCGTCTGTTTCGCAGAGCTTGAAGTGGACTATCGCTACGAGCAGCGTGGAGAACTGAGGGGCATGCACAGAATACGCGAGTTCCACATGCAGAACATGCACACGATTTGCAAGGACCTGGAGCAGGGCTGGGAAGTGTTCGAGGACATGTGGAAGAGCATAGCGAACATTTTCGAGGACATGGGCTTCGGAGCAGACATCTTCGTGGTCTACAGTGAGCGCGACATATGGGAAAAGAAGAAGGACGACATCATACGCTGGGCCAAGGAGTACAACAAACCAATCATCGTCTTCATAGTTGAGGCAAAGGGCGTCTACATGGCGGCGTGGATAGACCTCATCATCGTGGACTCCAAGGGCAGGCCCATAGAGGCAGGAACTGCACAGCTTGACACCCGCAGCTCGGAGCCCTGGAAAATGTTCTATGTGGACGAAAAGGGCCAGAAGCAGAAGGCAATCATCGTACACGCGGGCTTCGGCATGGAACGTGCATTTGCAGCGATGCTGGAGAAGTTCGCGCGCGAGGGAAGAGCGTACTATGAGGACTGGCTCGCACCGATACAAGCAAGGGTCATACCGGTTAGCAGAGATTATCTGGACTACGCGGAAGAGGTTGCGAAGAAGCTGAACAGCATGGGAGTCAGGGCAGACCTGGACGACAGCGACGAGACGCTTGGGAAGAAGGTGAGGAGAGCACACACCGAGTGGATAAGGTACATCGTCGTCGTGGGTGCGCAGGAAAAGGAGAAAGGAGTAATCAGCGTTACGGACAGGGCAGACGGCAGCAAGAGGGAGATGAAGGTAGAAGAGCTTGCAGAGAAGATAAAGAAGAACTGCGAGGGCAAACCCTTCGTCCGCCGCGTCGGCCCGCTCTACGTGAGCAGAAAGCCCGTGTTCGGGATGTAACCCCCTTTCTTTTTTCACAATGCTTAAATAGGACTTAAACGATCCTACGTACATGAGTGGCAACAATCTCTACATTGAAGACGCATGGGACGCATACAAAATGGAGTTCCGAACGATACTGAAGCTATCTGGATTGGTTACCGCAATATTGGTCGCGTTTCTCGCACTCTTATGGGTTGGCATCTCGAGCCAGTGGGGTATCGTAGAGCTCGCGACGCT
>Ga0256838_1001067_pt1 | contig 13854 bp, 12 predicted proteins | sample 4571419metaG_FD_185978 | JGI IMG/M metagenome (GOLD analysis project Ga0256838, IMG submission 185978) | Hydrothermal vent microbial communities from Guaymas Basin, Mexico - 4571-419 | ecosystem: Environmental > Aquatic > Marine > Hydrothermal vents | place: Mexico: Guaymas Basin | collected...
ACTCCTTGTTTTAAGAGTATAAGCAATATTTCTTCCAGTTTTTTATCTCTTTTATTTTACTGGTTAAGGTTTGTTTTATATTTCATGGGATTTACCTATTAAGTCTAGATAGCTTACTACAAAAAAAGGTAAGTCAAAACTTCACTAAAAAGCTACCTATACCCATCCTAATGTAGTGAGTGCATACAGTGTCTGCTTATAGAAGTTAAGATAAAAATTACTTTTTTCAAAATACATGCAAAAAATGTTCCAACTTTACTAATCTCTTACATCTCTTTCAGTTTCTTTATCTTACAATTACCCTATGAGAATAGATAAATTTTTAAATTCAGTAAACATCACAAAGCGTCGTTCAGTTGCTCAAGATATGTTGAGTAACCAAGTTGTACTAATAAATGATAAAATAGTAAAAGCAAGTAAAAATGTAGAAGTTGGTGATATAGTAACGATTAACTACCTTCAAAGTAGTAAAAAGTACGAAGTGCTTAAAATCCCAACAACAAAATCAACACCAAAATCATTTCAATCTGAGTATATAAAGGAACTTTAAATGGGTAACGAAGAGATAAAATCTAACTTTACTAATCTTTTTAATCATAAAATGAGTGATAAAGAGATGTATGATTTTTTACTTAGTATAAAGCTTGATGCCACAACTTCTGTAGATGCTATAGCCATAGCAGCAGATGTTATGAAAAGTCATGCTATAACACTTCCCATACCAAATGAGTTAAGAGATGAAGCTTTAGATATAGTTGGAACAGGTGGTGACAAGATAGGTAGTTTTAACATCTCTTCAACTGTTGCACTTCTTGCATCTGCTTGTGGTAGTAAAGTTGCAAAACATGGTAGTCGCTCTATCACTTCAAAATCAGGTAGTGCTGATATGTTTGAGGAGTTAGGGATTAGGTTAAACCTAAGCATAGATGATTCAGCTAGACTTTTACAAGAGAGTGGTTTTTGTTTTATGTTTGCTAGTAATCATCATCCTGCTATGAAATTTATAGTACCCATTCGTAAAACTATACCCGATAAAACTATATTTAATATACTTGGACCACTTACAAATCCAGCAGGTGTTAAAAAATCTTTACTAGGTGTGTTCGATAAAGTTTTTGTGCCAAAAATGGCAGAGGCTTTAAAGATAAATGGTTCAAACTCAGCTATAGTGGTAAGTTCACAAGAGGGTATGGATGAGATAGGTATATCTGGAGTAACTTATGCATCGAGGTTACAAGATGGTGTGATAAAAGAGTTTGTGATAGACCCACAAGAGTATGGCATCAAAAAAGCACCACTTGAAGCCATCTTAGGTGGAGATGCAAAACAAAATGCTAAAATCTTGTATGATATTTTTACAAATAATGCAACAGAAGCTCAAAGAGATATAGTCCTTATAAATACTGCAACTTCACTTATAGTAGATAAAAAAGCTAGAGATATGCAAGATGGTTTAGAGATGGCAAGAGATGCACTTTTAAGTTTAAGAGCAAAAGAAAAACTACAACAGATTATAGAGATTTCAAATAAATTATGATGCAAAACAGATACTTACTAGATTTAGATAAGCTAGATACTTTAGCAAAAGATATAACTGCAACTTTTAAAGAGGGTGTTGTGATTTTAAGAGGTGATTTAGCATCTGGAAAAACTACACTTGTAAAAAAAGTTGTAAAAGAGTTAGGTGTTGATGATGAAGTTACTTCACCAACCTTTTCGCTACAACAGTGCTATGGGGATAGTATATTTCATTATGATATTTATAACCATGGTTTGGAACATTTTTTGTCTTTAGGTATGTTAGAAGAGTTAGAAAAAGAGGGTATCCATTTTATAGAGTGGGGTGATGAAAAACTTCAAGAGATATTGGTGTCTGTTGGTATAGATGTTATGGTGATAGATATACAAAAAATTTCAGCTGATGAGAGAGAATACAAAATATGCACACTTTAAAAGCAGTAAAATTACAAAAAAAGATAAAAAGCTTAGAGATAGTAAAAGAGATGAGTCTTGAGGTAAAAAGTGGAGAGGTAGTTGGACTTTTAGGACCAAATGGAGCAGGAAAAACTACAACTTTTTACATGATATGTGGACTTGTAGATGCTACTGGTGGGGATGTTTTTTTTGATGATGAGAACTTATCAGGGATGCCACTACACCAAAGGGCTTTAAAAGGTATAGGTTACTTACCTCAAGAGGCTTCTATATTTAAAGACCTAAGTGTTGAAGACAACCTAATGGTCGCTGCCCAAGTTGCTATAAAAGGTAAAAAAGCACAAGAGGATAGAATCTTAGAACTACTAGATATGTTCAACATTGAGCCTATCCGTTACAGAAAAGGTATAAGCCTTAGTGGTGGAGAGCGTCGCCGTGTTGAGATAGCAAGAGCATTGGTAAATAAACCAAAATTTTTACTACTTGATGAACCTTTTGCAGGGGTTGACCCTATAGCTGTAAAAGATATACAAAAAGTTATACACCAACTTGTAAGTTACGATATAGGTGTTCTTATAACCGACCATAATGTTCGTGAAACACTAGATGTGTGCGATAGAGCTTATGTTATAAAATCAGGTTCACTTTTGGCATCAGGAACAAGTAAAGAGATAGGTGAAAATGTAGATGTTCGTACTCACTATCTTGGTAAAGAATTTAAGTTATAAGTAGCTAAATATGGCAGGTTTAAGACAGACTCATAGTGTAGAAAACAAACACAAACTATCAAATACACTACGAAATTGGTTACCTATACTTCATTCAAGTTTAAGTGACTTAAATGAAGTTATGAGTCCGTTTATAGAAGCTAACCCTGTGGTAGAAGTTAAATCTGGCTATGAGGAAGATTTTGAGAAAAAAATCCCTAGAAAAGTTATATCAAGAGCTGTTTCAAACTCAAGAACAGAGCAGATAGAAGCACTTACCATCCAGCATAAAACTCTTTATGAAGTCTTAGATGAGCAGATAGGAAAACCACTTTTTCCTACACCCATATCTCAAAGTATTGCATCTTTTGTTATAGAGAACTTAGATGAAAACGGCTACTATGAGGGTAATAGCGAAGAGTTTTGTAAAAACAATGGTATAACCATAGAAGAATTTGAAAAAGTTAGACTAAGGTTTTCCTATATAGAACCGTTAGGGATAGGCTCAAAAAATTTAGCTGAATCATTTTTGTTTCAATTAGAATCATCAGATATAAGTGACAAAGCATATTTACTAGCCATAAAAATCATAGAAGATTTAGATAATATTTATGGTTATTCTAAAGAGAAATATTTTTCAGATGTTATGAATGTTATATCTACTTTTAAAAATCCACCAGCGATAGAGTATCAAGAAGAATCAGCTCAAATAGTACCAGACTTGATGATATACTTTAATGATGAAAATAACATCGAGGTAAAACTAAATGATGCATATTACCCAACTATAAATATAGATACATCTTATGCAGTTGAGCATGATTTTATAACCAAAAAGATTAAAGAAGCAAAAAGCTTAGTAGATGCACTAGATATGAGAAAAGCTACACTGTACAAAGTTGGACTTATGATAGTTGAATATCAGTATGATTTTTTTGTAGGTGGACAGATTATGCCACTTACTTTAAAAACTTTAGCAGATGAGTTTGGTCATAACCCATCAACAATATCAAGAGCCATAGCCAACAAATACATAGCTTGTGATAGAGGTGTTATGGCTATGAAAGAGTTTTTTACAACTGCTATAGATGAAGATGTTTCAAATGCTTCTATAAAGGAATTTTTAGTATCTACCATAAAAGCAGAAAGTAGGGCGAAACCACTAAGTGATATGAAACTTTTAGATATGATTCAAGAGAAATTCAAAGTAAAAATGGTCAGAAGAACCATCACAAAATACCGAAAACAGTTAAATATAGCTGGTTCGAGTGAAAGAAAGAAATTATATAAATTAGGGTTATCATAGATGCAAGATATAAAAAAAAGATTGGATGAAGAGGTAGAAAAAAGAAACAAAGTTGGAGAAATTTCAAAAGACAATTTAGACCCTATCTTAGTTGCATATCGTTATAACGATGCGACGATATCTCTTATATGTGCTTTATTTGCTTATGGAAATGTAAAACAAATCGTAAAGTTTTTAGATTCACTTGATTTTTCACTTTTAAAAAAGAGTGATGAAGAGATAAAAGAGGGTTTAAAAAATCATTACTATAGATTTCAAAAAAGTGAAGATGTTGTAGCCCTTTTTATAGCCCTAAAAAGATTAAATGAAAAAACAACTTTAGAAGAGGTTTTTAAAACAGGTTATGCTAAAAATCATAATACCATAGATGGTGTAAATGCTATGATAGAGATGCTAACCTCACTATATGAACATAAATCTCAAGGATACAATTTTTTAACATCAAAAGTAACTACAAAAACAAAAGGTGCAGGAGCATTAAAAAGATGGATGATGTATCTTAGATGGATGGTAAGAGATGATAACATAGATATGGGCTTGTGGAGTGGAGTAAATAAAGCAGATTTAATTATGCCACTTGATACACATACTTTTAATGTATCAAGAAAAATAGGGCTTTTAGAGAGAAAAACTTATGACTTACAATCAGCTATAGAGCTAACTGAGAAGTTAAAAGAGTTTGATGCAAGTGACCCACTCAAGTATGATTTTGTCCTATACAGAATTGGACAGGATAAGATAATAGTTTAGATCTTTGGTTGTAAAAGTTTGTTAAGTAAAGGTATTGTTGATATTAGTTTTATTTTTGCTATTTTTGGAGTTAGTAAGACGGAAAGTTCTATAAGTAATCTAAAAAATGAAGCTATATATAAATAAAATTTAACTATAATGTGGTAAAATTTTCAGATACTAGGATACATATTGAAACAATGGTATGATGCAATAAAAGAGGCACAGAGTGTTGAAAAGCTTGAAGAGATTCGCATCTCTGTGTTTGGTAAAAAAGGTGTTTTAGCTGTAGAATTTGCTAAGATGAAGACAGCTCCAAATGAGGAAAAGTCAAAAATAGCAAAAGAGTTAAATACTCACAAGTCAACACTTATGAATGAGTTTACAGCTAGAAAAATAACTCTACAAACTTTAGAGTTACAAAATGCTATGAAAGAGGAAGCTATAGATGTTTCTTTGTACTCAACAACAAGTGAGGCAGGGGCATTACATCCAGTAATGGAGACTATGGATAGAATTGTTGAATATTTCTCATCTATGAACTTCGCTGTAAAAACAGGTGGTATGGTAGAGGATGACTTTAATAACTTTGAAGCATTAAATCTTCCAAAATATCATCCAGCTAGAGATATGCAAGATACATTTTACTTTAAAGATGAGATGCTTCTTCGTACACATACTTCACCTGTTCAGATAAGAACTATGATGAGTACTAAACCACCTATCCGTATGATAGCTCCTGGTGCTGTTTTTCGTCGTGATTATGATCTAACACATACACCAATGTTTCATCAGATAGAGGGTCTTTTAGTAGATGAAGAGGGTAAAGTTTCATTTGCAAATCTAAAATTTATTTTAGAAGATTTTTTAAAGTATATGTTTGGAAATGTAGAGGTTCGTTTTCGCCCATCTTTTTTCCCGTTTACTGAGCCATCAGCAGAGGTAGATATTAGCTGTGTTTTTTGTAAGGGTGAGGGGTGTAGAGTATGTTCTAAAACGGGTTGGTTAGAAGTCTTGGGATGTGGTATCGTTGATCCAAATGTTTTTGAAGCTGTTAAATATGAAAATGTTAGTGGTTATGCTTTTGGTTTAGGTGTAGAGAGATTTGCAATGCTTATCCATCAGATAGGCGATCTTCGTTCTTTATTTGAGGGAGATATTAAACTACTGGAGCAGTTTCAATGATAGTAACTAGAAGTTGGTTAAACGAATGGATAAATTTAGATGGAATCACTACAGAAGATATATGTAAAACATTTAATTCTATAGGATTAGAAGTAGATAGTTTAAAATCATATAATGTACCTAAAAAAATAGTATTTGGTAGAGTTTTAGAGTGTGAAAAGCATCCAGATGCAGATAAACTTAGTGTATGTAAAGTAGATATTGGGTCTAGTGTTCGCCAGATTGTTTGTGGTGCTTCAAATGTAAGAGAAGGTATAGATGTAGTTGTAGCTACTGTAGGAACCACGATGCCAAGTGGTATGGCTATTAAACCTGTAAAACTTCGTGGTGTAGAATCTGAGGGTATGATTTGTTCATCTAGTGAGATTGGTCTTGAAGATACTGGAAAAGGTATTATGGAGATTGATTCAAGCATTGGAGATTATAAACTAGGGCAAGAAGTATCTACTAACCATATCTTTTGTGATGATGTAATAGAGATAGAACTTACTGCCAATAGAGGTGATTGTTTAAGTATCCGTGGTGTAGCAAGGGATTTAAGTGCTGCTTTTGATAGACCTATTAAAGAAACAACAGTTAATGATAAAGAGGATAAAAAAGTAGGTATCGGTAGGATACTTAGTATAAAACATGATAAAGATTTAAATGTAAACCTAGAATATAAAGCTGTTGATTTAAATTCACTTGTCATTCCATTTATGGTAAAACTTAGACTTTCTCAAATCGATGAAAATAGAGATACAGACATAGAATCACTTATGTTATATGCTACACACTCTACAGGTGTTATTTTAAGAGCATATAAATTTTCTTTATTATGTAATGATGAGGATAATGAACTAAAAGCCAATATAGAACTTCGTAAAGATGAAAATGGTTATGCTTCTATAGTATCAAACCAAAAATTATCTACTGTTGGGATTATTCAAGAAGATGTATCTAAGGTAGATTATAAAGATGGTAATGTTTTAGTAGAAGCTAGTTATATAGCACCAGATGTTATATCTAAGCAGATGCAAGAGTGTAAAATAGCTTCTGGACCAATGTACTATAAAACATCAAGAGGGAGTGAACCTGAGTTAGCTAAAGGTATATCTTATGTTTTAGATATGATAGAGGAAAACTCATCATCATCATTTTATGGTGGTACTATGGGAGTAAGTAACTCTTATTCTGAGAAAATAGTTAGTGTAAGTCATAAAGATATAGATGAAATTATTGGGGCAAAAATAGATGCTCAAAGAATTAATAAACTACTAAAAAACTTAGGATTTAATACATCAAAATCTTCATCTAATGGCTTTGTTGTAACTGTACCTAGATTTAGACATGATATATCACATAAACAAGATATTATTGAAGAGATAGTTCGTTTGGTTGGTATTGATAACATACCATCAAAACCTTTTGTATTTACTGAGAAAAACCAACTAGAAGATGACTATTTTAAATATAAAAAAAGAACTGTTTATAGACATAAAGCATCTCAAAGTGGTTTTAATGAATCTATACATTTTGTATTTGATGAGAAAAAAACTTTAACAAAGTATGGTTTTGAAACTATATCTGATAAACAAGAGATTTTAAACCCTATTGTAAATACTTTAGATACATTGAGAACAACTCTTTTAACAGGTTTACTTAAAGCTACATCGGCTAATGTAAAAAATGGTTATGCATCTGTTAGACTTTTTGAAGTTGGTTCAGTTTTCAATGCAAATAGAGATGAATCATTAAAAATGGCAATGATATTTAGTGGTGATGTAACTAAAGAATCGTTAAGTAATCTTGGTAAACCATCAAAGATTGATTTTGCATTTTTTGCACAAAAAGTATCTGATGTTATAGGTAGTTTTGAACTAAAAGAGTTTGAAACTACTCACTCTTTATCTCATACTTATCAGTCAGCATCTATCATTCAAAATGGTGAAGTTATTGGGGAGTTATTTAAGTTGCATCCTACGGTTCAAAAAGAGTATGGACTAGATGAAACATTTGTTTGTGAATTAGATTTTGAAAAATTACAATTTGAACTAAAAAAAGCAAAACCAACATCTAAGTATCAAGCATCTTTTAGAGACTTAAGTATAATTGTTTCAAGTTCTGTTAAATATGAAACTATAAAAGAAGTTATAGAAAAAAATGCAACAGATGAACTTATAAGATTTTATCCAGTAGATAAGTATAGCGATGAATCATTGGGTGATAATGTAAGTTTATCTATAAGATTTATGTTAAGAAGTGATGAAAAAACACTTGAAGAGGAAGATATAACTTTAGCTATGGATTCTATCTTAAATGCACTAAACTCAGAACTAGGAATTGGTTTAAGATGAGTTTTGTAGAAGTTTTACCAGTAACTGATAGTTTTTCATTAAAGATAAATGATATTGCTCCAGATAAGTCTATATCTCATAGAAGTGCGATGTTTGCAATGCTTGCAGATGGTGAAAGTGTAATTACAAACTTTTTAAGAGCAGAAGATACTTTAAATACTTTGAAAATTATTGAAAATCTTGGTGCTAAAGTTTTAGATGATGGTACAACTATAAAGATTAGTTCATCTGGTATAAAAGAACCATCTGAGATACTTGACTGTGGAAACTCAGGTACAGGTATGAGGCTTTTTTGTGGGCTTTTAAGTTCTGCAAATGGTCATTTTGTACTTACGGGGGATGAGTATCTTCGTCGTCGCCCAATGAAGAGGGTGACAAATCCACTTATAAGTATAGGTGCGAAACTAGATGGTAGAAAAGAGGGTGATTTAGCTCCACTTAGCATTAGAGGGGCTTCTCTTAAATCATTTGATTATGTTAGTAAAATAGCTTCTGCACAAGTAAAATCTTGTATGATTTTAGCTGCATTAAGAGCAGATGGTGTTTGTAAATATAGTGAACCTGAATTATCTCGTGACCATACTGAGAGGATGTTAAAAGGTATGGGTGCAGATGTAGTAGTGGATGGCTTAACAACTACTATCACTCCTATGCAAAACTTATTAAGTCCTTTAAATATCAGAGTTCCAGCTGATCCATCTAGTGCCTTTTTCTTTGCTGTAGCTTGTGCTATTACACCAAATTCTAGTATCATATTAGAGGGGATTACCTTAAATTCAACACGGATAGAAGCATTTAAAGTGCTTCAAAAGATGGGTGCTGATATAACTTATGATATAATTGATGATAAATATGAACCTATAGGTAATATAACTGTAAAATATGCACCTTTAAAAGGTGTTATTGTTGAAGAAAATATATCTTGGCTTATAGATGAACTACCGGCACTTTCTATTGCTATGGCTTGTGCAGATGGTGAAAGTATCGTAAAAAATGCTGAAGAACTGAGAGTAAAAGAATCAGATAGAATTTCAACAGTTGTAGATGGTTTAAAATCTTGTTCAATTATGGTAGATGAGTATGATGATGGGTATAAAATTACAGGTGGTGTATTTAAAAAAGCTACTGTAGATAGTGATGGTGATCATAGAATCGCTATGAGTTTTATAATAGCTGGACTTAAATGTGGCATGAAAGTAACTGATTTGGATTGTATTAATACATCTTTTCCAAACTTTTTTGAACTATTAGAAAAAATTACAAAAGTAGAGTTAAATTAAATGATAATACAATTAGCAGAAAATTATGGTTTTTGTTTTGGTGTTAAAAGAGCTATAAAAATAGCTGAAGAGAATCAAAATTCTTCAACTTATGGACCATTAATCCATAATTATAAAGAGATAGGTAGATTAGAATCTGATTATAAAGTTGGTTTAATAGAAGATCATAAAAAGTTTAAATCAGGTGATAAAGCAATAGTTAGAACTCACGGTATTCAAAAACATGAATTAGAAGAGTTAAAACAAGATGGTGTTAATGTTGTAGATGCAACTTGCCCCTTTGTAACTAAACCACAACAAATTTGTAGTGATATGAGTAAAGATGGTTATGATGTTGTAATCTTTGGAGATGAATCGCATCCAGAGATAAAGGGTGTTAAAAGTTATGCTATTAATGGTGCTATAGTGGTTACATCTGTAGATGATTTGGTTGATTTAAAACTAAAAGATAAGATTGCTTTAGTTGCACAAACAACTAGAAGAGTTGAAAACTATACTGAAATAGCTAATTATCTTATACCAAGATATAAAGAGGTAAGAGTTTTTAATACGATATGTAATGCTACATTTGAGAATCAAGAGGCAGTTAGAGAGATATCTAAAAAAGCTGATATTATGCTTATAATTGGTGGTAAAAATTCATCAAATACAAAACAACTTTTTAGTATTTCTAAAGGTAATTGTGAAAATTCTTATCATATAGAAGATGAAAAAGAATTAGATTATGATTGGTTCAAAAATAAATCTTTTTGTGGGATTAGTGCAGGGGCATCTACACCAGATTGGATTATCCAAAATGTTGTAGATGCAATAGAAAAAAGAATTAATTTATAAAGATTCTTTAATTTAATAAGATTATAATAAATATTTAGTTATAATCACGAAATTTTTATGTAACAGAGGATAGGTAATGGCGTTCGATAACGAATCATTTGAAGAAGAAGAAAATTTTGCAGAGATGTTTGCTGCTAGTGAGAAGAAACAAGAAACAAGCCGTATAGTTGAGGGTGAGATTGTTGAGATTCAAGCTGATGAAAACAGAGCATTAGTAGGTGTTGGCGATAAGCTAGAAGGTATTATTAACTTAGATGAGTTAAGTGTTGATGGTGAACTTAAGTTTGGTACTGGTGATAAAATCAAAGTTATGATTATAGGTTACTATAATGAGCGTCCTAAGATTTCATATAAGAAAGTTTTAGAACAAGAAAAAACTATTGAATTTATTGATGCACATAAAGAAGACTTTGAAGATTTAGTTATTGAAGGTACGATTACTAAGAAAAATCGTGGTGGTTATGTGGTAGAAGCTGATGATGTTTCTTTCTTTATGCCTCGTTCTTTAGCTGCGTTCAAAGATACTGATGATGTAGTTGGTCGTAAGATTAAAGCACAAGTTGTTAAAGTTGATGCAGAAGAAAACTCTATAGTAGTTTCTCGTCGTAAACTATTTAACGAAGAAAGAAAAAGAAAGAAAAAAATCATCGATAAATTGATGGAAGAAGATGTAGTAGTTGAAGGTACTATCAAAAAAATCACTAGCTACGGTATGTTTGTAGATGTTGGTGGTGTTGATGGTTTAGTTCACTATAACGAGATAAGCTATAAAGGTCCTGTTAATCCATCTAAACTTTATTCTGATGGTGATACAGTAACTGTAAAAGCTATATCTTATGATAAAGATAAAAGACATCTTTCACTTTCTATTAAAGCGGTTCTTCCAGATCCATGGGCAGAAGTTGAAGATGAGTTAGATGAAGGTGATACTATCACTGTAACTGTTTCAAATATTGAAGCTTATGGTGTATTTGTTGACTTAGGAAATGATATAGAAGGTTTCTTACATATTTCTGAGATTTCTTGGGATAAAAATGTTAAAAATCCTAACGATTACTTAACAGTTGGTGAAGAGATAGATGTTGAAGTTATAGAGATTAACCCTAAAACTCATAAACTTCGTGTATCATTAAAAAGACTTTTACCAAAACCATTTGATGAATTTTACAAAAATTACAATGAGGGTGATGTTGTAACTGGTACAATTACATCTTTAACTGATTTTGGTGCATTTGTTCGTATAGCAGGTGTTGAGGGTCTTTTACATAATCAAGATATCTCTTGGGATAAAAATACTAAATGTAAAGATGTTTTAAAATCAGGTGAAGAGGTTGAAGTTAAAATTGCTAAAATCAATGCAGAAGATCAGAAAATTTCTTTAAATAGAAAAACTCTTTTAGAATCTCCTATTGATAAATTTGCTACAACTCACAAAGTAAATACTGCTATCACAGGAACTATCCGTGATATTAAAGATTTTGGTGTATTTGTTTCACTTGAAGATGGTGTTGATGCTCTTATTCGTGACGAAGATTTAACTCCACTTGTTAAAGAAGAGTTAGAAGTAGGACAAGAGATAGAAGCTGCTATCGCTGTAATAGATACTCGTAGAGATAGAATCCGTTTATCAGTTAAAAAACTTGACTATATTAAAAATCAAGCAATGTTAGAAGAAATTAATGATAATGAATCACACTCTTTAGGTGATTTAATTAAAGATAAATTTCAGTAAAATAAATGCATAAGATTTTAAAATGGTTTACCCCAGTATTAGCACTGGGGGTTGCCATTTTTATTGTCTTTTTTCTAATATCTATTAATTCTACAGATAACTTAGAAGATATAAAACCTTTAGTTCGTAAAACTGAAGAATCTACAGGTCCAAAAGAAAAGCTTTGGCTAGACCGTTTTTCTATTACTCAAAGAAAAGGTTATTTTTATCCAGTAAATGAAGTCTATGTTAAAATAGATTTAGATAAAAATATAATTAGTAAAACCATTTATAAATTATCTGCTTCCTCTTTAGATCCTTATCAACTTTTTTGTTTGAAAGAAGAGTTAAAACAACATAAATTAAGGTATTATTTTACTAAAGATAAAAAAGGTCTTGAACTTTTAATCTATTCAACAAATAAAACAAAATTAAACTCTTTAGTTAGAGTATTAAAAAAATATCAAATAGTGGCTAAAATAGTGCCATATAAGGAAGATAAATGAAATATACAGTAGTAGTTTGTGATCATATTCATGATGCTGGGTTAGAAATGCTTAAAAATGATGAAAATATCAACTTTGTAATGGCAGCTGATATTGATAAAACAGAGTTAGTTGAAAAAATTATTCCAACAGCAGATGTTGCAATTACAAGAAGTTCAACAGATGTTGATGCTAACTTTATTAAACATGCTAAAAATATGAAAGCTATTGTTCGTGCTGGTGTTGGTGTGGATAATGTTGATATCCCAGGTTGTTCAAAAGAGGGTATCATAGTTATGAATGTACCTACTGCTAACACTATAGCTGCAGTTGAACTTACTATGACACATATGCTTTCATGTATGAGAATGTTTCCATATTCACATGATCACCTGAAAAACCAAAGAGTTTGGAAGCGTGAAAAATGGTATGGTCATGAGATGAAAGGTAAAAAGCTTGGTGTTATTGGTTTTGGTAATATTGGTTCAAGAGTTGCTAAGAGAGCTGCTTCTTTTGAGATGGATATTATCGCTTATGACCCATATATACACCCATCAAAAGTTACTGATTTAGATATGACTTATACTAAAAACTTTGAAGATATTTTAGCTTGTGATATTATAACAATTCATACTCCTAAAAATAAAGAGACTATTGGCATCATTGGTGAAGCAGAAATTAATAAAATGAAAGATGGTGTTGTCCTTGTAAACTGTGCTAGAGGTGATTTATATAATGAAGATGCTTTATATAATGGTCTTAAATCTGGTAAAATTCGTTTTGCAGGTATAGATGTTTTTGGTAAAGAACCAGCAACTGATAACAAACTTTTAGATTTAGATAATATTGTTGTATCTCCTCACTTAGGTGCTAATACTTATGAATCTCAATATAATATAGGAACTCAAGCTGCAAATAATGCAATAGAAGCTGCAAAAGGCATCGCTTATCCTCATGCAATGAATCTTCCTATTGATGAGAGTAAAATACCATCTTTTGTAAAACCATTTTTAGAGATGGGACAAAAAATAGGTTTTTTAGAATCTCAAATTAATAAAAGTCAAATTATCTCTATAAAAGTTAAAGGTTATGGAGAGATAGGTGATTATGTTGATTCATTAGCTACATTTGTTGCCGTTGGTGCAATGAGTGATAACTGTGGAGATACTATTAACTATGTAAATGCTGATTTTGTTGCAAAAGAAAAAGGTATATCTATTGAATCTGAAGATTGTGGTAGTTCTAATGTTTATAAAAATCTTATAACAATTAAACTAACAACTGCAGAGGGAACTACAGCTATAAGTGCTACTATTTTTGATGATAATGTTCAAAGAATTGTGGCT
>Ga0256838_1001069_pt1 | contig 13847 bp, 27 predicted proteins | sample 4571419metaG_FD_185978 | JGI IMG/M metagenome (GOLD analysis project Ga0256838, IMG submission 185978) | Hydrothermal vent microbial communities from Guaymas Basin, Mexico - 4571-419 | ecosystem: Environmental > Aquatic > Marine > Hydrothermal vents | place: Mexico: Guaymas Basin | collected...
TCACCTCTTAGCCATAGGTTTTTTAACCACTCTGCTTATAGGTTTTGGAACACGTGTCACACTAGGACACTCAGGACAACCTCCTCATGGAGATGCAATAGCAACAAAAATATTTCTCTTTATTCAAGTAGTAGTTCTAGGGCGTCTACTCTTTAGTTTGAATGTCGCATTTGGATGGGGACTTGGCTTTTTATTTGATATCTCTTTTTCTCTTTGGCTAGTTCTTTTTCTCTGGTGGGGTACTCGATATGCAAAAGTATTGCTCTTTGGAACAAAACTTCAAAAAAGTTTATAGGTATTTAATGAAATTTCTCTTAATTCTTACTCTATTTTCTAGCTTACTATTCGCTAAAGATCATAAGCTAGAGCTTGGTATAGCGGCTGGTGCACTTTACTACCCAAACTATATTGGCTCAAAATCTTCTCATGTTCTTGTAACACCACTCCCATACATCCGTTATAGAGGTGATTGGTTTCGTATAGATGAAGATGGACTGAGTGGAAAACTCTTTGGGATTAATGGATTAAGGATTGATCTTAGTGTAAGTGGAGCACTCCCTGCGCAGAGTGAAACAAATGATGCGAGAGAGGGTATGCCTGATCTTGATTTAACGGGAGAGATTGGTTTTCAGCTTGTTTATAAACTCTATGAAAATGCACCACAATGCTTGGAGTTTGAGTTTCCTCTTCGTGCTGTTTTATCCTCAGACTTTACAAATCTTAAGTACCGAGGCATAGTCTCAAATCCACAACTCAAATACTCTCTCCGATATACAGATTTTAAATGGACATTTCGTTTGGGTGCTGTTTTTGGTGATGAAAACTATAACAACTACTACTATGAAGTTGCAAAAGAGTATGCAACGCCTACCCGAAATGCATATAGCTCCTCCACAGGTTTTGCTGGATACAGAGGAAGGATTGGTATGACCCATGAAAATGGGAACTGGTGGTACGGTGCTTTTGTCTCCTACTTTAACATTAAAAATGCAGTTTTTAGTGACTCTCCACTTGTTGAGACAGATCACTCTCTCTACAGTGGAGTTTCAGTTGCTTATATTTTTTATACTGAGTAAGAGAGCATAATCTATATTATTTTGATACAATGCGACTCAATAAAAATATGAAGGTAAGTTTATGAGTAAAAATGTACTCCTCCTATGTAATGACAACAGTTCTCTCTCTATCATAGCAGAGGCTGTTTTAGCTAAATACCTCAAAGGTGTAAAAACTTTTAGTGCAGGTGTAAAAAAAATAAAATCCCTTAACCCTGATGTAAAAAAAGCACTACAAAAAGATGGCTCTTGGAGTGATTCATTTCATGCAAAAGCTTTTGAAACCCTAGCCGGTGACTCTTTTGACCTTGTTATTATTCTTACAGACCTCTCAAGTAAACAGACTCCTGAGTTTGATGAGAACACAATAGTGATACAGATAGAGTATGAAGAGCCAAATTATGCGAACTCTACAAATATAGAACGCTTTATAAAAACTATAAAAATGGAGCTGATCCCCATTACAAGAGATATACTTGAACTCTAAATCGTGATATAATACGATTAAAATTACAAGACGGAAAAACCAATGACAACAAATACACAAAGTTACTTTTTAGAACTTGGTCTTATCAATACACTTAAAATTGATAGACTTACAACTCCCGGTGCTTACCTTATGGCACAAGATGGAAGCGATGTACTCCTTCCTGGACCTTACCTAACACAAGAGATGAAAGAGGGAATGCTTATAGATGTATTTCTCTATACAGATTCTGAAGATAGACTTGTAGCTACTACAAACAAGCCAACAGCTATGCTAGATGAGATGGCACTCTTTGAGGTAGTTGATACTGCTCCTTTTGGTGCATTTATGGACTGGAACCTTTCTAAAGATTTACTTGTACCAAATATGTTTCAAAAAACTCCTTTTAAAGTGGGAGAGAAGCACTTTATTAAGGTTATCTATGATGAAAGAACACATAGACTCGTTGGAACTGAAAAACTTGGAGACTTTTTAGATAAAAAAGTAATAGGACTTGCCGCAAATAAAGTCGTTGAGATCTTAATCATAGCAAGAACACCTCTGGGCTTTAAATGTATCGTAGATGATAAATATGAAGGGCTTATTTATCATAATGAAATCTTTGAAACAATAAACCTTGGAGATAAGAGAACTGCTTATGTGAAGAGTATTCGTAAAGATGGTAACATTGACCTAACACTGAGAAAACCAGGAAGTAAAAAGAGTGGTGGAAGTGATGAAAAAGTTCTTGCTCTTTTAAAAGAAGCTAAAGGCATAATGCCATATAACTACAAGAGTGATGCAGAGCTTATAAAAAATATTTTTGGTTTGAGTAAAAAAGAGTTTAAACGTACACTAACTTCTCTTCAAGATAAAAAGAAAATAGAAGTAAAAGATACTGGTATCTACCTAAAGGATTAAGAGATGATAAAAAAGAAAGTAAATGAAGACTTACGTGCTAAAAATATCACTTTTGAGAGAGAGAACATAGAGTATAAAGTGTTAAAATTTTATGCTTCTAAGATGACAGTTGATGTAATGGTACTCAATGATCCAAAGGAAAAAGGAATTAAAAACATTCCTTTCGCTCATGTGCCAAAAGCTACAAAGAGACTAATAAAGCCTAACTAGTAAAAGATAAATATTGAGAAGTAAGGAGACCCTAGCCTACAGCTAGAGTATTTTATATATATCTTAATAAGATCATACAAAGAGAATCGTAATAAAAGTATACAGCTTAATAGTTACAATAGTGTTAACGATTCAAGAGAACTAAATTTATACTAAGGAAAATAGATGAAACAGTGTAATTCACTTCAAGAAGTTAGAACAGAGATAGACACACTTGATAAACAACTTGTAGAACTCATCTCACAAAGAAGCCATCTTATACGTCAAGCTGCTGCATTTAAGAATAGTGTTGATGAAGTAAAAGCAGAAGATAGAATTAATGCTATTATGCAGAGTGTACGTAAACGTGCCATTGAATTAAATATAAATCCAAATATGATCTCTGAACTTTTTACAATTATGATAAATGAGATGGTGGAAACAGAGATAGCAGAATTTAGAAATTCTGGTTCATTTTAGAGATGCCAATCGAGGTAAAATACCTCGTTTGACTATTTGTATCTATAAGTGATACGACCTTTATCTAGTGAGTATGGTGTTAACTCAAGTTTAACACGATCCCCTGGAAGAATTTTAATGTAATGCATTCTCATTTTTCCAGCAATATGACATAAAATAATATGTCCATTCTCTAATTCAACACGGAAAGTTGCATTTGGTAATGCTTCAATAATCTTGCCGTCAACTTCAATAACGTCAGCTTTAGCCATATTTAAGTCCTTTTTTAACTCTTAAGCAAGAGATAATATTTCAGCTTTACCGTTGATAACTGCAACAGTATGCTCATAGTGTGAACCGCGTAAACCATCGGCACTAACAACATCCCACTTATTTTCTAAAATAATTGGAGTAGAATCTTTTTGACAAATCATAGGCTCCAAACAAAAAACCATTCCATTTTTTATCTTCGGTCCTGCTTTCGCATTTTTACCTTCAAGATAGTTAGGAATTTCAGGTTCTTCATGAGGTTTTTTACCTATACCATGACCACAAAAATTCTTGAGTGGTATAAAACCAGCATCTAAAATAAACTGCTCCATTAAATAGGAGAGTTCTTTAAAACGCATACCCTGTTTTATATTAGAAATAGCATGATAAAGAGTATCTTTAGAACATGCGATGAGAGCTTCATCTTCTACACTTACACTACCAACCGGCATCGTAATAGCAGCATCACCAAACCAACCATCAAGCTCAGTCCCAATATCAAAACCAATAACATCTCCATCTTGGAGCTTGTAGTCAGTAGGAATACCATGAATAATAACTTGGTTAAGTGATGTACAAACAGCATTAGGAAAGCCATATAAACCTTTAAAAGAGGGTCTTGCACCATGGGAGCGAATATAATCCTCTGCCATAGCATCAAGCTCTTTCAAAGTCATACCAACTTTTGTGTTTGTTCGAAGAAGTTCGAGTGCACCGCCAACAATTTTGTTAGCAGCACGAAGTTTTTCAATCTCTTGAGGTTTTCTAAGCGCAATCGCCATCGTTAAAGACCGACCGCACTTAGTGTTTCATATTTACTCATATAGATCTGAGCTTCAACTTTTCTCATTGTATCAAGTGCAACTTGAACAACGATTAGAACCGCAGTACCACCAAAGAAAAATGGAACACCCATACCTTTTATAATCATAAAAGGAAGAGTAGCAACTAACCCTAAGTAAAGAGCACCAGTAAATGTAAGTCTACTCGCTGTATCATTTAAGAAATCCTTAGTAGCATTACCAGTACGAATACCAGGAATAAATCCACCTTGGCGTTTAAGATTATCTGCAATATCTTTTGCATTAAAAGTGATCGATGCATAAAAGAATGCAAAGAAAATTACAAACATAAAAGTCAAAAAGTTAAAGAAATAACTATTTGGATTCAGATAATCTGCAATAGCCACAATAGTAGGATTTGTACTACTAGAGAGAACTGTCATTGGGAACATTAAAATTGCAGAAGCAAAGATAACTGGAATAACACCAGCAAGGTTCACTTTAATAGGAATGTAGTTCATTACACGTTTATCTTGATTTTGCATCATAGTCTTTTTCGCATATGTAATTGGAACACGGCGTTCACCAAGCTCAACATATATGATAATTCCTACGGTTGCTAAGATCAGTACTAAAATAGCAATTACTGTAATAAAACTCATAGCACCCGTATTTACCATAGTTACTGTTTGACCAATAGCTGATGGAATAGCAGATACAATTCCCGCAAAGATAATTAAAGAGATACCGTTACCAATACCACTCTGAGTAATCTGCTCACCAATCCACATAAGAAGCATAGTTCCTGCAAGCATTGAGATAGCAGAAAGAATAATAAATGTGTCATGATCAGCTAAAATAGCACTATTACCACTAGGACCAGTAAGACTTTGAAGCCCAACACTAACACCAATCGCCTGAATTATAGTAATTACAATAGTCGCATAACGAATAATTTGCATATACTTAACCATACCATCACGCTCTTTTTTCATCTGACCTAAAGTAGGAAATGTTGCAGCTAAAAGCTCCATAATAATTGAAGCAGTGATGTAAGGCATAATACCAAGTGAAATAATTGAGAGTCTTTGGATAGCGTTTCCACTAAACATATTCATAAGTCCAAGAGCATCTGATTGATGTGAGTCGAAGAAAGAGGCAATAACTGCCGTATCTACGCCCGGAACTGGCACATAAGCCAGTAGGCGGTAGATAAATAAAAACCCGATAGTAATAAGTATCTTATTAACTAGATTTTTATTCATAATTATTAGTTACCTGTAGTAGTAACGTTTTCGTCTTTAATTTTCGCAGCTAATTCTTTCGCACCAGCTCCTACTAATTTAACTTTAGAAACTGCAGCACCCATCTTATGAACACCACGAATTGACTCGATAGTGATCTCAGAAAGCTCAGCAACAGCTTTAATTTTTGTAACATTAATAACATATGGCTTCACTAATCTAGAAGTAAATCCTATTTTAGGCATACGTTTTGCAAGTGGTTGTTGACCACCCTCAAAGTTACGTTTTCTTTTGTAACCTGAACGAGATTTTTGACCTTTTTGACCACGAGCAGCAGTCTTACCAGTACCAGAACCTTGTCCACGTCCAACACGTTTACGATTAGAAGTAGAACCCTCAGAAGGTGTTAAATTTTCAATACCCATCAAATTATCCTTTTAATCTACCTAGTGCTTCAACAGTTGCGCGCACTAGTGTGTTAGGGTTGTTAGAACCGATTGACTTTGTAAGAATATCTTGAATTCCTGCAAGCTCAAGAACTGGACGAGCAGCGCCACCAGCAATAACACCTGTACCTTCAGATGCTGGCTTAAGTAAAACACGACTAGCGTTATACTTATGCTCAATATCGTGAGCAATAGTTGAACCTTTAATCTTAACAGTAGTTAAGTTTTTAAAAGCATTATCAACTGCTTTACGAATAGCATCTGGAACCTCTTTAGCTTTACCAACACCGTAACCGATAGTACCATTTTTGTTTCCAACTACAATTAATGCAGTAAAACGAAAACGACGTCCACCTTTTACAACTTTAGTAACACGACCAATATTTACAATTGATTCTTCGAAATCATCTCTGTTAATTTCCATCATGTCTCCTTAGAACTTTATTTCGTTTGCACGAAGTGCATCACCAAACGCAGCGATAACACCGTGATATTGGTAACCATTACGATCAAATACGATTTCAGTGATGTTAGCAGCTTTAAGTGTAGCAGCAAATGCTTCACCAAGTGCAGCAGCACCTTCTTTGTTTGATTTATGACCACTAACTTTAGAGTTTAGAGCACATAATGTTGTTGCAGTAACATCATCAATAGCTTGTACACTTAAGTAACGGTTTGACTTAAACACAGAAACACGAGGAAGTGTAGCACAACCAGATATTTTTGCACGAATACGTAACTTACGTTTTAAACGATTTGCTACTTTGCTTTTTAATACTTTTGCATTCATAATTTAATACCTACCCTTACTTCTTAGCTGTTTTACCGGCTTTACGCACGATATGCTCTTCCATGTATTTCACACCTTTACCTTTGTAAGGCTCTGGTGGACGGAATGCTCTAATCTCTGCAGCTACTTGACCAAGTGTTTGCTTGTCATGGCTTTTAAGAGTAATTACATTTTTAACAACTTCTGCTTCAATAGCATCTGGTAATGGATAATCAATATCATGAGAAAAACCAAGTTGAAGATTAAGAGTTTTACCTTTAACAGCAGCTCTATAACCAACACCATTGATCTCTAATTGCTTAGAATAACCAGTAGTTAATCCTGTAACGATATTTTGAGACAGAGCTCTATAAGTTCCCCAGAATGCTCTATGAGCTTTCTCATCTGATTTAGTAGCGAAAGTTAAAACATTTCCTTCTATAGAGAAGTCAACATTTCCTTTAGTATCTAAATCAACACTATTTTTGCCTTTGACAAAAGTTATAACATTTCCATTTGAACTAACTGTAATGTCAGCTGCAAATTCTACCGGTTTTTTACCAATTCTTGACATGCTATCTCCCTACCAAACTGTACACATAACTTCACCACCAATACCAAGGTCATATGCCTTGTCATTAGCTAGAACGCCGTGTGATGTACTTACAATAATAGTACCATAACCATTTTTGAAACGTTTGATCTCTTCTTTACCTTTGTAAACACGTCTACCAGGTTTAGAAACTCTTTTCATTTCATTGATTACTGTTTTACCCTCTTCATTGTACTTAAGTACAACTTTGATTGTCTTTTTAACGCCATCTTCAACAACGTTTGCAGACTCAAGGTAACCTTTTTCTACTAAGATATTTGCTAATGCTTCAATACTCTTTGAGTGTACTAAAGTAGTAACTGGTAATCTTCTCATACCTGCATTACGAACACGTGTTAACGCATCTGATACTAGATCATTAATTGCCATTATTTTTCCTTAATGTGAGTATCCCCAAAAGAGATACTTGCTACTGTTAGGAGTTTCTACTTGGAGAGGCTTATGCCTACCAAGAAGACTTTCTAACACCTGGGATTAATCCCTCGTTTGCCATTTTTCTAAAACAGATACGGCAGATACCGAAGTCACGAAGTACTGAGTGTGGACGACCACAGATCTGACATCTTGTGTAACCACGTACTTTAAACTTAGGTTCTCTTGCCGCTTTTGCGATCATAGACTTCTTAGCCATTAGTTGCTCCCTTTAGTGAAAGGCATACCCATTTTTTCTAAAAGAGCAAAGCCTCCCTTGTCTGAATCAGCTGTAGTAACCATAGTAATATTCATACCATGAATTTGCATGATTGAATCATAAGATACTTCAGGGAAAATTAGTTGTTCTTGAAGACCGAAGTTATAGTTACCACGACCATCAAAACCATTTCTTGGAACACCACGGAAATCTTTTACACGTGGAAGTGCAATAGAAACCAAACGGTCAAGAAAGTTATACATATTTTCACCACGAAGAGTTACACGGATACCAACAGGCATACCCTCACGAACTTTAAAACCTGCAACAGATTTTTTCGCGATTACTGTAGATGCTTTTTGACCAGCAATCGTAGTAATTGTATCTTCAATATTTTTGATAAGCTTGTTATCTTTCATTGCAAAACCAGCACCAACAGAGATAATAATCTTCTCAATTTTTGGTGTTTGCATAGGATTCTTAATTCCTAAATCAGCTTGTAGTTCAGATTTTAAACCTAAATATTTTTCTTTTAAGCGTGCCATCTAATTATGCCTCCACTTTACGTACATTTGAAGCATCGATAGGCATCTCTTTATTGATATGTCCACCTTTTGCATTCTCTTCAGTTGGTTTAACAGCTTTCTTAGCTATTTTACAACCCTCAACGATAACCTTGTTCTTTTTAACTAGTACTTCAAGTACAGTAGCTTTAGTACCACGGTCATCTCCAGCGATAATTTCTACAGTATCACCTTTTTTGAAATTAAACTTTGCCATCTATACAACCTCCGGCGCAAGAGAAACGATTTTCATAAAACCAGCATAACGTACTTCACGACCAACAGGGCCAAAAATACGAGTACCGATTGGTTCTCTCTTGTCATCAAGGATTACAGCTGCATTGTCATCAAAACGAATTAATGAACCATTTTCACGTTGCACTTCTTTATGAGTTCTAACGATAACAGCTTTAACAACCTTCCCTTTTTTAACTTTAGCAGTTGGAGTCGCTTTCTTTACAGAAGCAACGATAACGTCACCTATTGAAGCATAACGACGCTTAGAACCACCAAGCACTTTAATACACATAATCTCTTTAGCACCTGTATTATCAGCTACTACTAAACGAGTAAAACCTTGGATCATTATTTAGCTCCTGTTACTACTGTTTTAAGTCTAAAAGATTTAGTCTTTGAAAGTGGACGACATTCGATTGCAATAATCTCATCTCCAACTTTACACTCACTGCTTTCATCATGTACTAAGTACTTTTTGAAACGTTTTACAACTTTGTGGTAACGAGGGTGCATTACACGACGTTCTACAACGATAGATACAGTCTTTTCACCAGCGATAGTTACTACTTTACCTTGAATTTCACGTTTGTGTGTCATAAAAGAGCTCCTAGTTTGCTACTGCACTAAGTGCAGTATTTATCTTAGCAATATCTTTTTTAGCTACACGAAGTTCGCTAGTATTTTGAAGTTGCATCATTTTTTGTTTAATCTTAAGAGTAAACAGTTCAGTCTTTTTTTCTTTAAGCATAGCATTAAGCTCTGCTGCTGTTTTATCTGCTAAATCAGAATATTTCATTGCTCATCTCCGCAGTTATAATTTTACATTTGAATGGTAGCTTGTGCATAGCAAGAGTTAATGCTTCACGAGCGATTTCATCTGGAATACCAGCCATTTCAAAAATGATACGACCTGGTTTAATGTTCATAACCCACTGATCCACTGCACCTTTACCTTTACCCATACGAGTTTCAAGAGGCTTAGCAGTTAACGGTTTAGCAGGGAATACACGAATCCAAATCTTACCTTGACGTTTAATGTGACGAGTTGCAGAGATACGTGCTGACTCAATTTGACGAGAGTTAATACGACCAGCTTCAACAGCTTTAAATGCGATGTCACCGAAAGCTAAAGAGTAACCTGAACGAGCATAACCACGGTTACGCCCCTTCATTACTTTACGATATTTTGTTCTTTTTGGCATTAACATAATTATTCAGCCTTTTCACTATTTTGACGTGGCGCACGTTTTGGACGACGCTCTTTTTTCTCTTCAGCAACTTCTACTGGAACACCTTTAGTAAGTACTTCACCTTTGAAGATCCATACTTTAACACCGATGATACCATATGTAGTGTGTGCTTCAGCGAAACCGTAATCAATCTTAGCACGAAGAGTATGAAGTGGAACACGTCCCTCTAAATACCACTCAGTACGAGCCATTTCAGCACCACCAAGACGACCAGCAACTGCTACTTTAATTCCTTTAGCACCAGAACGTTGTGCACCTTGCATAACTTTTTTCATAGCACGACGGAAAGCAACACGACGCTCAAGTTGAGTTGCTACATTCTCAGCAACAAGTTGTGCTGAAGTTTGAGCTCTTTTCTCTTCTTTGATGTTTACAGAAATTGTTTTACCAATAAGCTTTTGAAGATTAGTCTTAAGCTTCTCAATATCAGCACCTTTCTTCCCAATAATAATACCAGGACGAGCAGCAACGATAGTTACACGAAGTCTTTTAACTGTTCTTTCAATGATGATGTTAGCAACACCAGCATAATAGAGCTCTTTCTTTAAAAATGTTCTTATCTTGTGATCTTCACCTAAAGCAGCTGGAGCTGTTTTAAAGTTAGGGAACCAACGGCTCTCCCAGTTACGGTTGATACCAAGACGTAAACCAATAGGATTAACTTTTTGACCCATACTATTTACCCTCTACTTCTACTAAGATATGTGCTGTTGGTTTTCTAATACCTGAAGCCATACCACGAGCACGTGGACGGAAACGTTTTAGAACTGGACCATTGTCAACACGACAAGATGTAATTACACAATCTTCAGCTTCACTACCACTATTTGCTACTGCAGATGCAATAACTTTATAGATGATTTTTGCCGCTTTATTTGGTGTGAATTCTAAAGCTGCCATAGCCTCTTCAGCATTCATACCTTGAACCTCTCTTGCAATAAGACGAGATTTAATTGGAGATACACGGATAAATTTTAATAATGCTCTAGCCATGACTATCCTTTCTTCTGAACAGAGCCCTTGTGGCCCTTAAATGTACGAGTTGGAGCAAATTCTCCAAGCTTGTAACCGATGTGGTTCTCTGAAATATGAACAGGTACAAATTGACGTCCGTTATGAACGTTTAATGTAAATCCAACCATATCAGGAGTTACCATAGATCTTCTTGACCAAGTTTTGATAGGTTTTTTGTTACCTTCAGCTTTTGCCTTTTCAATCTTTTTACTTAAATGGTCATCAACAAATGGACCTTTTTTTAATGAACGAGCCATAATTAACCTACCCTTTTAGCATTTGGTTTACGACGAGTAATAATTAACTTATCACTTGCTTTTCTACGACGAGTTTTAGCACCCTTCGTTGGTTTACCCCATGGAGTAACTGGGTGACGACCTGAGTTCGTTTTACCTTCACCACCACCATGCGGGTGATCAATCGGGTTCATAGCAGAACCACGAGTCTGTGGACGAATACCTAAGTGACGTTGACGACCAGCTTTAGCGATAACAATGTTACCAAACTCTTCGTTACCAACTTGACCTACAGTAGCTAAACACTCACCAAGAACTAAACGCATCTCAGATGAAGGCATACGTAAAGATACATATTTACCATCACGACCCATAATTTGAGCAGATGTACCAGCAGCACGACACATTTGTCCGCCTTTACCAGTTTTAAGTTCGATGTTATGAATAAGAGTACCCACTGGGATGTTCTTAAGTTTCATAGTGTTACCAGATTTTACATCAAGACCTTCAGCAGATGATTGGATAGTATCTCCAACATTCAAACCTTTTGGTTGTAAGATGTAACGTTTCTCACCATCAGCATAAGTAACAAGTGCGATACGACAGTTTCTGTATGGATCGTACTCAATAGCACTTACAGTTGCTGGAATATCAAACTTATTTCTTTTGAAATCGATGATACGATACTGTTTTTTAGCACCAGCTTGACGGTGACGAGAAGTGATACGACCATTATTGTTACGACCAGCATGAGCAGGAAGTTTTACAAGTAATGAACGAACACTAGGCTTAGCCGTAATGTCTGAGCTATCAACATTTGTATAAAAACGACGAGACGGAGTTAACGGTCTATAAGTTTTAATTGCCATGTGTTATACCGCCAAACTTTCGATTTGTGCACCTTCTGGTAAAGTAACATAAAACTTTTTGAAGTTATTTTGTTTACCTTGTACACCACGGAAACGTTTAGTTTTTCCGCTTTGATTTAAAGAGTTTATCTTGTTAGGAATAATCCCAAAATACTCTCTAAAAATTTCCTTAAGACCTGTTTTAGTTACACGTGGTGAAGTTTGAACAACTATAACACCATCTTCTTGCATACCAAGAGTCTTCTCTGTATATATAATAGATTTAATATCTGTAATATCAGCCATTACTTAGCCTCACTTGTTAAAGTTTCCCATACAGCTTTCTCTATCACTAAAGAGCGATAGTTAGCAGCTAAGTATGCGTTTAACTCATTAGATTCGATAACGTAAGTTTGAGATAAGTTCTCAAAAGCTAAAAACGTTGGCTCATCTAATAAAGATTTAACAAAAAGAGTATCTCTTTGGTTAAGTTGTTTCCATAAAGTATTTGCATCTTTAGTTTTACCAGATGCAACTTCTACTGAATCAACAATAAAAAGAGTACCATTTTGTGCATGCTCATTTAAAGCAAAGTTTAAAGCTAATTTCTTTTGCTTTTTATTTACTTTTAGGTTGTAGTTGTGGTTGTTCATAGAACCGAACGCTTTACCACCACCTACAAAGATTGGAGAACGACGTGAACCAGCACGAGCGCGACCGCCACCTTTTTGAGCCCATGGTTTTTTACCACCACCGCGCACTTCACTTCTACCTTTAGTAGTCGCTGTATTTGCACGTTGTGCAGCTTGAGCAGACTTAACATAAAGCCATAAGTTGTGAGGGTTAATTCCAGAGAATGACTCTGGTAATGCTAACTCAGATGCTTTTTCCATTTTTTCATTTAAAACGATTGCGCTCATTATTTAGCTACCTTTACACGACCTAAAGATCCGTTTGCACCAGATACAGAACCTAAAACCGCAATGATTTTATTTTCAGCATCGTAAGAAACGATCTCATTTTTTACACTGTTTTGACAGTTTCCGTAATGTCCTGGCATTTTCTTACCTTTCATTACACGACCTGGCCACTCAGCATTACCAATTGAACCTGTTCTACGACCAAATCTATGACCGTGAGAAGCTGGACCACCAGAGAAGTTCCAACGTTTCATCGCACCAGAAAAACCACGACCTTTTGTTGTAAAAGTTGATTTTACTACACTAGCTTCTGCTAATGGAGTCATATCAATGTCACCAGCTTCAGTGTTTACTACTTCTAAAGTAACGAAACGGTTAAATTCAGCAGAAAGAGAATACTTTTTCTGTTGTCCTTCAATTGCTTTGTTTAACTTTTTACCGCTGTTGTAAGATACAATTGCAGTGCCTTCGTTCACTTCACATACTTTAGCATCAAGAACTCTTAAAAGAGTAACTGGCTTAGCAGGAACAGTGATAGTACGAGTCATACCGATTTTTTCAACAATATATTCCACTACGAACTCCTTACTTATCCATAGAACGTACTTCTACGTCTACTTCCGGTGCAAGATCAAGCTTCATTAATGAATCTACAGTTTCTGGCGTAGCAGAAACGATATCAATCATTCTAGCGTGCATACGAATTTCAAACTGCTCACGAGCTTTCTTATTAACGTGAACTGATTTAAGTACTGTATACTTACGAATCTTTGTTGGTAAAGGGATCGGACCACGAATTGCAGCACCTGTACGCTTTACAGCCTCAACGATTGATGCTACAGATCTATCTAATACACGATGATCATAAGCTTTCAATTTTAAACGAATTTTTTCCATTTTTTTCCTTCTAAAGAACTCGTTAGGTCATGCCTAA
>Ga0256838_1001070_pt1 | contig 13844 bp, 15 predicted proteins | sample 4571419metaG_FD_185978 | JGI IMG/M metagenome (GOLD analysis project Ga0256838, IMG submission 185978) | Hydrothermal vent microbial communities from Guaymas Basin, Mexico - 4571-419 | ecosystem: Environmental > Aquatic > Marine > Hydrothermal vents | place: Mexico: Guaymas Basin | collected...
TATTTACGCAGGATTTGTTGAGAGAACTAATTGAAAATATTATATTGAATGAGGATGTTGAAGATAAGAAAAGCGCGGTAGTTGACGCAGTTCAGCGCTTTCACGACAAATTCCTAGAATCTATAAATAACTACGACTTTGCATATATCGGTAAACCTGGTAAATGGTCTAAAAATAAAACAATCATCAATGGAATGAAATTATACAATATGATTATGGGAAAGGAAATATTCAAGCCGACTTCAGCAGGAGTATTTGTTTACTGTCAATTTCATAATGATGAATTAGCAAAAGATTTTAACGGAATAACAGTGCCTCGAACTTACGATTCAACTGTTTTGAAACAAAAGATGCAGGAATATGGAATTGAACCTGATGTTCAAAGAAATTGGGAAATGGTATTTACCAAAACATGTAAGGATGTGGTATCATTGGTCAAATAGTAGGAGGAACTTATGGATTTCAATGAACTTGTTGATGCTGTAAAAAGTGGTAAAATAAACGAATATCAGTTGTACAATTTAGATGTCGATCCAGAAGAATTTGAATCTTGTAAATATTACATCGACCATCCTAGCGACACAATAGATAAACAACAGAAACTACATTTTGTTGCTTTAGATATAGAAGTATATACTTTTAATAAAGGACAAATTCAAACATTCGGTACAGGTGAATATCCAATAAACTGTGTGACATTGTATAGTTCGAAACGAGATGAGTTAGTGACATTTTTCTTGCAAATGTCTAATATAAGAATAAGCGCTGATTTTGAACAATTAATAAGAGACAAGTTACAGGAAGACAATGTCGAGAAACCGTGGACTTTACACATCTACACCAACGAACTACAGATGCTGAAAGATATTTGGCAATATATCCATAAAGATGATCCTGCAATAATAACAGGTTGGAATGCTGATAAATTTGATATACCTTACATTTATAAGCGCTTAAATTATTTAACACATGATGTAAACCAAACTGCAAAAATAATGTCCAAATTCGGAGTAGTAACTGAAACAAAATACGGCAACGATAACATTGACGACATGCCAATTGTAAAAATAGCTGAATACAGTATTGCAGATATGATGTATTTATACAAACCAAGAGATGAAGGTGGTTTAAACTACGGTAAAAAACAAGCTAGTTACTCCTTAGACTGGGTTGCAAACGCAGAATTGAGTAAACGAAAAATAAATGTTAAAGATGAAGGTTTGTCACTTGATTCCGTTTATGAAAAAGAACCGGTTATGTTTACTTTTTATAACGTTATTGACACTGATTTAGTTCGTGAATTATGGCAAACGTTAGACATTGCTAATTTGCATAATGTTATACGAAGATTGATGAAAGCCCCATTTGACTACTCATTAAGAGGTGCAGCTGTTTATTTCGACACGTTCGTGTTATATAAACTTTTACCAAACCTTAAACTTCCGCGCTATAAATTAACAACAGAAATAGCACAAAACATATCTGTAAAAGAACAGGAAAAGATATCGCTTCCTGTTGGAGGATTATTGAAGAATAAAAAGATGACATCATCTAAGAAAAAGGAATTCGAGTATAAGCCTATAACAAGTAATGAATACATCAAATACTTATCAAAATATCCTGGTGCTTATGTGAAATTTCCACCAAAGAAAAAGATATTTTCAGAAAAACAAGATGGAATTATTGCAGACTTAGATGCATCGTCACTATATCCATCTATGATTGTGCAACATAATATATCATTTGATACATACTTTGGAAGAGTTATAGATCCATTAGTGTATAAGAGTATAAGTGTTATTGACCAATTAATAAAAGAAGGTCAAGGTTCTAAGTTATATGAACAGTTTAAAGTTGCAATAAGAGATATGTTACATCAGCATGTTGATGAACATTCTTATCAGAATAAGACAAATGCGATTGTTACTTTGTATATGATGATTATGTATAATTTAAATAAATTGATAAGCGCGAAAAAAGTCAGCGCTAAACTATTTCATCCATCTTCATTTGAGGAATATCGCTTACTCCGTATAAACTATATTCCGTTACTCGACCTATTGACCGAAATCCATCCACAAACTCGTGAATACAACTCATTCGCATATGAGTATTTACTATTAGACAGCTTACAACCTGGAACGACGAAAGACGGTATTGTCTATGTTATCGAAAATGATATGCAACCGAATATGCAAATTGTTCCAGTGAATAAAAATAAATTTGAAAATTACCTAAAAGAAAAAGAAATTAGTATAACACTATCCGGTAGCTTATTTTTCATTCATCAAAAACAGCTGTCTCTATTTACAAAGTTTTTGCTGGAGATGAAAGAATTGAGAAATGAATTTGAACGGAGACGAGATGAATTTGAACCTGGTTCTGACCAATACAAAAAATGGGATATGGACCAATTGTCAGTAAAACGAACAATGAATACAACTTATGGTTTGTATGGCATGTCAGGATTCAGGTATAGTTCATCACAACTTGCTAAAGCAATTACAACACAGGGGCGTATGACATTAAAAATTGCCCAGATTGTTGCTGAAAAGTATTTCGCTGAATCAACTTCCACAATACAGTAGTTCAGGAGGATAAATGATGGGAGATAATGTTTTAACGCCACAATTGTGGCGTAAAGCTCAAGCCATTCGACAGAAACACATTCAGTTAAATGGTACAGACATAGGCAGAAAACAATTAGCATCAATCCTTGGAATTGGCGAAGATTTGGCTAGAAAAATTCTTTTTGCTTTGAGGAATCTAAGCATTATTAAAGCGGAAGATCAGTTAATAACACCTGAAAATGTCAATTTAACGGAATTGGTGATAGCTGATCTGCACATACCGTATCATGATGTCACTGCTATCGAAACGATGTATGAGTATTTAGATGTGAATAAAATAAATCCAGATATAATCGTAATTTTAGGTGATTTAATCGATTTCTATCAGGTTAGCGCCTTTTCAAAAGATCCGACTAAGATGTCCGTCAAAGAGGAAATAGATATAGCGCGGGAATTTCTAGTCAACTTGAGATACAAATATCCCGACGCAAAAATAATATATTACGAGGGCAATCATGAACAGCGATTGAACCGATATCTGATGGACAACGCTGGTGAGCTATACGAGTTAGTCCAAGGGTTACTCGAGGACAAATTGCAATTGGATGATTTAGACATTGAGTATAAAACTGACCCATTCAGAATTGGTAAACTATGGCACCTCCACGGTCATGAAAGAGCAGGACGAAGTGGTAATCCCGAGTATATAACTAATGTGATGTGGAAGTTTGTGCACGATAACTTCATCGTCGGTCATTACCATCGTTCGCAGGAGAAAGTTTTCAAGTCGATTGATGGTACGTTGTACTGGGGTGGTGCCGTTGGACATTTGGCAACAACATTAGAGTATGCCAAATTGAACAACTGGACACAAGGATTTGCTATTGTTAAATATGACTCGAGTGGTAATTTTGTCGCTGACTTAAAAACTGTCCACGGTGGACAGGTATTCTAGCAAGAAAGGAGGAATTTGGATGAAGGTAGTTGATTTATTGCAAGGACGAGTATTGTTTCATAAGCACATAAGTGCATTTGACGGAGCAAAATTAAGCGCTAAATTCGATTTCATTAAAAATTTAAAACACTTGGACAAAATCGCAGATGAATATGTTGAAACGATTGAACAGTTAAAGGTGCAAGAAGATGAAAAAGCTCTCGACGAATTGTTACAGAAAGAAGTTAGTTCGTCTGAATTAGCCCCATTGCGAAAATTTAAACCAGAGGATTTACCCGAAGACATTCCAATGGAGCTTCTAATTGCATTTGACAAATTGGAACTTGTTGAAACCGAGTAAATCTTTTCACCAACAATCAATATTCATACACTAAATTTAATTTATAGAGGAGGTTTTAAAATGGCTGTTGTTAATCCATTCATGCCAAACAAACCAGATGTTCCGGAACCTGAAAGTGTAAACGCTGGAAACCAGCAACTAACAAACCCTGCTAACGCATTTCCACCACCAAGTCAGTATGCACAACCGCAGCAAAACTCAAATATGAATCCAGGAATGCTTAATCCGATGCAGCAGACTATGTCACCTGTAGGACAAGGACAACCAGGACAGCAAACTAATCAACAGAAATACAGGATTATAGACATCGGATATTACTTCAATGAAGAAGCGCTAAGTGGCAATAAGCAGTTAGGACAGGGTGAAGGGTTTTTAACTGTTGTTGCCTACAACGCTGATTTTAACGATGTAAAGATTAAAATTCACGGATTCGGAAATGGAGCATTTGGAAACAATGCTGTATTTTTAAGCAATTTACCAATGCTCGGAACAGGAACAATTTATCCAGGATTTATGCATCAGTATTTGTTTGCAGAACCTGGAACGGAAATTAAATGTTATGATGTATTAATAACTAATACCGGTGCAAATTGGCAGAATAACTTACCAGACTTAAGACTGCTAAAAGAGGAAGATTCTGTAAAAATAACCATCAACAGTAATAGAGGAACTGCTTTTGTTGAATTGAAAGGCTGGCAAAAGAAAGCATTTGATGCTAACATTAAATGGGCTATAGAAGTAGGTCCTATGCTTGCCTTGGCTGGTAATCGCTAATAGGATGAATTTGGGCAGTTCATAAGAAATAAGAATAAAGCGCCGACTTTTCTCGGCGCTTTTCCAACAATAACAATCAATCAATAAAACAAAATTTCAAATAGGAGGTTGTAAACCAATGCTAAACAGGGTAGAGTTAATTGGAAAACTTTTGGACAATCCAGATTTTAAGGAACTAGACAGTGGAAACGCAGTTGCTAATCTAACACTAGTAACATGGAAGTATATTAACAAAAGTGATGGTTCTGTAGAAAAGATTAAGACAAAACACAAAGTAGTTTGCTGGGGTGATAGAGCCAGAAAAGCAAACAAAGAGCTTAAAGCTGGTGATTTGATTTACATTGATGGAGAAATTGTAAAGAACATTGTTGAGAAAGAAGATGCAAATGGTGAAAAAATATTCCTCACTTTCGTTAAGGTAAAAGCTAATTTGATAAAAAGGATTCAGAAGGCAGAGGAGTATTCACCACAGGCTTCCACAACGCCTAAAAATAAGTGATAATTAACATTGAAAAGAACATAATCAACCGCGGATCGCAGTCTTCCCTGTTGTCAGAGGAAGAATACCTGTCCAGTTTGAGCAGGAAGCCGTGTTTAGACTGCGAAGCAGTTAGGCACGGTAATTCATGAATGGAGGAACGAAACATGGCTATTAGTATTGATATTGATAAAAGTAAAGTTATTGATGAAACGTTCGAGAGAAGTAAGTTGCCAGATGTGCAAGTTACTGAACCAAATTCAGCAATAAGGTTAGATTCAGTTGGTGTTAAAAATGTAAAAGTACCAATTAAAATTTGGCAAAAAGATGGAGAAATACAAACAACAGTAGCTTCAGTGCAAATTGGAGCGTTGGTTCCTTCTGATAAAAAAGGGACACATATGTCCAGGTTGATAAATATCATTCAGGATTTAGCAGATACTAGAATAAACGCTGACATAATACTTAAAACACTTGAAAAATGGATTGAACCTGTTGAAACCTCGCGCTTAACAATTAAAATTGAATTTCCATATTTTTATAAATTGAAAGCGCCGGTTTCAGGATTAGATGGTGTGTTGCATGCGAATGTACAATTTGTAGGAGGTATTGAAAAAGAACTAATAGAAGAAAAACCAGTTAAAACAAATCACAAATTTGTCTTAACTGTTGATGTTCCAATTATAACATGTTGTCCATGTTCAAAAGAAATCTCCGCGTATAATGCACATAATCAGCGAGCACATGCAATTGCAACAATTGATATGACTGGTAATTTCATTTGGATTGAAGATATTATCAGCGCTGGAATTAAGGCAGGTAGTAGTTGTCCTTATGCAGTGCTCAAAAGACCAGATGAAAAATATGTCACTGAAGAGATGTATGAGAATCCAAAATTTGTCGAGGATGTCGCGAGAGAATTTTATAAACATTTAATTGAGGATTTAAATGTCGATCCAACATCAATTATGAAGATACATGCGGAATCTGAAGAATCCATTCACTTGCATAATGCATATGCTTTAATGGTATCAAAAGAAGCGACTTTGGATGAAACTATTATGAGATTAATTCAGAGTTAACCGGGACCGTTCTGGTCTCGGTTACTCCTATATGGAGGATTAGACATGATTGAACATAAAATACTAAATGTGTTAACATTTTCGTATACAGATGATAAACAAGCGTGGCAGACATTGAGTAAAGTTTCATTTACTACGGATATTTTATTTGTTTTCCCTGATAAAACTGATCAAATAATTGATGATGAATATGGCAACATATATTTGAATACCAATACTAATGTTAAGTTATCAGCGCCGATTTCTGGAGTGTCTTGGTTCGATATTCCGTTAAATGTAAAAATTTATATTCCGACAGCAATGAGCGTACAAATGTCGTATCCAGATTTTACAGATTATGGTATCCAGGTTCGGATGACAAACGCAACAGTTCAACCAGTTGATATTCAACACCCAACCTGGGATGATGCAAAAATTGGTAGAATTATCACAAATCCTAAAGTTACAGGTTCGTTAAATATCCGCAGATTCAATGCTACGTCAAAAATTGCAGGTGTAATAACAGCAGGAACAAAAATTGCGCGCTTTCATTTTATTCCAACAATACCAATTTTCACAGCAGATGCAGAAGCAACAACATTTATACACATATGTTACTCGAGTGAATTCTATAATAATATGAATGTATATATCCAAGATTGGTTAAGTAAAACCATAATCCATAAATAGAAAAAGGAGGTTAAAATACCAATGGCGAAAGAAAAGAAGGCAACAACCACCAATAAAAAGACTTCAACTAGGAAAAGAAAAAAGACTAAAAAGCAAGAAGAACAGTTGATCGAACAGCCTATTGCTCCAAAAGAAGAGATAGTGGAGAAACCTGAAGTTAAAGAGGATATTATAGAAGATAAAGCGCCAAAAGATGAGCCAGTAGAAGAACCTGTAGTACCAAAAGAGGAACTGATTCAGGAGGTTGAACCTGATGATTTATACGGTCATGTAAAAGATAAAAAGGACGTAAAGGAACTTAAAGTTTTCTTTGACCTGACTAGACCAATTCAAATTATAAACCCAACAACTGGAGAGGAAACAAATCGTTTAGCTAACAATGGAGTCGTCACAATAAGTAAGATGATTTGTAGAATACCAATTAAATTTGAACCAAAAACACTTCCACATTTGTCAACATTTGCTCCTGAACCAAACTGTGAAATAGTTACATCTTGGCATATTGGTGAAATGTTGGATGTAATTGGAATTCATAATAATATGTTGATTGCACATGCAAGAATAAACAATGCAGTGATTATAGACGATACTTATGTTGGTATTGTTAAGCTGAAATAGATGCAACCAGATGGCTTGTCCATCTGGTTAATTATTTTTTTCTTTTTCATATAGAAATTATGTTACAGAACACTTGCCAAGGCTATATTCTCCCTTCTTGGTCTTGGTAGGTGTGAAAAATGTTATTAAAGGAGGCCGTTATGATGACACTTAACCAAGTTCAGTGGAATATTTTGGAAGGAGCTGTTACATCTCTGATCAATTCAACAGATCTGGAATTTTTCACAGGGAAAACTCATATCACATATCTACGCAGAAATTCACCCAAGCCATCTAGACGACAGCTAACGATAGATCCGATTTGGCCGGAACTGCATCCAAACGTAGTATACATCAATAATGACAATCATGACCTACTGATTATGCGTTACGAAAAAATTGAAAACTACAGTTTATCATCAGGTGCTATCTTAACGATCGTACCGACGAAATCGCTTGAATTAACTAAAATCTTCGAACCTTTTTCCCAGTTGATGCCAAGATGGTTAAACGATGAACTGGTCTGGGTCGCTTTCGCAGATCCGAAGTGGATTGATCCTGATGAAATTGACGGATTCAAAATCAATATCAAATTTCACACCTACAACGTTGATCTAAAGGTTGAATACGAACCGGATAATACTTCCAGTTCAGGTTCAGTACCAAAGCTATACGTTCACAAAGATGGATGGCTCGATGACGACTACGTATTAGTTCGAGATGATTTATCGTTTGGCGATAAGTTAGAACCAGAAGAGGAGGAATAGCGCTCGATTTTGGGCGCTTTCCTATTATAATTTAATTTTAAGGAGGAACACATGGAAAAGGAAAAACTATATTTGGATTGGCATGATTATGCGTCATTTGTAAAAGGCGCATTTAAACGTATTAAGGATTTCGGCATCACTGATGATGTAGCGATTTTAGGAATATACAGAGGTGGATTGCCCATCGCTGTCAATTTATCTAATTTATTTCAAACGTATAACAAATACATCCCAGGTATATCCATAATTAAATATCAGCGCTTAGATTCAAAAGAAAACAGAATAGACACTTTTAATCTAAAAACGTTAATTGAGGCTAAAAATGTAATAATTGCAGAAGACATCATCGACAAAGGAATAACAATGGTTGAAATCATTAATTTATTAAAACATGAGCTTAAACATAAAGAAAAGGTTATGATAATATCCTTTGCTACATATGATATAGGTGTAACTGCTGTTGAAAAGGCGTTAAAAGAATTAGATGTTGAATATAATATATTCAGTCAAATTAAGTTATCATCAGCTCATCCACAGTGGGTTGTATTCCCATGGGAATTCTGAGTTTCATTACTGGCAAATAGAAATTATAATTATGCCAAATTGATATTTTTGCCTCCCACAATGGGAGGTATTTTTTGTCTCAGTTTCGGGTATTTTGTGATATGTTGTGAGATTTTTCTAACCAATAATCACTACAGTAACTATACTATAACCTGGCTCTAATAGCGACATATTTCGCGTATATTAAACGATACAGTCAAATTCAATGTTTTATATTGATGGTGCTCATATCGTCGCATATAGGCGCGTTTACGTCGCTATATGCGCAGATTATTCTGCGCATAGCATTCCAACTTCAGTTGCGGATGATAACACGCGATTTATCGCGTGGTAGCACTCTGACTTTAGTCATGAGTGATAACAGCGAATTTAAGCGCTGTTAGCGTAACAGCTTCAGCTGTCTGCGATATGCGCGTGTTTGAGCGCTGGTGATATCCCAACTTCAGTTATAGATAATAACATGTGATTTAAGTGCTGGTAGTGTAACAACTTTAGCCACTTGTAATAACTATCGCAATTTGCGCGCTAAATAGTATCAAAATAATTTAGATAAAGGAGGATTGCATTATGGAAATGCAAGTGTTTACCTGTCAAAGTGATGGGTGGATTGTTGACGACCCAAACTATCATTTCTTCAAAATTCCTAAGAGGAAAGGAGGTTTTCGAGTTATTTCAGCGCCGAATCCTAGCTTGAAAGAACGACAAGAAAAGCTAATGCGTCAACTTATCGGAACACTTCCTATCTCGCCTTTTGCACATGCGTTTAGACCTCATCACAACATTATCACAAATGCTATTCCTCATGTTGGAAAGAAGTACATTATGAGAATTGACATTCATGAATTCTTCCATTCGACTACATTTGAAATGTTCGTTGAAAAGATTAAAACTGTACAGAATAAGATAGATTATCATCCTGAAAAGTACAGTAAACGAACCAAGGATTTCTGTCGAAAAGTTATTAAAGACAGCGCTTTCCAAGAACATATTAAAAGAACATGTTTCATGCATGTTATAAACAAAGAGTCTGGTAAACATGAATGGATTTTACCTCAAGGAGCGCCAACTTCACCAGTTATTTCTAATTTCGTACTATCATCATTTGATTGGTTAGTTGGATACACATTCATTCTCAATTTAAATGACATATGGATAGGCGAAGAAAAAGAGAATCCAAATTTAGACTATACGAGATACGCAGATGACATTACAGTTTCATCTGATGATAATGTCGCTCTATTTAAAATGAAAAAGTTTATTGAAACTAAACTAGAGTATTTTGGTTACGTTGTTAATGAAGAAAAGACCAAGATAATTAGTAGAAATCATAGGCAAATTGTTTGTGGAGTTGTTGTTAATGATAGAATTAGTATGCCTAAAGAGAGAAAGAAAAGAGTTGAAGCGCTGAAATATTTAATTAGTAAAGGCAAATTAGAACCTGATTTGTCGATTAAAGGTGAGTTAGCATTCGCTGAAATGTTTCATCCAAAAAAGGTTGATAGAATGAGAAAATATGCTATCACATGGAGAGATCTACAAATTAAAGAAGACATTCTTGATTTTGTGTAATGAAGGAGGATGTTATGCAATTAGAATATGAGATAGCGCGAGAAATAGCAGAGGAGTTACAGGAGAACGGTATTACTGAAGTGAATTGGGACAATATTCATGATGCTGTTCTCAAATCAACCTGGGAAATCGCGGATGAAATTGCTCAAATGTTAGAAACAGAATGGGGTATCTTCGTAAACAAAGATTAGCGGTCGGTTATTACCGATCGCTTCAATTATTCAAGTGAAGAAGGAGGGGTATCAATGCGTATACCAAAAAAGGATTTGTCAGTTTTAAAGGAAGTCAAATATTCAAGTAGTGACGATGCATACTACCTCATCGAAGATGAAGATGATGGTGATATTTTCTACGATGATTTAGCAAGCGAACATGATTATAATGATGTAGTTGAACGTGTCAATCAGCTAGTTGAGACGTATTTGATTGTCCAAGGTTCAATGCAGTTGTGGAATGGAACTAGAGATATAGCTCCAACGAGATGTGAAAATTTAAGTGATGTGATATCACAATTGCGCGATGTTGATGCGTTGGATATTGAATTCGATCCCGATGATTCAGCAATTGTCGTGCGAAATCATCATCATGATGGTACTAACGTCTATTATGTTGTCAAACCCGAGTGGTATAGCGTCGATGAACTAAAACGTCTACTACTTATGCACTTCGACTACGACCGCAGAGAGGTAAACGAAATAGCAAATGAATATTTCGGGAGACCAATTAGCGCGCTAACCAAAGATGAACTAATCGAACTAGTTGGTGAAGTAATTGAAACATGTTGAAGGAGGTAACATGGTTGATGATGTAATTAAGCTTAAAACAATGGCTTATTCAATTGTTAAATTCCGAAGGATTTACACATACAAAGTTGTACTAGATGATGGATTGGATGACCACGTAAGTGGTTACGTTGATGAAAACAATACAATTCACATTAGAAATGACGTTCCTTTTGCAAAACAAGTTCTCATCTTTTTACATGAGTTATTACATGATGGGTTAAGACATATAGCAAGAGGAAAGAAGATAAGCGCTAATCAATCTCCAGATACGTGGTTTCTATACAATATTGCAGCAGACCATATTGTTAATTCGATGATTCTGTATGATTTAAAATATCAAATATGTAATAAGTTAAAAATAGAATATGAAGAATTGAGTAAGTTGATGGAAGATTCTGTGATTTTGGATAAGTTTAGAGATGATACTAGTGTATTTGTTGAGAAAATTTACAAGTGGTTGTTAGAACGTCGTAAAAATATTAAAATTAAAGCGCTAAATTCTACATCATCTGCAAAAGTTGTTCAAGTCAAGATAAACGGTGAAACATACACGATTGCTGTTATGGATGAAGATCGACCAAATGAACCAATTACAAATCCACAGGAATTGAACAAAGGATTAAAATCTGCTAGTCAATATGGTTACACAAGATTTGAAAAAGAGATTGCTATCGCGCAATTTAATCCACCTGATTTAGGACAACAATTTTCTAGGTACATGTCTAACATTATTAGAAAAGGAATGGATGATGTAACATTCAGAAAACAACCATCAAAATATCAAATTGTAAACGGTAGTAACATGATTTTTCCATCCTGGATTAGCAGGAAAGTCAAAGTTCTAATTGGTATCGACACATCTGGATCAATCACAGATGAGGAATATGCAAAATTTGCAAAAGTGATTAAGAACAACTTCAAGTATCTAACAGGTAAGATTGTATATTTCACTAGTGAAATACATGAAGTATTGGATATTGATGATCCAGATACATACAAACGATTCAATAGTAAAAGCTTGAAACGAGACTGGTATGGTGGCACAGATTTCGATCCATTATTTGAAATGGCTAAAAAAGAGAAAGATTTAGACTGCATGATTGTTTTAACGGATTTATATCCATACAGTTGGCCACCTAGGCCAAAATGTCCGGTATTGTTCATTGTCGATATACAAAATAGTGATGTTAAAGTACCGTATGGTGACGTAATATACTTTTCGTAAAATAATTCAAATTTGAGGAGGTTATGATGAACAAGTACAGTGTTTTTGAAGTTAAAAGTTTAGTTGAAGCGCTGAAAGATGAGAATGGTATTCCTCTGCCTGAAAACGTTTTAGACGCTGATTTTGATCGTGATCGAAGGGTATGGCCAGAAGAGTGTTGGCGATTAATAGATGTTTTGATTGAAATTCGAAACGAATATGATGATATTGTAGAAAATCTCGATGAGTTCGTTTCAAGGTTACGAATAAGAGAATATGCAAGACAGCTTTATGATTGCTTCTTTTTTCAATGTGAAGGACGATTATATGATTATCTAAATAAACTATATGGTGAAAAACTGATTGAAGTAGTTAAAAATGCCGAAGAAACATGTTTGGCAGATTCTAATCAAATATCCGAAATATTTACAGCGTTAAGCTATGATATGAACGCTGTGAAATTTTTCGAAGAAGACGTATCATATGGACAAATCTGCTGTGAAGACGATTTTGATAAGTATTTCTGGCTTAAACTACAGATGAAACCTGCTGAAATTAGAGGCGATAAGATTATATTCAAAGGTGACCAAATAGGCGAAATTAAGACCGAAGGTGTTTTAACGATTGATGAGAATGGTGTTTCGCGAAAGATATTTTTCAAGAAAGACGAAAAACCAATTTTAGTCTTAATACATGCTTAAGGATTCCTTAGTACTAATTTGCCGCGAATTGTAATTGTCTCCGACGACAGAGACAACCTGTTCAGTTCAGACAGGAAGCCGTGTCTAAACTGTAAAGCAGTTGGACACGGTAATTCACAAATCTAAATTTTAAAGGAGGGTGTATTTGATGTTTTACGAAACGGATGATTTGATGGGAACATTGGAGAAACTTATTCCTGTTCACAACAATATTATGATTTCAGGAGCACCAGGTATTGGAAAGTCAGAAATCACTTACCAAGTTTGTGAAAAATTAGGACTGAAACTGTACGAAGTTAGACTTTACGAACAAGGCGAATTTGCAGCAGGTCTTGCACAATATTCAGTTAGTGAGAAAACAGGACACAAGGTACTTGATTTCGTTATGCCATGGTGGTTTGATGATATTAGAGAAGGTGGATATGATGTATTGTTCCTTGACGATTTTCATCTAGTACCGCTTGAGATTCAGAAATTTCTTTACAGGTTGTTGACTGATAGACATTTACACAATCAAAAGTTGGAAAAAGATATGAAAATCATTATGGCTGGAAACTTTAACATTGATTCAGCATCAGCATCAATGGTTCAATCCCCAATTATGGGAAGAATAGAGATTGCTCTTAATTTTGTACCGAATTCAAAGACATTTATAAAATGGGCGCTTAATAATCAAGATAGAATTGATAAGCGCGTAATTGCATTCATTCAAGCCCATCCTGAACATTTCTACGAAGATGATCCAGCTCCAACAACTAAATACCCATCACCAAGAACTTACGAACATCT
>Ga0256838_1001073_pt1 | contig 13817 bp, 16 predicted proteins | sample 4571419metaG_FD_185978 | JGI IMG/M metagenome (GOLD analysis project Ga0256838, IMG submission 185978) | Hydrothermal vent microbial communities from Guaymas Basin, Mexico - 4571-419 | ecosystem: Environmental > Aquatic > Marine > Hydrothermal vents | place: Mexico: Guaymas Basin | collected...
GCTTCATCCCTTCGAGAACCTTTACCTGAGCGGAACGCTCCAGCGGGAGCTTGAGGGGGCCGTGAGGGGCAGGATAAGCGCCAACGTCTTCTCGCCGAGCTTCGCCTCCATCCTGGACGAGCTCGACAGGGTTATCCCGGAGCTGAGCCCGAACGCCGCCGAGAGGCTCTTCACACTCTACCAGGAGTTCTTCATGTGCGGTGAGGAAGACTGCACCGAGTACGCGATGGAGCGCGTTGGAAACCTGATAATCGAGCTCCGCAGGAGCGGGAAGCACCCGACCCAGATAGCGGAGCACTTCAGGAAGGTCTACGGCCTAATCGTTTACTCGGGCGACGTCTTCACGTGGTTAGATGGCATCGTCAGGAAGCTTGAAGCGATAGAGAGAATCGCGAGGGTCTTCCGCGTTAGGGGGGCGGAGGAAGAGGCGAAGGTCCTGAAGAGGGAAATCGAGGAGGGCAGAATGATACGCAAGGATAGCGGGGAGGAGAGAAGTTACCAGAGGCCATCAAGCCGTGGGCACCACGGGAAACCAGGGAGAGGAACCCCTGCCCTGAGAAGGGCCGATAGGAGGGGAAAGAGGGCGGGCTGAGGCTCAGCCCCCTATCTGGAGCACCAGCTGGGCCGGGTCCCTTATGGCCGGCCCCAGGCCGAGGATGTATATGGCCAGGTACCAGAAGCGCCTCTCCTCATCGTCCGGAACCAGCTTCTGGAGACCGTAGTAGACTATCACGAGGATGATGGTTATCCAGGGGTAGTAGAAGTACGCCCCGAAGTGCTGGACGAGGATGTTCTCGAGCCAGTGGACCTCGCGGTAGCCGTAGAAGTGTATGGCAACCACAGTCGAGGCTATGTCGTAGAAGTGAGCGAGAACCGCGTAGAGGTAGAGCCTGTCGAAGGGCCTGTATTTGTATAATATGAGTATAGGAATCCAGGATGCGACCGTGTGGACGAGCGTCAGCTCGTAGGGTTCCCAGCTCTTTGCGTGGGTGATGAGAAGGTAGTTTGCCCAGAGAGCTAAGACCGTTCCCCATGCGATTGTGACCTTTGGATAGGCCTTGAGCTTCGCATCGGCCACTATGGCCGGAACTATGAGAATGAACGCCGTGAAGAATATTCCTGGTGTCAGTATCCACGGGTTCTCAGGCAGAATTGCCCCGTCGACGAGCGCCCTGATCGTCGCTCCAAAAACGACCATCGGCGTTACCGCCCAGAACAGCCTCTCGTCAACCCTGATTTTTAGAGGCTTGAGTATGTATCGGTAGGAGTATATGACGCCGAGACCGAAGAGCAGTGCGTAGACGAATGTGTTCACCGCGTTGTAGCCGCTCCTCGTGAACATGGGCTCCCAGAAGTAGGTGTAGAAGAACTCCCAGAGTTGGTGCCACAGTGATTCCAGCATCTTCTCCCCCAAGGGTGAATCTCCCTCCCGGTTTAAAGGTCTTTTGGAGCGAAAAAGGGGACTTTAATAAATCCCAGCTCCTAAAGCTGGTTGGTGTGGTTGAATGTATGAACCCGCGATGATCTCTGGAATCAGCGCCGCGGCAATACCCGGGGTTCTGCTGGCGCTCTTCATAGCGGCCCTGTTCCTGTGGATGGCCGTGAAGCTCATCGGAATCAAAAACGCCTCTATAGGGAAGGCCATGATCGCGATAGTCGGTGGCGGAATATTGGGCGCCCTGATCAGTGCTATCGTCGGGGCAATATTTCATCCCCTCGGCCCGATACTCGGTTTCCTGGCCAACCTCTGGGTGATAAAGGCGGTTTTTGACACCGGCTGGCTCAGGGCCTTCCTCGCGTGGATACTCTCGGCCGTGATAGCGGCCATAGTCATGGGGATCCTCGCGTTCCTGGGAATATTCACAATCGGGGTCTGTCCGTCGTGAGTTTTTAGGGAGGAACGTGAGTGAACGTCCTCCCTCTCAAGTCCACCCTCACGACGGACTTGGGGCTCATCCGCCTCAACTCCCCTCCGGGTTCATCGGGGAGTAAATCACCGGCCTCACCCCCGCTCAGGGGAACCCCAACTCCCCGCACCCAAATGTTAAACGCTCCAAGGAACTGCCTGTCAGCAATAAACCCACATTCACAAACCACCAGCCCGTTTTGGGACTCTAACCCACTCCCACATCTCGGGCAGGTGGAGGAAGTGTAAGCAGGATTGACGAACTCGATAGGAGCACGGTAAGAGAGTTTCTGGACGATTCTACCCCAAGTAGAGCGGGACAGTTTGCGATTAAACTTTCTCGAACCGTTCTCCAGCATTTTAGACTTGTTCAAATCCTCGAAGATGAAGTGGGCGTCGGGAAACTCCCTTGATAACTGGACAGCGAGTTTATTCAGGAAGTCCTCAATCCTGTTCTTCCTGCGGGTGTAATACTTCTTTAAGAGCATTCCAATCCTCTTCGGAGCCTTCCTCTGAATGCTCTTGAGTTTATCAATAATCCCATCGTAGGTTTCTGCAATCCTGTGGAGTTCACTCAAGTCCACCCTAATCCAGCCCTTCTCAGGATGATAAACGTCAAGACTCATCAGGTTGCTGTCAATCCCGATTTTAATCCTGCCTGTGAATTCCACTTCTTTGGAGAAGGTCAGGTAAACGTTCTTCTCCCTGATTATCAGCTCGCCAGCCTTCCAGCCCTTAATCCTCTCGTAGAACCACTCGCCAGAATAGTCGAGTTCGAGGTATTCTTCCCTCGGTTTGACCGTTATCCTGATTTTTGAGCCTTCAACCTTCATCAGAGTGGTTTTGACCCGCACGAATTTCCTCTTCACGACTGGTTTTCTTCTTTTTCTCCTTCCTTTTAGGTAGTTCTGTCTCCAGCTCTCAAGGATTGAGTAGGCGGTTTTTATGGCAGAATCAACGTAGTGTTTGGCGAAGGGCCAGTTTTTGAGAAGTTCGTTTCTGAGCTCCCTCTTGAACCCGTTGGATTTTGGGAAATAGGGAATCAGTCGGGTGGTCTCGTAATACTTGTATTTTCCGTTTCCGATTGGGTAGCGGTGTTGGATTTTCTTCTCCTTCCAAGTCGTGTTTTCCCAGATTTCGTCAATCGCCCGCTGAAGGATTCTCTGATACTCGATGAGGAGGTTGTCGACAGCCCAATTGTGGGTCACCTTGTAGGTGAGGACGATTTTCACTCATTCTCGACCTCCTCTATGAGTTTTTTCACGCCCTCCTTGAGTTTTTTGTATTTGTGGGAACGCATTCCATACAATTTTCCCGCAAAGTGGCGGATTATGGTTATCAAGTCCTCAATGAGTTCTTCTCTCGGGGTCTTGTCTCTCTCGTGGATTGTTATTATCTCTACACCGTGTTGCTGGAAGAAGAATTCGAGTGTTTTGAACCCAAAACGGGCGAGCCTGTCTGGATACGTAATAATGACTTTCGAGACTTCTCCTCTTGCAACTAACTCAAGGAGTTTGCGGTAATTCTTCCTGTTCTCGTTTAGTCCTGAGCCAATGTCCTTGAGGATTTGGATTTCCCATCCTCTTTCTCTTGCGTATTCTTTTATTGCCTCGATTTGGTTTTTCAAGTCGTCTTTTTGGGTGTGGCTGGATACTCTTGCATAACCGATGATTAGGCCTTCTTCAGGTTTTATTCCGAGGAGGCGTTTTATCTCGCTCTCGGGAATTCTTCTTCGCCCGCCGGGGGTTCTGATGACTTTGATTTTCCCTTCCCTGTCCCACTTCTGGATTGTTTTCGGGTGGACGCCGAGTATTTCGCTCGCCTGTTTGAGCGTGTAGAGTTTTTCCTTCACTACCATACACTCACATTTAATCACTAAGACTTTTAAAATTTTCACTCAAAAAGAACAGTTAGCTAAGGCGCACTCGCGGCGCTCTGAGTTTCTCTTTATTTTGGTTTGGGGTAAGGTATAAATATCCCCAGCACGCTAAACTATGTGATGCCTATGTTCTTCAAACCGGCCGAGCTCGAGTCCAAGGAGGTAAAACCCTTCGATTCCTTCCCCCTGGCGTTTCCGGAGGGGAGCCTATCCGGGATGGTCTCCACCGACGAGCTCGCCGAGACGGTTTTTCTTCATCATCTCACGGCCTCCCACCTGAAAAACGGACCCGTATACCACGTCGGTCCCGGCGGTTCCCTCTCACTCAGACACCTGAGGAAGCTCTCGGAGGACGTCTCGAACCTCTACGCTGGCAACGTCTACTCGGCCGACGAGCTGGTCGAGGCCCTCAAGCTGGTGGAGGACGGCTCCCTCGTAATCGTCTCCCGCTTCCCAGCCCTTCTGAACCGCTCCGCAGAAAAGCTCGTTGAGATGAGGAGGGTCGTGGACAAGAAGGGTCTCATCCTCGTTCTCAGCCACTTCACCCTCGACCTGAACGAGCTCGACCTTCCCGGGGAGTTCACGCGGCTCTACGACCTCCCGGAGCTCTTCGAGGCCCTTGCCGTCCTGAGGACGAGCTCCTACAGGGGTCATTACAGGATGAACCTCACCGTTCTCCGCGCCCCGGCGGAATACGTGGCGAGCGTCGGCGACCACTCGATTCCAATAGACTCGCTGGTCAAGCCGTTTCTCTAACCGTAGATTTCCACGTGCCCGATTCCGAGGCCGTAGCGCGCGTAGAGGGTCAGCCCGAACAGAACCAGAACGAGGACCATCGCAACGTAGTCCCTCCGCCCCATCCTGATGTCGTAGAGGAACGTCCTCTTCTCAGATGCACCGAGGGCCCGGCTCTCGAGGGCTATGCTCAGCTCGTGGGCGGTCTTGAGCGAGGCCACGAGAAGCGGTATGAGGACGGCTGTCATCTTCTTAGCCCTGACCAGGAAGTTGCCCTTCTCCACCTCCCAGCCGCGGCTCCTCTGGGCGTCCATTATGTTCCTTGAGAGGATGTAGAGGGTCGGGATGTAGCGGAGGGCTATCGATATCGTCAGCCCGAACTCGTAGGGCATTCCTAGCCTCACGAAGCCGAGGATCAAATCCCTCTGGTTCGTCGTTATCAGCAGGAGGAAGGTCAAGAGGGCGAAGGTGAGCAACCTGGTGGCGAAGGAGATTCCAAAGAGCAGCCCTTTGAGCCTCGGTTCGTAAATGAGGGGCCACACGATTATCGTTATGATGACTATCGGCAGGAGGGGCTTCAGGAGCCTGAGCTGCTCTCCCACCGGTATCTTCCCGAGGAACCTCCCCACGAGGAGGAAGACGAAGAACAGGGGAATCAGCACCTTGGGGTCGTTGTAGAGCATTATCGCCGCTATCCCGAATGCCGTTCCGAGTATCTTAACCCTCGGGTCGAGGGAGTGAAGGAGTGAGCCCCTCTCTGAGTAGAACGGATATATCACCGCCCACCACCCGCCAGCGCCTCCACCAGTTCGGGAACGTTTCTCACGAAGCCCACCCCGGCTTTCTCACTTATCCGGAGAAGCTCGGGTTTCTCAAGCCCGTAATCGTGAAGCTCCATCGAGAAGAACTCCTCGACCGGCCCGTCGAAGGCCTTCCTCCCGTCGTGGAGCAGAACTACCCTCTCTGCAAGCTCCAGAACCAGCTCCATGTCGTGGGTTATGACGAGTATCCCGTGCCCTTCCGAGTGAAGCTTCCTTATGGTTTTTACCACGCTCTCGGAGCTCCTCGCGTCCAGGCCAGTCGTGGGCTCGTCAAGAATCAGGTACTTCGGCCTCATGGCCAGAACACACGCTATGGCCAGCCTCTGCTTCTCGCCCCCGCTCAGCGAGTAGGGGGTTCTGTTCTCATAGCCTTCCAGATTGACGGCCCTTAAAGCCCACCTCACGCGCGCCTCTATCTCATCCTCGCTCAGCCCGAGGTTCCTGGGCCCGAAGGCCACCTCCCTGAAAACGTCCTCCTCGAAGAACATGTGCTCCGGGTTCTGGAAGACGTAGCCAACGAGTCTGCTCAGCTCCGCGACGGTATGCTCCCTCGTATCGAGCCCGTCGACCTCGACCATCCCCTTCGTCGGTTTCAGGAGGCCGTTCAGATGCTTCGCGAGGGTGGTCTTTCCGCTCCCGTTCTGACCGACTAAGGCCACTATCTCGTTCCCCATCTGGAAGTCTATCCCTCTGAGGGCCTCCCTGCCGTTCTCGTAGACATGCCAAAGGTTTTTAACCCGGATCATCGTGGGGATTTCAAGTTAAGGGTTTAAAAACTTTGCAAGGTGGGTAAAATGAACGCGAGGGACGTTTCCTTTGCGGGGCTCTTCGCGGCCCTGACGGCGGTCGGGGCGCAGATAACGGTTCCCATTGGCCCGGTACCCTTCACGCTCCAGGTCCTCCTCGTCCTCCTGAGCGGCCTCGTTCTCGGCTCGAGGCTCGGCCTCCTGAGCCAGCTGGTCTATCTCGTGGCAGGTGCAGTCGGTTTTCCAGTCTTCGCCGGCTTCTCCGGCGGCTTCGCCCACATCTACGGTCCGACCGGGGGCTACCTGCTGGCCTTCCCGATAGCCGCGTTTCTGGCAGGTTACCTGACGGAAAAGAGCGGGGATAATGTCTGGGGGATGGCTCTCGGCTCGCTCCTCGGAGTCGCGGCCATATACCTCCTCGGCTGGCTTCGGCTTGGTCTCTTCCTTGCCGGTGACTTCGAGAAGGCCTTTGCCCTTGGTGTGCTCCTCTTCGTGCCGTTCGACGTGCTCAAGGCCGCGGTGGCGGTGGGGATTGGGAAAAGCGTGAGAAAAATGGTTGAGGTGTGATGGCTCACGGAGTGCCCATCGCTTCCCCCAGTATTCCCACCGCCCCTTTCTGGTGGAGCGCGGCCTTCCTGAGGTCTATGAAGATGTATATCCTCGGGAAGTTGGCTATGACCGGTCCGTACTGGCTGGCGTTGGCGTAGTAGTCCGCGGCGGTTCCGTTCTCCATGATGGCCAGGGTGAGTGTCTCGTTGTCCACTCCTCCCTCGACGGCCTTCGGATAGAGCTCGTTGAAGGACTCGAGGTTCCTCTGATACCGGATGTAGTAGTAGAAGTTGAAGAGCATGACATCTATCCCCTTCGGGGTCGGCGGCTGCCAGGCCCTATAAAGGCCATCAAACTGAAAATAACAAGCAGCGATAGAGCTGCGCCAAAAAATCTTCTCATAGGCATCCCCTCTTGGACTCTGGACAAAAGAGAAGTCTCTCCTGCCCCTGATTACCTTACGCTCTCATACTACTTAAAACTTCTCTAAGAATTTGGGGAATTTCTAATCAAATATGACTAAAGCCTTCCAGCGTCTCCTCGGCAAAGCGGACATCAAAGGAGTTCTTCACCTTGAAAAAGCTCAGCGTCACCTTGGGGTTCCTCTTCGCAAGCTCCTCGATGGACAGCGGTTCGTAGTCGAGGAACTCCGTTATCCTGCTCAGACTTCTGTAACCCTCTGCCAGGGCCGCGTTTATCGCGTCTTCCAGGGCATCGGGCTCATAGACCGCATGCGTGACCTCGGCCGTTCCGTCCTTCCAGACGGGTATCAGAGCCTCCGGCTCGTTCTCGTAGAAGAGCCCGGTCATGTAGTTCACGAGGAAGGGCATTATCAGGGGCATGTTGCCCTCGGCCAGGAAGAACGGCTCCCCGGGGAGGACTTTCAGGAGGGCCTCCATCCTGCTCCTCGCGGAAACGGGAAGGGGATTCGAGACGTGGAGGGAATAAGTCCTGAGCTTGTCCTTTCTGACCACCGTGATGACTTCGTCTATCCTCTTGCTCATTAGGAGACGTTTCTCGGTGAGCTTAACAACCGGCTCATCCGCAACGGGGAGGGTGTAGTTTTCCCACCGCTTTTCTGGGAAGGCCAGGATTATCCCGAGCATGGTTTCCGTCTCAACTCGCCCTTTAAAAATCCAGCGTTTCGAAATTTTGCATGTGTTCCGTTGCTGGAACCTGACAAATCTGCCGATGCTTCTTGGCAGAGTTATCCGAGCCCATATCCGGAACTCAAGAACGTCTACCCCGAACGCATCGAGGGGGCAAAGAAGGTTCTGAACTACACGCTTTGAAGTTTCAGCCCCTCAAACTCTTCCTTTATCCATTCAAAGTGCTTGTCATTCGTGACGAGCGTCAGCTCCCGGTTCATTGCAACCGCAGCAACTATCGCATCAATCGCTGGAACGGGCGTTCCCTTCTTGACCATTGCCTGAGATATCTTGATTGCGAGCAAGTAATCTTCGAGGCTCGGCGTTATCACGGTCAGGTTTAGTTCAAGCGCCCTCGGGAACTCCACGACGTTGAGAACCGTTGTGTACCCTTCGAGCTTCTTGCGGGATTTTACCGCCTCAATCAGGACGTTGGTGTCGTAGAGAGCCTTTTCCATTCGGCATCCCTCGTTTTCTTGAGCGCCTCCTCGTACTCTTCAACAGGCGTGCTCTCAAGCTCTTTCCTGAAGTCCTCGCCAATGAGCGAGAGCAGTTCATCCGAGCTGAGCTCCTCGGCCTCGATTTTGGCTAAATACTCCGCTATGGCCTTTCTCGCCACTTCACTCCACTTTATTTCCGGGTGCTTCTTCATTCTCCGGTAGAGGTCGGGCGGGACGGAGAGGGTTATGTTCGGCATGCCATCACCACACAGAAATATGTGAGTTCACGTATTTAAGGGTTGTGAAAAGAGAGGGACTGAGAGAAATTACCCCTTCAGCCACCTCTCCATCCACCCAACAATCAGCTCAAGCCTCTTGACCCTGTGCTTCGGCTTTCCGCCCCTGCTGAGGTCGTGGTTCTCCCCCGGGAAGAGGGCGAGCTCAACCGTCTTGCCGAGGTATTTGAGCACCGTGTAGAACTGAAGAGCCTCGGGTAGCCAGCAGCGGTAGTCCTCCATCGAGTGGATTATCAGGAGTGGAGTTTCGACGTTCGGCGCGTACTTCAGCGGGCTCTTCTCCCAGTAGCCGTCGGTATTGCTCCACGGGTCGCCGCCTATCTGGTCGGGTGCGAAGAAATAGCCGATATCCGTCGTCCCGAAGAAGCTCACCCAGTTGGATATTGAGCGCTGGGTTACCGCCGCTTTAAAGCGCTTCGTGTGGCCGACTATCCAGTTGGTCATGAAGCCGCCGTAGGAACCGCCCGTAACGCCGAGCCTTTCCCCGTCGATGAAGTCGAAGCGCTTCAGTGCTTCATCAACGACCTCCATGAGGTCCTGATAATCCCTCTCCCCGTAGTGCTCCCTTATGTCAGCGAACTCCTCGCCATAGCCGTCGCTGCCGCGCGGGTTGGAGAATACCACGACGAAGCCCTTAGCAGTTAAAACGTGGAACTCGTGCATGAAGGAGTAGCCGTAGGCCGTCTTCGGCCCCCCGTGGATCTCAAGAACCGTGGGATACTTCTTTCCGGGCTCAAAGTCAACGGGCTTCATAACCCACGCGTCTATCTCAGCGCCGTCGCTGGCCTTGACCTTGAAATGCTCCGGCTTGGAAAGCTTATACTCCTTTATCCAGCCGTTGAAGTCCGTGAGCTTTTTCTCCTTTCCATCCCTGAGAACGTAGAGCTCCGTCGGAATGACCGCGTCTTGGGCGGTGAAGGCTATGTAGTCGCCGATTGCGAAGCTCTCAACGCTCCTGTCGCCGCCAATGACGCGCTCTATCTTTCCTTCAAGATTCACGCGGAAGAGGTTGGCCCTTGGACCATCGGTTGCGACATAGTAAACCCAGCCGTCTCTGAAAACCAGTTCTGCCCTCTGGCTTCCCCTGACGTCGCAGTTCAGGGAGTTGTATGCAGCCCTGTCGAGTTCCGCGGTGAGCTTCCTCATCTCGCCCGTCTCGGGGTTGTAGTGATAAATGTGGGTGTTCGTCGGAATCCCGCGCTCGCGGGTGTTGGCCTTGAGGATGAACGTGCCGTCGTCGAGGGATATGAAGTCCTGAACGCTCCACTCGCCTGGGGTTAGTCTCTTCGCCTTCCTGCCCTCAAGGACGTAGAGGTCGCTCACCATCGGCTTCCTTTCGCGGTCTTCTTGAGCTATGAAGTAGAGCTTGCCGTTGTGGAAGCGGATCTGGGAGACGTCGAGGTTCTTGGGGGTTACCCGCCTCTTCCTGCCCGTCTCAAGGTCAACGAGATAGACGACGCTCCTCTTGCCGTAGACCCAGCCGACGCCGTTAAACCAGAAGGGAATCTCCTTGATGATGTGGACGTCGTCCTTCGGTTTTTTCTCAACCTCTACCGGCGTGACGACCGCTATGCTCTTCCCGTCCTCGGTGAAGCGGATGTTCTTGATTCCGTACTTGAACTTCGCCAGAAGCCTCGCCTCACCGCCATCGGCAGGAATAACGTACAGCTCGGCCTCCTTGCTCTCCCTGTCTCGCTTTGATGTGAAGGCTATCAGCTTCCCGTCCGGTGAAAAGCGCGGGTTTCCATCCTTCTTTCCAGAGGTGAAGGGCTTAACTTTCCTGCCGTCGTAGAGGTAGAGCCTTGAGAAGTAGTCGTCCTTTTCAACACTTATCTCCGTTACCTGGAAAACGAGCTTTCTTCTGAAGGCGTCTATGTTCCCAACGAGCTTGAACTTTTCGAGGTCTTTAGTATCCAATCCCTTAGCCATAGAAACCACCGAAGTAATTCGGTTCTTTTCGTATAAAAGCTTAGCGTTTCGATGGTTGTCTCCGCGACGTGTTTGCAACTGCGAAAGGTATTTAAGAACATCAACAGTGATTGTTGTGATGAAACTCTTTACGAGAAGATGCCTCGCGGTGCTCGTGATGGCCGGTGTGATCCTCCTGACCGTCGCCCAGTGGTGGAGCTATCGCCAGGTGGGCGAGGTTCTGGAGGACTATCCCATGGCCGGTACGATGACGGGCTACGTCGTGGAAAAACGCCCCCTAATGCCTCACCTTTACGTGAGCTCTCTAAGGGGGCGCATAGTCGGCTACAGGTACGACCCGGACACCGGAAGTTATCTCGTTGTTGTCGAGGGAAAGATGGAAGGATCCAGGAACTCGGAGGAGTACCTGGAACTGCTGAATATCACCCGCGAGAGGTACTTTACCCACCTCAACATGACGGCTGAGGACCTCACCGTCTGGTGCGACACTAAGAACGAGTCGTACCTCAACAAGGCGGCCTTTGACTTAGTCCGCTCATTACCGTGGAAGGTCGATCTGAGCGCCTTGGAGCGTTCGGAGAACAGAACCCTTGTAATCGTGGGGCCGCCCTACCCGTACGCCGTCCTGTACTCCTCCGGTTCGGCCTGGTATCTGGGGACTGCCCTGCTTCTCATAGCCCTCGCGATTTACATCCTCCACTCCGCGCCTGAGGTGGTTGAGTTTGTCTCCAGGAGAAAGACCTGGCTGGGAGTTCTCCTCGTTGGCTTGGTGGTTTTCGCGAGTCTGAGAGACTCTGGAGAAGATCCACTGATGAATCTGGGCCCGATGTGGTGGACCAGCAATGGGGACTGCACCCGCGTTACTTACGCCGTCGTTAGAAACGAAAAAGTGGACGATGCGCTGATCGACGCCATCAAAGTGGCCAAGGACTGGAAAGTTTACGGAAGAAAGAGGGCACGGGCGGTGGTGTTGCTCCTTCCTCCAGACGAGGCGGAAAACCTCGTCGGCAGGTTGAAGGAAGTGACCACGGTCAAGGCCGTTTCCGTTCAGCTTCGCGCCAGCAGGAGAGAAGAAAAGTGGGAAAAAGCGCTGGTTCCGGCTTATCAGGACCTGTTGGACCTCTACGGTGATGTTCTGCCCGAGGAGGTCTTCGTGGCCCTCCTGAACGTTTCTCAAGAAATGGTTGGGACTGATCGCGTAATTTATCCAAACTGCGGCGACATGAGGGTGGTTCGGATAATCCTGGAGGGGTAGTGATGAGAAAGAAATCAAAGGTGGCATTTGCTCTGGCCTTTCTCCTTGTGGTCCTTCCGTTTTTGGACTATGGCATAGCCCAGTTTCTCCTTAGGGACGTGCCCGATGCTCCAGTGCTCGTGGTTACCCCCGTAACTTACGGCATCTACTTCCCAAAGACCTACGCCATCATCGAGGCCGAGAGGAACGGGGAGATACTATGGAAGGCCAGCTATACTCTCCACGTCAGAACAGAGGGAAACCTCAGCCTGCCCGTTGTGTACGATCACAGGCCCAAAATTCAGGAGCTGATCCATAACCGTTCTATGGAGATGGAGCGGATCCTTGAGGAGATAAAAGAAAACAAGGGCAACTGGAACGGTAGCGAGCTTTACCTTAAGCTCTCCAACGTGATCTGGCTAAACGAGAGCATAGCCGAATCCAGGGAGGGTCTCAACGAGGCGACGGTCGAGCTGTTCCCCGTGGCGGGTCAGGGGTGGACACTCCTTCAGGCTCTTGTGATAACCCTGGCAGGAATAGCCTTTGCCTTTGAGATAAAGGACTTCGCCGATAGGAAACCGACAACAGCTTTTGTTGTTGCGGTGATTTTCGCATTTCTCCTCTTCGCTGGCTACACCTTCGTCTTCACGGGCTATCCGTTCCACGCGCGGCACTCGTCAATCCCTGACGGATTCCTCGCTGGAGTTCAGCCGGTGGAGCGGAATTCCACAGTTAGTCCTCCCTGTCTCGAGGACTGGTACGTCGGGGCGACGCCGGAGGTGGAGAAAACATTTCTGGAGCACCTTAGGGACAACCCTCCGGTGCGTGCAGAGGATCCGGAGTATTACGTCCACGACCTGGAGCTTTGGCTCAACGAGAGCGAAAGGGACGCGCTTTTCTCAGAACTTGAGAGCCTCGGTGTTGTGTGGGTCCGGGACAGGGAATGCCAGGATCAGGAGCGCCTGCGCCATTTGGATGAGGTTGAAAAACTCGGTCTGGAACTCCTGGACAGGGGCTACATAGACGAGAGGGACTTTCATGACCTTGAGGCGTTTATAGACGCCGAGCGGAAACGGGTAATGGAAATGAAGTTTCCAGCCAGGTACAGGATTTGGGTTCACTTCACGGGTAGCTAACGGGGAGGGTGGGCGATGAAGCCGGTTCCGAGGGAGGTCTCGGTGGCGCTATTGATGGCGCTTGTTTTGATGATCCTCCCGTCGGCCTTCCAGTGGGTTGCCTTCGAAAAGGCCAGGGAAAGGGCCATCTCCCTTCCCTGCAACCTTTCCCCAGCACCTTACCGGATGGAGGTCGAGTCGTTCCTCCCTCCGGAGGAGCTCCTTGATAAAGCGATCGGCCACCGCTATGACGACGGGGAGCTGGAAATTGTAGTGCCCGGAAAGCTCGGGGAGCCAAATCCGGAGTACGAATACCTGCTCTGGTACCTCTCCCGGGAGCTGAACGACTCCGTAAACTACCTCAGGAGCTCCCTCGCGAACGGAAGTGATGAGGAGGTTGAGATGGCCTTTCAGGTCGTTGAGAGGAGCTACCTCATGTTCAGGCTTGAGGGAGAGCTCTGCCGGGCCAACGCGACGGCCGTAGCCTTCAGGTCAGGTCCGCCTTTGAAGTGGCTCCTATCAATCAAATCGGCCGTGAAAAGCCTCGGCTCAGACGAGAGCTTTGTGGCGATGTTCTTCGGTACCCTCGTTGCATTCCTCATCGTTGGCGTCTTCTGGCTCTGGTTCTTCCTCGTTGCGAAGCTACCCCTCAACGGTTCATCCAGGGTGATTGCGGCCCTCCTTTTAATGGTCATCCTCTTCGGCTCCGCCATTCCGGCGCTGAAGCTCGTCTATCCAAACGGAGAAAGCGACCATCCAACGCCGACCCGCCCCGGGTGCGACGTTGTCCACCTGGAGGATTGCCACTCCGTGCTCTTCCACGCGGCCCTCGACTACATGGGTGACGAGGGGGGAACCGCCGCCTGCAAGACCCTCGCGTACCTGAAAAAACACCTGAGAAAAGATGAAATGGAGAGGCTGGCTGAGGTGCTGGAACCGGACTGCACCTGACGCCACCTTTTTAAATCCCCCTTCTCCCCTTTATCCGGGAGGTGGCGGCCGTGACCGTCAAGGTCCGC
>Ga0256838_1001074_pt1 | contig 13813 bp, 9 predicted proteins | sample 4571419metaG_FD_185978 | JGI IMG/M metagenome (GOLD analysis project Ga0256838, IMG submission 185978) | Hydrothermal vent microbial communities from Guaymas Basin, Mexico - 4571-419 | ecosystem: Environmental > Aquatic > Marine > Hydrothermal vents | place: Mexico: Guaymas Basin | collected...
CGGAAAACCAAGAGTTAATTTGGGTCTTGATTTACAAGGCGGAATGTATTTAGTTTTAGGTGTTAAACAAAACGAAGCCGTTGAAAATAAGCTTAAGAGTATTGCATCTACAATTAAATACATCAGCGAAAAAGAAGAACTTTTTATAGATAATTTGAAAATTGAGGGCAATAAAATCGTTTTTGAGCTTATTGATAAAGATGATGCTAAAAAAATGGATGAAGAGCTAAAAACCATAAAAGGGATTACTTTTTCTAAAAAATTAAAAAATGGAAGTTATGTCTATGAGGTTTTACTAACTCCGGAAGAAATAAAGAAAACAAAAGAAGATGCGATAAAAGTTGCAATTCAAACGATTAGAAGTAGGCTTGATGCGTTTGGTTTAGCCGAACCAAGCGTAACAAGACAAGGGAAAGATAAAATCGTAGTAGAACTTCCGGGAATTAAGACTCAAAAGGAAAAAGACAATATCAAAAAGCTAATTTCTTCAGCGGCGCATCTTGAATTGTATTTAGTAGATGATGAACATAAAGTTACTACTCCACAAGAAGCTGAAAAATACGGCGATATAATGCTTCCAGATAAAAACAATCCAAAAAGAATGTGGCTTCTTAAAACGCCTCCTGTGCTTGATGGAAGCATGATAACGGATGCAACAGTTGGATTTACTCAAAAAACAAATCAACCTGCGATATTTTTTACTTTAAATAGTGAGGGGGCAAGAATTTTTGGAGATGTAACGGGTAAAAACGTTGGAAAAAGACTTGCAATTGTAGTTGATAACAAGGTTTATTCTGCTCCGGTAATTCAAGAGAGAATTGGTGGAGGAAGTGGTCAAATTACCGTAACAACTCCCGATGAAGCTCATATTTTGGCAATTGCTCTAAGAAGCGGTTCTTTACCAGCTCCTGTAATACTTCTTGAACAAAGAAGCGTTGGAGCTAGTCTTGGAGCCGATAGTATTAGAAATTCGATGATAGCTTTGATTTCTGGATTTATTATAGTAGTTATTTTTATGGCGTGGTATTATAAAACGGCTGGGATTATTGCAGATATCGCCCTTATTACCAATCTTTTTTTAATTACGGCGATTATGGCTATTTTTGGAGCGACTTTAACTCTTCCTGGAATGGCGGGGATTGTTTTAACTGTTGGTATGAGCGTTGATGCAAATGTAATTATAAACGAAAGAATTAGGGAATTAATTAGAGAAGGAAAGCCTATAGTTCAAGCGATTGAAGGTGGATATAAAAACGCAATGAGCGCTATTTTGGATGCAAACATTACAACGCTTATAGCAGCTATTGCTCTTTTTGCTTATGGGACAGGTACTATTAAAGGTTTTGCAATTACTATGGCTATTGGTATTTTAGCAAGTATGCTTACTGCAATTCTTGGGACTCACGGAATTTGGGAGTTTTTAATAGCAAGCGGTAAGAAAATTACTCCAAAAGATTTTGGAATGAAGGAATAAAATGGAATTTTTTACTCAAGATAAAATTTATGACTTTATGGGAAAGAGACATATTTTTATATCCATTTCTTTGATTTTAATTTTTCTTAGTCTTTTTTCTATCTTTACCAAAGGTTTTAATTGGGGAATTGATTTTAAAGGCGGAATCGAAATTCAAGTTAAATTTTCTAAGCCAGTAGATATTGCGGATGTAAGAAAATATGTAAGTAAAGAGTTTAAGGGAGCAAATATTACGACTTTTGGAAGTGATGATGAAATATTGATTAGATTAAACGTAACTCAAGTAAGTTCGGATGTTCAAAAATCGTTAGGAGCGGAAATTAAAAAACTTTTAGAACCTCTTGGGAATGTTGATATTAGAAGAGTGGATATAGTGGGGGCTAAAGTAGGAAACGAGTTAAAAGAAAAAGGCTTAAAAGCTTTCTTTTTTGCAATTGCTGGGATTTTAATATATGTTGCTTTTAGATTTGAGTGGCGTTTTGCTATAGCATCCGTTCTTGCCCTTTTTCACGATACGATCATTTCTCTTGGGGCGGTTAGCGCTTTTAATATCGAATTTAATTTAGACGTTTTGGCAGCGATTTTAACATTAATGGGATATTCTTTGAATGATACGATTGTTGTTTTTGATAGAATAAGAGAGCAAATAATTTCTTCAAGAGAAAATGATTTGGCAAAAATTATTAATGAAGCGATTTCGAAAACTTTAAGTAGGACGGTTTTGACTTCTCTTACAACATTTTTTGTGGTATTTACTCTGTTTTTGTTTGGAGGAGAGATTATAAAACCGTTTAGTTTTACTTTGCTTGTTGGAATAATTGTTGGTACTTATTCTTCAATTTTTATAGCATCTCCTCTTCTTATTTGGCTTGGGTTTAAGGTTGATGATTTTAGAAAAAAACTTGCAGAGAAAGAAAGAATTAAAAAAGAAAAAGAAAGACTTCGCCAAATGTATGAGGGAGGAGTTGTTTAAAAGGAGAGAATATGGATTGGGGAAAAGTAATTTACGTTTTTTTTCAATTAATGAGCCTTACAAGCGTTGCTGGGTATTTGTATGATCATAATTCTGTAGCTCTTTTTATTGCCGTAAGTTTAAATTTGGTTTCAACTTTTCTTAAAATTGGAATTAGAAATATAGTAGCGGCTGAACTTTTTGCTGCAAGTCTTGTAGCAGATTTACATTTAATTCCGGCATTTGTTTACGAGGTTATAAAACATAATACTCAAGCTGCTGTTGGTATGGCAATTGGAGCGTTGATTGCAAATATAGTAACAACTATTCTTAGTTTTATTGAAATTGCAAAAACAAAAGATACTTGGGAATAAAAAAGGAGAAAGTATGAGAGAATATAATCCTCAAGATATTGAAATAAAGTGGCAAAAGAAATGGGATGAAGAAAAAGCTTTTGAGCCAAAGGAAGAGCATAATCTTCCTAAAAAATATATTCTTTCAATGTTTCCATATCCAAGCGGTAGAATTCATATGGGGCATGTGAGAAATTATACGATTGGGGATGCGATTGCAAGATATTATAGAAAAAAAGGTTATAACGTTCTTCATCCAATAGGATGGGATAGTTTTGGAATGCCTGCAGAAAATGCTGCTATAAAACATGGAGTGCATCCAAAAAAGTGGACTTATGAAAATATTGATTACATGAGAAAAGAGCTTAATCGTCTTGGACTTAGTTTTTCTAAAGAGCGTGAATTTGCAACGAGCGATCCTGAATATACGAGATGGGAGCAAGAATTTATTATTAAAATGTATGAAAATGGGCTTCTTGAAAGGCGTACTCAAAAAGTTAACTGGTGTGAGACTTGTCATACGGTTTTGGCAAATGAACAAGTTATTGATGGATGTTGTTGGAGATGCGATAATCCTATTGAAATTAAAGAACTTCCAGGGTGGTATATAAAAATTACTAAGTATGCTGAAGAGCTTTTAAAAGATATAGACGAAAAATTAAAAGGCAATTGGCCTGATAAAGTTCTTACAATGCAAAAAAATTGGATTGGGAAATCAACGGGGCTTGAATTTGAATTTAAATTGAGCGATGAAAGTAAAAGTAAATTGAATAACGCTTTTGAAGGATATAAAGTATTTACTACTCGTCCAGATACGATTTATGGAGTAACTTATTCAGCTTTGGCTCCAGAACATCCTATAATAGATTATATGCTTGAGAATAAATTGTTTGATGAAGAAACAGAAAAGAGAGTAAAAAAGATTAGAAGTATTTTGCCAAAAGATAGACAAGCAATGGAAAAAGATGGTGTATATCTTGGAATTGATGTAATACATCCTTTAACTCGCGAAAAGATTCCAGTATGGATGGCAAACTTTGTATTAATGGATTATGGAAGTGGAGCGGTTATGGCTGTTCCAGCTCATGACGAGAGAGATTTTGAGTTTGCAAAGAAATTTAATCTTCCTATTAAATGGGTAATTAAACCGGAAAATGGTGAACTTGATAAAAGTAAAGCTTATACCGGAGATGGAGTTTTAATTAATAGTGATGAATTTAGCGGTATGAAAAATACTGAAGCAAAAGAGGCTATTATTAAAAAATTTGAAGAACTTGGAATTGGTAAAAAAGTTACTAATTATCGTTTAAGAGATTGGGGAATATCTCGTCAAAGATATTGGGGTGCTCCAATACCTTTTGTTAAGTGTGAAAAATGCGGCATTGTGCCTGAAAAAATAGAAAATTTACCTATTACTTTACCTGAAGATGTGGAAATTACTGGAAGTGGAAATCCGCTTGAGAAACATCCTACTTGGAAATTTACGAAATGTCCAAAATGTGGAGGGGAGGCTATTAGAGAAACTGATACGATGGATACTTTTGTTGAGAGTAGCTGGTATCAGTTTAGATTTACTACCGATTTTAAAAAGTATAAAGACGTTCCGTTTAGAAAGGAAGATGTTGATTATTGGGCTCCGGTAGATCAATATATTGGGGGAATTGAACATGCTATTTTACATTTGTTGTATGCGAGATTTTTTACAAAAGCTTTGAGAGATCTTGGTTATCTTGATATTGATGAGCCTTTTGCTAAACTTTTAACGCAGGGAATGGTATTAAAAGATGGCGCTAAAATGTCTAAGTCAAAAGGGAATGTAGTTGATCCAGATGAAATTGTAAATAAATACGGAGCTGATACGGCAAGACTTTTTATTCTTTTTGCAGCTCCTCCTGAAGCAGAGCTTGAATGGAGTGATAGTGGGGTTGAGGGTGCTTATAGATTTTTAAATAGGCTTTATCAAAACGCTTCTAAATGTTATAAAACCAATCAAAAACCAAAAATTGAACATTCTAAACTTACTAAAGAGGAAAAAGAAGCAAGAAGAAAAGTTTATGAAACACTAAAAAGAAGCAAAGATACATATGAAAAAACATTTGCATTTAATACTTTGATTGCAAGTGCGATGGAAGCGTTAAATGCCTTAAATAAAATCGATAATAAAGACGTATATACAGAAGGATATTGGATTTTAATGAACGTTTTAGAGCCTATTATTCCTCATATTGCAAGCGAAATTAGCGAAGAATTGTTTAATAGGAAAAACTTTGAGGAAATTGAAATTGATAAAGAAGCTCTAAAAAAAGATGAAATAATCTATCCTGTCCAAGTTAATGGTAAAAAAAGAGCCGAAATTAGCGTATCCCCTGATTTAAGTAAAGAAGAAATTTTAAAAATAGCAAAAGAAGCGGTTAAAAAATATATCGAATCAAAAGAAATCGTAAAGGAAATTTTAGTGCCTAATAGGATTGTTAATATCGTAGTAAAGGGGTAAATAATTGAAATTTGCAAAAATAATTTTTTTTCTTTTTTTGTTTTTTATAGGATGTGGTTATAAACCAAGCAGTATTTATCAAAATAAAATATTGGGAAACGAAATAAAACCGGTGATTTCTATCGATATTGAAAATCCAAGAGAAAGTATTTTTTTAAAAGATGCCGTTAATGATGCGATTTATACGATTTTTGGAAAAAACGTTTGTTATCAAAATTGTGATGCTACGATGTATGTTAAAACTTCTTTTGCTAATTTAACCCCTTTGGATTACGATGAAAACGGGTATCCAATATTGTATAGAAGTAAAGTGACTTTAAGAGTAACTCTTATTGATAAAAACGGCAAGAAAAGAAGATATAGCGTTAGTGGTAATTATGATTTTAAAATTACAAGTGATTCAGTGTTGAATGATCAAATTAAATTTGAGGCTTATAAACAAGCAAGCGTGAATGCTTTGAACAAATTAATTGCACAAATTACCAAAGATGGGGTAAAATATGACAATTAGAGAAATAGCAAAGAAGGCTTTAAATCATTTTAAAGATAAAGGATATATTTTTACTCCAAGCGAATATGAAGAAGTTTTTTGTAAATTAGCAAAGCAATATGGGATTTTAATAGAAGATTGCAATAAAGTTTCAAAGTATTTATCAAAGCTTGACGCTAAATATAGAGCTATAGCAAGTACTTATAACATTAAAAATTTAGATGAGCTAGTAGTTTTTTTAATTAGTTATCTAAATAGAGAAGACATTACTAAAGAAAAAGAAACGATTGAAAATCTTTTTTTATATGTAAAAAGAGCATTAGATGTTATAGCCGTTCTTCCAATTATAAAATCTAAAAAAATTGCTCTTAAACATCTTGATTTTATAAAGCCTTATTTATCAAAAGAAGAGTGGGAGAGATTAAGAACAGAGTGGATAGACTTTTTACATGATTTTGACGATTCGGTTGTAAAAAAAGGGGCCGCAATTGCTGGTATAAGAAGTGAAGATGCTTTAGAAGTAATTGAGGCTTTAATCCAAAAGCTTGAAGAAGAGCCGGATTTTTCTCATTTGGTAGATGCAATAATTTATACTTTAACTCCAAGTTACGCACCTTTTATGAGTGATGAAATTGCCGCTCTTAAAAGACAATTAAAAGAGGATCCTTCTATCGTTTTAACAAAAGCTTTTGCTCAAGATTTAAAAGTTTTAACGGATAAAAGAATTAAACTTGATAAAGAAGAGCTTAAAAAGAAATTAAAAGATTTGGATAAAATTGCCGAGAGACTTTCTATTAAAATATTGAAAGTTTTAAAAAAAACAGATTCTTCGGCAAGTGAAGTTAAAGGTATAAAACTTGAGCTTCAAAATTGGAGAATAGAGGAATCTACTGATTTTGAAGCTGTTAAAAATAAATTATTAAAAATTGCAACTTCTTTGGATAAAGAGCTTGATGAGTTTATTCACGATATGAAAAAAGAAGATGAAGAAATTGAAAAATTAAAACAGAAAATTAAGATGTTAGAAGATAAGGTTCAAGAACTAAATAAAGAAGTAAAAACGGATTTTTTAACTAATATTGCCAATAAAAAGGCTCTTATGGAAGAGCTTAAAAAGCAAGAAAGTAGTTTTAAAAGATATAAGACAAATTATAGCGTAGTATTTTTTGATATAGATCATTTTAAAAACATAAACGATACTTATGGACATGAGGCAGGTGATATTATTTTAAAAAATCTCGGACTTTTACTTAAAAGATATATAAGAGATGTTGATACCATAGGTAGATTTGGAGGAGAAGAATTTGTAGCTATTTTGCCAAATACCGATAAAAAAGGTGCTTTTAAATTTGCTGAGAAAGTTAGAGAAATTATTGAAAATACGAAATTTATGTATAAAAATACAAGAATTAAGGTAACTGTTTCTGGCGGAGTTGCGGAAAGAAAAGAAGTTAATTCTTCTAAAGAATTGTTAGAATTAGCCGATGAAAGGCTCTATAAAGCCAAGAATAGTGGAAGAAATAGAGTGTGTGCAAATGGATGTTCGGGAGAGTAGATGAATGTTTTTGAATTTTTAGAAAAAAAACCTCTTTTTTATAAAGAAATTAATTTAGAAAGAATGCCAAAAGCGTTTTCTTTAGTTGCCGATAAATTAAAAATTAAGCCAATTATTCATATAATAGGAACTAATGGTAAAGGAAGTACTGGAAGATTTTTGGCCCACACTCTCTTAAAGAGGGGTTTTAGCGTGGGTCATTATACTTCTCCTCATATTATGAAATTTAACGAAAGGATTTGGATAAACGGTAATTATATAAATGATGAGAAATTACAAGAGATTCATGAGAGAGTTTATAATTTATTGGGAAAAGAGATTAGCGAATCTCTTAGTTATTTTGAATATACTACTTTACTTTCGGCATTTGCTTTTGAAGGACTTGATTTTGTAATAATGGAAGCTGGGCTTGGCGGAGAGTTTGATGCAACTTCTGTATTTGATCAAAAGACTACGCTTGTAACTACTATAGATTACGATCATCAGGCTTTTTTAGGGGATAGTATTAAAGAAATTGGAAAGACCAAATTAAATTCCATTAAAAATGAAGCAATTATTGGGAAACAAGTAAATTTAGTTGATGGCGTTTCTATTTTTGAATATGCAAAAATGTTAAAACCAACTTTACCAATTTTTTATTATTTAGATTTTTTTGATGTTGAAGAAATTGAAGAATTAAAAAAAGATTTTAACTTTGCCGATTTTTTATTTGATAATTATCTTCTTGCTATGAGTTTTTTAAAAAAAGAAGGAATCGAATTTAATTCTAAAGATATTAAAGACTTGGTACTTCCTGGAAGATTTGAAGAAATTGAAAAAGATTTATGGATAGATGTTGGGCATAATCCTTTAGCGGCTAAAAGCATATTAAAGTCCCTTCCTAAAAAAGTGAATTTGGTTTACAATACCTATTTGGATAAAGATTATGAAAAAATTTTAAAAATTTTGAAACCAAAAATTAACAAGCTTTATTTAATTGAGGTTGATAATCCTCGAATCGAAAAGAAAGAAAAAATTAAAGAAGTTGCTAGGCAACTTTTAATTGAAGTTGAAGAATTTAAGGAAATTAAAAAGCCTATGCTTGTTTTTGGAAGTTTTAGTGTAGTTGAAAAGTTTTTAAAGTGGAAGAGTAGTGGTGTTTAATGCGGTTTTAAATAAAGATTTAAAGGTGCAAATTTGAAAGCTAAAGTGTATGAATTTTTAAGAGAAAAAAAAGGAAACATAGTTACTTCGAATTTAAAAGAAGCATTGGAAGTTGGAGAATTTTATAAATATCTTGAAATTCCTGTTTCTGTTTTTCCAGATTTTAGAGCCGTTTTGGGAGATGATTTAAGAAGTTTTAGAAAAGACATATTTGAATTGAATAATGCTCTTTTTAAATATTATAACGAAGAAGCTTGTTTTGTTTCTCCTTTTTCTACAATTATGAAAAAATTGCCAGTAAAAAAATATTATAAATCCATTGATTTAGAATTTGGAGAAGATGTTAATCTTGAAGAACTTAAAAAAACGCTAATTTTATGGGGATATGAAAGAGTTGATATTGTTAGTGAAAAAGGTGAATTGAGTTTTAGAGGCGATATTTTTGATATTTGGCCAATTAATATGGAAAAACCCATTAGAATTTCGCTTTTTGATACTGAAATTGAAAGTATTAGATTATTTGATGAAGTTAGTCAAAAAAGTATTGAAGAGATAGATAGTTTTAAAATTATTCCAGCTATTGCTGCTCTTGATGAAAAAGAATATAACGAAATTTTAGAAAAAGTTCAAAAAAGTGAATTTAGTTCATTTTATAAAGATTTTTATTCACTTGGATTTTGGTATTTGGAAAGAGAATTTTTGGATGATTTTGTGCTTTTTAAGGATTTATCGCAAGAAATTAACGAGTATAAAGAATTTTATAAAGAGATAAATCCTGCGATTTTTAAAGCCGAAATTTTAAAAAATGGTAATTGTAGAGATGTTAAATGGAAAGTTGAAAAAGGCATGATTTTAATTGACGAAAAACCTTGGGATGAAAAAACTCCTCTTGAAATAGTTGCAAAAAATGAGGTATTGCTTAGAGAATATAATCTAGATGAATTTGTAAAACTTAAAAAGCCTCTTGTGAAGTGGATTAGAAATACAGCTTGCGTGAATTTTGCTTGTGACGAAAAAATAGTAATTTCTCTTAATCCTCCTGAATTTGAAAAGAAAAAAAGAGTAGTTTTGGCTTTAGATGAGCTTAAAAAAGGTGATTTTGTAGTTCATGAGATTCATGGGATTGGTAAGTTTATGGGATTGAAAAAAGTAGAAGTGCTTGGAAAAACAAGCGAATTTGCTGAAGTTTTATATGCAAACGACGATAAACTTTTAGTACCTGTAGAAAATTTAAATGTTCTTGAAAGATACGTTGCTCCAGGAGGCGTAATTCCTACTCTTGATAAACTTGGAAAAGGAACTTTTGCAAAGAAACTTACTAAAATAAAAGAAAAAGTTTACGCAATTGCCGCTGATTTAATAAAACTTGCTGCAAAAAGGGAAGTTACAAAACCGATTGAATTGGATTTTAGTGGAGTTGAGGAATTTATTAAAAAAGCTCCTTTTGTTCATACTGATGATCAAAAAAAAGCGATTAAAGAAATTTTAGAAGATTTTAAAACAAAAGTAATGGATAGGCTTTTAACGGGAGATGTTGGATTTGGAAAAACGGAAGTTGCGATGGTAGCAAGTTTTGTAGTGGCAAAATCTGGTTATCAAGTGGCGGTTATTGCTCCAACTACAATTTTAGTAAATCAGCATTATGAGAGTTTTAAAGAGCGTTTTAAAGACTATCCTGAAATTAAAATAGCAAAGCTTGATAGATTTACTTCTTCTAAAGAAAAAAAAGAAATTTTGGAAAAGTTAAAAAAAGGAGAGATTCACATTCTTATTTCAACTCATGCTGGACTTAATGTAGAATATAAAAATTTAGGACTTTTGATTATTGATGAAGAACATAAATTTGGTGTTAAGCAAAAAGAAAAGTTAAAAGAACTTAGCGAAAATGTGCATACTCTTTACATGTCAGCAACTCCAATACCAAGAACTCTTAATATGGCATTATCTCAAATAAAATCTATCTCAACTCTTGAAGAAGCGCCAAAAGGAAAGCAAGAGACAAAAACTTTCGTTAAAACTTGGGATGAAAATTTGATAAAAGAAGCTGTTTTAAGGGAGATTAGAAGAGGTGGACAAATTTTTTATATTTATAATAACATTGCATATATCGAACATAAGAAAAAAGAACTTCAAGAGCTTTTACCAAATTTAAGAATCTTGACTCTTCATGCAAAAATGACTCCAAACCAAATAGAGAAAGGACTTATTGATTTTATTAACGGAAAATATGATTTAGCTTTAACTACTACTATAGTTGAAAGCGGAATTCATATTCCAAACGTTAATACGGTAATAGTAGAAAATGCAGATAAATTTGGAATTGCGGATTTACATCAAATAAGAGGAAGAGTTGGAAGAGGAAAAAACGAAGGATATGCTTATTTTCTTGTAAAGGATAAAGAAGAACTTAGCGAAGATGCAAAAAAAAGATTGCTTGCGCTTGAAGAAAATTCTTTTCTTGGAAGTGGAAAAGTACTTGCTATGAAAGATTTAGAAATTAGAGGAGGCGGAAATATTTTGGGAGCCGAGCAATCTGGACAAATTAAAGGAATAGGTTATTCGATGTATTTAAAGCTTCTTGAAGAGCAATTAAAAGAGTTGCTTGGAGAGGCTAAAGAAGAAGAGGTGGAAGTAAAACTTAATATAAATGCTTATATTAGCGAAAAGGTTGTAAAAGAAGATAGGCTAAGACTTGAGCTTTATAAAAGACTTTCAATGGCAAAAACAATTAAAGATGTTTTTGAGATTGAAAAAGAGATGGTAGATAGATTTGGAAAACTTGATGTTTCTACTAAAAATTTTCTCGAAAAAATTAGAATTAAGATAATGGCAAAAGAAAAAGGAATTAAGCAAATTTCAAATTATGGACAAAACATTTCGATAATATATAAAGATGGAAATAAAGAATTACTAAAAGCTCCAGCTAAAGATGATGAAGCGATACTTGAAGTTATCAAGGAAAAACTAAAAGCTTAATATATTTAAAGTGTGAGCGGTTTAAATATTATTTGATATAATTTCAAATAAGGAGAGGTGGCCGAGTGGTTTAAGGCGCACGCCTGGAACGCGTGTGTGGGCTAACACCCACCGCGGGTTCGAATCCCGCCCTCTCCGCCATTAAAAATTTACTAAATCTACATATATTCAGCGTTTTTGAAAAATTTGCTTCTCAATGTGTAATCCGCTTGTGTAAACTATGAACTTAATAAAGATTCTTTGATGTTTTCATCAAACACATTCACAACTCCCACATAATTTTTATCGTAAATCTTTGTAAGATACCAAAATTTACCTTTTTTATAGTGCGCCTTAAAAATTATCTTTTTAGTTGTTATGTATTTTGTTTCAATCAAATACATCATTTTTTCTTGTATCGCAAAAATTATTCTTTTTATTGCTTTTTTTATTTTAGATAAAAAACTTTTGAGTTTTTCTTTATATTGTCTTTTTAACTCTTGTTCTTTTTGATAATCTTCTTGTAAACGGATTCTATCTTTTCCCTTTCTCAAATCATAAGTTCCAAATACTGCATACTTCGCTTGTTCCTTAATCTTATTGATGTTTTTAAGTTCATCGTTTAAAGAATTAAAATAGTTTTCAATTTGGTTAAGTTTTTCGATATAATTCTTTGAAGTTGTTAAAAATTGTTTTTTTCCGATTTTCTGTCTTAAAGTTCTATTGTTTAAAATCAACTTTTCTAAAAGTTTAAGTTCTCTTTTTCTTTCGTTTATAAAAATTTTTATCTTTTCGGAAATCAAATTAATGTAATATTCCATATCAAAACTTTGTTCTTTTAAAAGGTTTAAAATTTTTTCACTTTTTTTAAGCGTTGTTTTTGCAAACATTTCGCTTAATCCATTTTCGGCATCTATACTCCATTTTTCTTCAAAAATCAAATATTTGTCTTTTCCGCCATTTTTAAAATAATCAATAAGAGTTTTATCAACTCCATCGTGAGTAATTTCATAATTCTTTGCTATAAAATACTGACTTCTTTTTAAAATCTCTTCGTATCTGTTTACAAAATCATTGTCTTTATTTTTAAAGAGAATCCTTTATAAAAGGCTCTTCGTTTTCAATAAAATCAGGCAGTATTTTTATAAAATCTGCTTTTTTTAAGTAAGTTTGACTATGCGTAAACATTCTGATTTTGTTAAGCTTTCTCCATCCATCTAATAAGTAAATATCTTCTTCGTCTTCTGATAAATAAGCTTTTCTTAAATATTTTTGAACGTATCTCGCACCTTTTGTAATATCTTTCAATTCTTCAATCTTGTATTGTTCTCCTAAATACCCCTCTGCTATAAGTTCTGCAATCGTTGTATATAAATATGTCATTTTCTCTACATATTCATCTCTTGGTATAAAAAAGACGATATGAAAATGAGGCGTAAAATCTTTATGCATTTCTACAACACGAAAATACGGAAGTTTTATGCCTTTTTGCTTATTCCCTCTTGTAAGGTTTTTCATTATTACCCTGAAAGCATAATATAATGCCTCGTAGCCTTTTTTAACATATTTGTCTAGCGAAAATTCGAAATTCGGATTAAAAGTTCTTTTTCCGCTCTTTGTAGTCGTCGGATGGAATCTGCTCGGAAGTGTTAAAGTTACGAACACGGGAATATGCCCTTCCGCAATCGCTTGCTTGTTAATATAGTCGCAAACACTAACGATGTAGCTATACTCCCGTGCATAAGCTTGTTTTAACGTATATGTAACTTTATAGTATAAATAACCGATTCTGTTGTAAAACAAAACTCTATCTAAATACTTTATGGTTTTTTCTTCGTTCATTTTACTAAAACGAATAAATTCTTCCGCCATTTTCTCTAAATATTCGGACACTTTTTTATTAAATGTCAAGGGGGTTTTTGAATTCACACTCATAATAGCTCCTTACGTTTTATTCTATTTATATCTTTTATGATTAATTCTAATAAAAAATCTCTCAAAAAAATTAAAAAGAGAAAAATTTCCTTAAAAACTTATTGTATAAGTTTTATTCGGATTAATTTTATGTTTGCGTTCGATTTGTTTTTCAATCTCTTTTTCTCTTTCATTTAGTTTAATATAAGGTCTACTTTCTTTTTGATAAAAACTTTCAAGTTCGGCTCTTGTTTTCTCATAAAGTTCTTTGAAATAACTAACTTTGGCTTTTAAAATCTGATTTGCTTTTATTTTCAGTTCTTCAAACTTTTCTTTAGCTTTAAGAAGTTTTTGTCTTAACTCTGCGTTTTCTTCTCTTAATTTTTGATTTTCTTTTTTAAGTTCTTCGTTTTCTTTGATGATTTGAACGATGTTTTTATCGGAATCCGTTTTGCATACCGTATTGACGATTTTTATTGCTAT